>ENA-OWPL01000473-OWPL01000473.1-human-gut-metagenome-genome-assembly--contig:-NODE-473-length-28639-cov-3.720543_pt1 | contig 28639 bp, 21 predicted proteins | sample MGYA00248263_ERZ651844 | MGnify/ENA primary metagenome ERZ651844 (study PRJEB26924, sample SAMEA4378256) | human gut metagenome | biome: human gut; feature: human-associated habitat; material: faeces...
CACCCAAGTTTTTATTACTTCGCCCGTTCCGGTATTTCTTGTATTCGTGAACGTTACCGTTCCTGTGCCGCCCGCCGTAACCTTCACCGTCTTACTAAGATTACTGCGTGTGTAGTACGGTATTCCTGCGCCGTCATTACCATACTCATAGACCGTATATGTGTCTGCGGGGAGTGATTTTACTAAAAAAGTGTTACTGCTGTTGAGCCGGAACTTTGTTACAGATCCGCTTGCAGAGTAGGTATACGAGCCTGCCTTGCCAGTAGCCTTCACGGCCGAACCCGAACTGTTCTTTATCGTGAAATAGATGTCGCTGTTATCGGCTTTCGTGCTTGAAGTATCGTGATTGTGTTCCCAAACTTTCTTGATCTGAGCTGTGCCTAAATCGGAAGTTTTAAAGTTTGCGTAAAATCTTACAGGGTCATCAATACCGTCAGCCATTGTCTGAGAATCGCCGCCGCTTGATTTCCATACAACAAGCTGTTTTCCTGTAGTACGGTTTGCCTTGTATGTACAAGCCTTAGTACCGCTTATCTTGCTTGTTGTGCTGAAAGTGTAGTCATATCCGCTCTTTGTTACTGTGACACCGGGAATGTTGAATGCACTTGCCGGCATATTGCTCTTGTTATTGTCCGGCAATGTAATACTGTACTTCTTCGTCGAAGAATTATATTCCATTGTGTGAGTAGGAGCTTTAGCCTTATTAGTCACAGTGAAGCTCGGAACAATTGAATATGCTTTCATCTTATTTAAGATGTACTCATAGCACTTTTCAGCGGGTCGTCCTTTCAACTGGTCGTAATATGCTGTTTTAGGTGTATTAGGAATTTTTGAATTAACAGCCAGGTCACTTTTACCATATCCTGTACGCAGTCCCTGCTGAATATCCCATGATAATATTTGTGTTGCAAATGAGAAATCATCAAGATTTGTATTAGCAACCGGCGATTTGGTAACTGAGCTGTTAAAGCCACATAATAGAAGATATTTCATCATTTCACGAACATCAGATGGCAACATTAACATATAGTCATCGCTTGATGCTTTACCAACATAGGAGCTACCTGTGCTATATGACACACCGGCTTCAATACAAATTGCCTGCTGTGTTACGCCGTTCTTACTAATGCCTAACTTAGCGTGTGTTGAGGCATAGCGAGTGGCTACTCCTACACTGCCGTCTGACTTATAGTAGATATAGTCGTAATTATACTTATCTGCATAAGTCTTACCGTCTGAGCCGATGTAATTTCCGAGCATAGCCGCATAAACATTGTCACCGACACCCCAATCTGACGCAAGCGTCTGAATAGGCAGAGCAACTAATGTCATAACTGCTGCAAGGAAAAGTCCGGTCAGCTTTTTGAATTTGTTTTTAAACATAACCTTTGTCCTTTCTTGGTTGATTTTTTAAAAATATATATAAAAAAGCAGTCCTACGGGTGCGGACTGCTTTGGATTTTTATATTCAATTAACTTTCAGAAAAAGAAAAAGAGCCTTGAATCAATACTTTCAAAACTCTCGAATATTAAATTATAAATTTACCTAAAAATCAGATTTTACCTAAGAAAGAATATTGCGTAACCTTCAATGCTGTTACCGTTCTCGTCTTTCTTTAAATCCGGTATGGTTTCAATGTATACATTAAAGTAATCGCCTTTTTTCATTTGTGCGACTTTGAAACTTGCTCCAGCTTCCTCTGATACTCTCATACGGACAACATTAGGATTAACACCTTTCCATATAACAAGTGGTGCATTCCAAGAACTTTCGTCCTTGATTATATCTTCTGCAAGTATCAGTCCATAATTATTGACTGCATCATCTATAATGACCTGTCGGATAGCCTCAAGGTCGAAAGGATATTCATATATCGACTTCGGCTTGCTTTCCTGCTTCTTTGTGGTGGTGGTCGCAGGCTTAGGTGTTTCCGCTTTCTTTGTGGTTGTGGTTGCAGTCTGAGCTACCTTATTATCGCTCAGATAGTCACTGTGTATATATGCACCTGTATTGAGCTTATAGTAGCCTGTGTCAGTCTTAGCTGTTACCGTTACCTTGTCGTTCACGCTGTACAGCTTTACCGCTTCAGCGCCGAGTACGGCTTTCTTTCTGCTGTAGCAGTCTGTGTTGACGTACTTTGTACTGCTTGCCTTGCTCTCTGTCCATTCGGGTGCGGGCTTTGTTGTGGTGGCGGTTGTTGTCGTTGCCGGCTTTGGCTTTGCCGTGGTGACTGCTGTAGCTGCTGTCGTTTCCGCCTTTTTTGTTTCCTGCGGCTTTGCGGTGGTCACTGCTGTGATAGCTGTGGTCTGAGCAGTAGTTGTTTCTGCTTTCGGCTCGTCAATCCTATCCATTACCGTTCCCGTCACTGCCGGAGCGGTAGTTGTCACTGCCGTTTCGGGCGCAGAGGACGTTGTGCTGCTTGCATTGCCTGATGTGCAAGCACTGGTCAGTATTACGCTGATAAGGGTTATTGTTGCGAGTATGGTGTGGGTATGTTTCATTTTGTCCTCCTTTGTGGGATTGTTAGATTGATCTTAACTGTTTAAGATAGCTTTTATCTGTTCTTCTGAAAGTCCGCTCTTTCTCATCTTGGCGAGGATTTCAGCTTCTTTTTTTCTTTCGCCTTCTGCTCTGCCTTCTGCTCTGCCTGCCAGCATTGCAGAACGTTCAAGGCTTGCCTGGTCGTTAATATACTTTTCTCTTGAAATTGCGTCAAATCTGAGCTGTTCGTTTTCGCTGAAGTATTTCAGCTTTGTGATCGCCTTATCAAGTGTCGAATCCTTTGCTGTTTCTAACATATCAAGCTCCTCCTCCGTTTCTGCATTCAAGAATCTTAACCAACGTTCTTTTTTGCTCTGAAGATTGGTTTTCCTGTGATTGAGTTTTTCAAGTTCGAAAAACTGCAATGAAAACTTATCGGTCAATACATCGTTATGACTTTCTTCTTTAGGTAAATATATCGAGTGATACTTTTCTCTGTCTGGGAACATCGAATAGCCGAGAATGTTAAGTGAAATTGTCATCGGCAGTTCGCTGTATGCGTCACCGGATTTAAGTGAGCCGGTGAATAATTTTGACCAGTAGAACAATGCTCTCTCGGCGTAGTCAGACCTCTGATTCAGCTGTATCTCTACATTGATAAGCCTGTATTTATTCTCCGTCTTATCCTTTTCACTTTGCAATTTGACATTGAGGTCAAGTCTGCTTACCTTTCCGTCGGGGCTGTCCGGCATCAGTTCATTCTTTGTTATCTGAATGTCGGCTATCTTTTCGTCCTCCGGTAATTCGAGTATCGCATCAAGAAGTCCGATAAGAAGTTCATTATCGCCATCGTCCGTGAACAACTTCTTGAATATTATATCCAGCTTTGCCTTTACTATATTTCTTGCCATTTGTGCAGCTCCTTTCGATTCGGTACTATTTCCTCAAGTATATTGTACCATAAAAGCGGATGAATGTCCAGCGAATACAGCAAAAACATATACAAAATATAGTATTGTTTTTTGTTCGTTTCGCCGATTTTTACAAACTTGTTACATTGTGCTACAGGTAGCACAAAAGAAAAAGCTGTACTCTTGATTGAAAACAGCTTTGAATTTTCATATTTACTTTTTTATTGTCAAAAAAGAAAAAAGCGGCTGAAATCAGTCGCTTTTAGTGCTATAGTAAGAAACTATTATTCGTCAACTTTACCTGTACCATTACAATAAGGACAAACGCCATTTCCTTTGCATATAGGACAAGTATCATTTGGATAAGGATGAGGATTTATCTTCTTTACTGAACCTGTTCCTTTACAATAATAGCACTCACCAGTTCCATCACAAAAATCACATTCTTTTTTATTCATAAAATCACCTCCATTTTCTATAAAACTATATACGATATAATTCTAATCTAAAAAATTATTTTCATCATACTTGTAAGATGATTTTAGCCGAAACATTTTAATCAGCATAATTTCATTTGCATTATCGAACCAATAACACAGAGGATAAGGAAGCCGAAATTGATTTTTTAAAAAAGTCAAAGCTTTTATTTGATTTTGTACTTCTAAAGATAAATCACCGTTTCTGTAATAACTAATTTTGGGGCATATGAGTTCATTAAAGCACCCATAAATTCTGCAAACAATAGGTCTTACGGAATAAACTGCACAGCGATTTTGTAATAAAAACGGACACGAACAATCTAAATGAATATTCGAAGTGTCATGTTCTAAATTGATTAACTGAACATTTCCTTTTGCTCGTAATTTTATATATTCATATTCATCTGGATACAGTTTTTTTAAGCTATCTTTCTGTGCTTTTGCGTTTTCTACAAAGTCTAAAATTTGAATATCACTATAATTTTCAAACAGAAATAGCAATATCACATAGAATTCTCGTTCTGTAACATAAAAATAATCATTGCAACAGTAAACGCAATTTTTATTACAATGGATTTTTCGTGTTTGATCATCTATCTGAGAATATAAATCCAAAACACTTTTTACATAACTATTTGGGTGAATTTTTTCTTTCAGATATAAATTTTGTTTGTTCTCTTTTGATTTTTTCTTTACAAATATCATTGCTTTCCTCGTTTATATTTGATTTGGTATCTTCTACCATTACATTTGATATGCCGTTTGATATCAAATATCTTATTGCTAAATTGTAAACGTAATTATCCATATTTTACTCCATTCTATCATATTCGACAACTAATGTCAACTTTGCTTAGTGCGTCAAAGTGTCGCAACTGTTTTCGATTATATATAAAAAGCAGTCCTACGGGTGCGGACTGCTTTGGATTTTTACTTTCAGAAAAGGAAAAAGCGGCTGAAGACAGTCGCTTAAATCTATGTAACTAAAGTGTCGGGTACATTCCCTGATCTTGAGAGTGCACGTGCTTATCGGGATTGAGTTTAGCGTTTAGCTCTTCTATCCGTTTTAATTACTTCATCAAGTTCTTTATTTGCTTCCTCTAATTCAGATTTTTCTCGATACAAATCGGCAATTAGTTGATTTTTCTCTCCTAATATGTTTTTATACAAAATTAAGTCATCAATGGCTTGTGCCCATCTGTATTCATTGCTTTGGAGTAACTGTTCTTTTTGTTTTCTCATTTCGCTCTCATTCACAATAAAGGTGTATGTCTTCTTTGCGTTGTCTGCAACGATATTAATGCTTTTCTTGATTTCTTCATTTAAGATTATTTTAATATCCTTGTGATCTTCCCTGAGAATTTTATGTTGTGCCGTAAGATTTGTTTCTTCACCGTTTGTTACTCCGAGTCGGTTTGCAATTGAAAATTCACCGTCTTTTACGCCGATCTGGCAATCCTGCAATTTAACAAGATTGTCATTTATTTTTTTGCTTTTTATTCCGTAGCTTATGCCAACGCCGCCTATTAAACCTAATATACACACGAACGCTACTAATATTGCTAATATTTCCATGTACTTACTCCCTTCCTATTGTGCTACCTGTAGCACAAAATAAATATATAGAAAACTGCCGCCGACCGATTTTATGTTAACGCTTTATGGCTGTTGATGCAGCCTTTGCTTCTTGCTGATTGTTTGTAGCTGTTACAGCATTTTTAAATGCATCTATCACTTTGTTGTTCAGCTCAACATGAAATTCCTTGGTAACCGGGTTAGCGATATTCTTGTATTCGCCGGCGGAATTTTTATACTGCGGCATCTGCAAAAACATTCCGTTTGCACCGTCGAAAACTTTCACACCTGACACAACAAAGCAATCATCCATTGTTATCTGAGCAAATCCTTTAAGATTGCTATCATGATTGTTGTTAGGAAGCACCTTGACTTTCATTGCGATTGCTTCGGGTTCGCTTTTAATTACAGCAGTGTCATTGTTTTCGTAGGCTGTCATTACAGCTGTGTTTATAGCTTTGCGCATTTCGGCGGTAACCGGATAGCAGTCGTCATAGTACTGATTATCTTTGCCGAGATGATTCGGCATAGCGACATACATTCCCTTTTCGGTTCCAATGACCTTAATGCCGCCAACGGCAAAGTTGCCGTTGAGTACGACTGTGGCTAAAGCTTTCAACTTGCTTTCCGGGTTGTCAAGCTTTGTTATTCTTGTTGTTATATTCATATAAGTACCTCCTGTTACGGATACAATCAATATCATATCCTGTTCTGTTGCGGTTCGGCGGCAGGTTTCAGCATTACAGCTTTTTATGATTTTCTGTTTCGGATGCGGCTTTAAGAGATATTTCCCGCATTGTTTCAAAATCGGATTTCAGAAAACATATTGTAGTTTCCCGTGCATTGATTTTAGCGGAATATTTGATGTTGCGCTCAGACAGCTGATTGATCACCTTTTGAGCTATGCTGTTGTTTTTGAATAACTTGTACGCTACCTCGCCTTCAGCTGTCAGTTCTGCGTGATTCATATTCCCACATAAAATCTGTGTTGACAAAAGTCCGTATTCTGATAATACTTTTTCTTTGAGCAGTTGCCTGAAACGATCATTCAAAGGGACAGCCATATCATGATAATTGCCATCCTTGCCCTTTATCTTCGGCATTTCATAATCTATAGTTCCGTCACGGCAGGTTATTTTAATACCTGAAATCACAAAACTGTCTGACAGTCTGATTTCTCCCGATGCAGGAACATTATCGCCGTATGCAGTTGTTTTATGAAGTCTGACTGTGATCTTCATATCCACCGGTGATTTATCGGCTAACTGAGAAGAGGAGTTATCTACATAATTTTTTATAACGGAATTGATAATATCCTCTTTGACCTCTGAGCGTGTCGGAAATGCCATATCATAGTATTTTCCGTCACTGTTACGGTTGCTTGGCATTGCTACAAACATAGCATCGTTATCATCGGTACCGATGTCGATAATTCTAAATCCGTGAATAGCAATATTGTTATTTAAAAAAATCGTAGCATAAGCTTTCACCGGACTACTGTTATCTGTGTTTTTTATAACTTTTGACTGTATTTCCATATAACCGGCTTTTCACCTCTTTCTACATTTTAGGTGTGCTACCTGTATCACATTTGATTGATCGATTGCTATTGACTATATTATCAAGAATTGGCTTGTAAGCAATGCTGACTTTTGCGATTATTCGGTCGCCTGACATCTGAAGATGATAGCAAATACCTGATTGTTTCAGTTTCTCTACATCATTCTCACTGATATATGCATAATAGTAATTCTCGTTTGCCAATTTGCAAATATCGCTGTAAATATCACCATTCACTACATCAATAATCTCACCCTTCCAAAGTTCTCCGTGCAAGCCTTTGTGGTTGATGTTGTTCTTAGCTTTGACAGATGTTCCGCCAGCCTTTTGCCATTCGAGCAAATTTTTATTATAATCGTCTATCAGAATATCTTTATCGGTGAGCCGATGACCGATAGCTTCTGACTTTGGTACATTCAGAGAAGTAAAAATTCTGTGTTCTTTATCAATGTTTGGCAAATATCTGTCTAACCATTTCTGCTTTTCATCCAAAGAGCAGGAGTTTACTGTTGCAGATAAAATAAAAATCTCCGCCGTACTATCATTCACCAATTGTTCAATAGCGGATACGGCGTTTTCAAAAGGCTTTAAATCGCTGAAAAAACCTTTTTCAAACATTCGTTCAAGGTATAAATTTTCATCGTGAAACCTTGCTATTGTTCCATCCATGTCAATATAGATTTTCGTTCTTTCTTGTAATATGGGGATATTACCGGAGGCTACTTGTTCGCTAATGTCATCCAATTCATTTATAATTGCTCTTTCCCAATCATCAAGATTATCAGAAAGCGAATTTTTGCAATACTCAGAGTTCAAACGGGATATATGCTCAAAAAATTTCTTTTCGATGCTTTTCTCACCACGAAATCCATTGAACCATTCATCAAGCAACAATTTGACAAATTTTGTTGCGAAGATATTATTCATTTCTTCTTTGTCGAGTTTTTTTGATGTATACATTGCATAATCTCCAAACCATTCTGTTATACGGTCAGGTTCAGGTATATTGTGTCTTATTTCATATCTTGCAATCAATTCGATTTTATCAAATACGGACAGTTTTTCCATGCTATAATCCTTTCTTAATCATTGTGCTACCAGTAGCACAAAACAATAGTGCGGCGTGAAACACACCGCACAACTTCGTTTACTGTCAGATAACTCTATAAAACTATATTTTTTGTGTTCATAATAGTTTCTGCCTTTGATTTGTCATTTGTGGCAACCCGGATAACCATACTACCGTCTGCTTTAGTCTGCTTTTCAAAAGGAATAGACGCATTGTTTAAAGCATTTATCTGTTCGTCAGTAGCAGAGAAGTAGTAATAATCAGATATAGCGTTTTGCTCAGGCTCATTTTCTCCGGAAGAAATTAGCTTTTCAACTTCTATCTGCCGTTTTGTCTTAGCCTTTAATTCTTCTTCCTGTGCAAAAGGTTTCTGTACCTCGACCTGAGCAGTTTCATACTGTGTCTGTATGTTCTTCAGCTCTGCCTTTGCATTTTCAATATGATCGGGTATGCGACCTATCGCATTATCAATACGGGTTATATTACCGTTAGGATCATCACCGAGCGATACTTTTTGAGTTGTAGCGCTTTTAAGTAAAACCTCATAGAAATGCGTTGTAAGATTGAGCTGAAGTTCCATATCAAAACCTCTGTATTTACCGATTTTAATCGGGTCTGAGCTATTCATTTGCTTACAGGATTCTAAAATGGCTTTTCCGGCATCAGATTTTTCCGTAATGTATTCGCCATTGATTTCCATACCGACAAAACTATCATCAATAGGCTTCGGATGTGCTTTTGCAGTCGATAAATCCTGTTCTAATGCCTTTATAGTGTTAGTCAACGATGCAATCTTCTGAGGATAGAATTTAATTATTTTGTCCTCAAGGTTGTACTTTTCAGAAAGATAGTTAGCTTTCAGCAGCTTCAGCTTTTGTATCTGAATATCTAAATCCATCTTTTCTTTAATGTACGGATTTCCGGTTGCAAGCATTTTGATTTCCGCATAAGATAGAGCCGTTTCATCTATATCATCAGCGGACCTTACAGGTGATTTGCTCGTCATAATCTGACTTGCGAATTTCTGTTTGCCTTCAACAAGCTGATAAAGATAAGCATCGAAAGTCTGTTCCGTAACATACCGATAGATTTCAACCTCCGGATTTGAGTTTCCCTGACGAATAATTCTTCCGGCTCGTTGCTCAAGGTCTGACGGACGCCAGGGACAATCTACATCGTGTAGTGCAATAAGCCTATCCTGTACATTCGTTCCTGCTCCCATTTTCTGAGTAGATCCAAGCAATACTCTGACTTCGCCTTTACGTACCTTTTGAAAGAGTTCCTTCTTCTTAACATCTGTATCGGCTTCGTGTATAAACTTAACTTGATTTTCAGGAATGCCTCTCTCAATCAGCTTTTTTCTGATGTCGTTATAAACGGAAAATACGCCATCATTCTTCGGAGTAGACAGATCACAGAATATAAGTTGAGCAGATTTTTTATCCGAATTTTCATTCCAAATCCGATATACATTATCTACACAAGCGTTAATTTTACTGCCCTCGAAATCAGGAAGCATATCATTAAGCATACGCTGATCAAGTGCAAGTTTCCTGCCGTCATTAGTAATTTTAAGCATATTGTCAACACTTGCGTCAACATTTCCTTTGCGTACATTCTCGGCACGTTCGGCAAGTTGTGCTACCATTTCTTTTTGTATTTCTGACGGTTTGACCGCAATATTGTGGAAGTTTGCTTTAGGCACGGGAAGTTCCAACATATCGGCTGTGCGTATATCGGCAACTTCTTTGAACATTGACATGAGTTCAGGTAAATTGAAAAACTTTGCAAACCTTGTTTTTGCTCGGTAACCCGTGCCTTCAGGTGTAAGTTCTATTGCAGTAACCGTTTCACCGAAAGTGGAAGCCCAGCTATCGAAATGCTGTAAATCATTCTTTAAGAGCGTATCATACTGCAAATAACGCTGAATGGTGTAAAGCTCCACCATACTATTTGAAATAGGTGTGCCGGTTGCAAAAACCGTTCCACGTCCTCCGGTTATTTCATCAAGGTATCTGCATTTCATAAACAAATCGGACGATTTCTGAGCTTCTGTCTGTGCAATGCCACCGACATTCCGCATTTTCGTATAAAGGAAAAGGTTTTTGTAGTAATGACTTTCATCGACAAATATTCTATCAACACCTAATTCCTCAAAAGTAACTACATCATCTTTGCGTGACTGATCATTGAGCTTTTCGATTTTTTGCCTAATTGATTTTTTAGCTCTCTCAAGCTGTTTTATGGAGAAATTCTCACCACGATTACGCTTCAATTCGGCAAGACCTTCTGTTATTTCATTCTCCTGTTGCTCAAGAGATGCTCTCTGACGTTCTATGCTCATCGGGATTTTTTCAAACTGACTATGCCCAATAATGACCGCATCGTAGTCACCCGTTGCAATTCTACCGCAGAATCGTTTACGGTTTTTGGTTTCGAAATCCTTTTTTGTTGCCACTAAAATGTTAGCAGACGGATAAAGCTGAAGATATTCCGAAGCCCATTGTTCTGTAAGATGATTCGGCACAACAAACAAAGACTTGTTGCATAATCCAAGTCGCTTACTTTCCTGTGCTGCCGCTACCATTTCAAATGTTTTGCCGGCACCTACAGCGTGAGCTAACAATGTATTACCGCCGTAAAGAATATGAGCAACTGCATTCCGCTGATGTTCTCTGAGCGTGATTTCCGGATTCATACCGCTGAATACTATATGACTTCCGTCATATTCACGAGGGCGGATTGAGTTGAATTTTTCATTGTACAGTTTACAAAGCCTTTCTCTGCGTTCCGGATCAGACCACACCCAGTCCTGAAAACCTTGCTTTATCAGCTCCTGCTTTGATTGTGCAATAGCAGTTTCTTTTTTATTAAGTACAGCCTTTCTGTTTCCGTCAATATCTTCAACGTAATCGAATATACGCACATCCTTCAGATTCAAAGTTTCTTCGATTATTCTGTACGCATTTATACGGGCAGAACCGTATGTGTTATACGCTTTTACATTACTTCGGTCATACGATTTGCCGTCGATACTCCATTCTCCCGTATACTTTGAGTAATGTACAATTATACTGCTTTTTGCGTATCCGGGAGTATTCAGAAATTCATAAATGAATTGTTGAACAATATCGACCGGCAACCACGTCGAACCCAGTCTTACGGAAATTTCACTTGCCGTCAAGTCTTCAGGCTGCACTTTTTCAAGTGCTTCAACGTTAATGTTAAAGCGGGAATCGACTTTAGCCGAGTTTCGTGCTATTGCAAGTTTTTCTCTTACATTACCCGACAGATATTCATCGGCGGTGAAATACTTCGACAGATTTTCATTGTTGCCTTCATAAAGAGGGTTTAAGAAGATTACACCTTTCAAATCATTAAAGAGCTCGTTTTCCTCTTTTCCGGTAAGGCTTTGCATATATTCCATGTCAATACAAGCCTTTTCGCCGATTGATACTGCAAGAGCTTCACTTGCTGTATCAACCTGTGTAATTGGCTTATGTGGCATTATCGTTCGTTTGAAGAATATATCCGCTTTACGCTCGAGTTGCCCTTCATCGCCGAGTATTTCCAAGGCAGACACAAGTGCAAAAGAGCTATCATCGCTAAACGCCGACTTATTGGCTCTGCTGTTAATCAGTCCGTATTTTTCAGTAAAATTGTCATATTTTGCGTTAAGCAACTCCTGTGCCGCTTTAATGTCTTCTTCCGGATAATCATCTGCTTGTAATTCGATTAAATTGCGTGTGCAATCACGAATTATAATTAATCCTTTGATACGACTTTCTGCTGTAGCAGATACTGTCACAGGTATCATTCGTGAGTTTTCACGGAAATACAGTTTATCATTTACAACAGAATAAGAAAAATTCTTTACAGAAGCATCTGCGGGAATTGACATATCTTCTTCAAGTTCATCGGTTGCAACATCATTCTCGTAATCTGATATTTTGCCGTGAATATTGGCTATAGCATCAGACAGGAGATCGGCAAGGCTACTACTGTCTGTATACGGCTCGCAAGTTACTTGCTGACCGAAACGACCTGATACAGTCTTCATTTCACCGAGTACCATTTCAGGATTCTGAACAAAATATGAATTCATACGAATTCCGTTTTCATTCGTATCAAGGTGAACCCAGTCAGGCTCAATATCAATAAGGCGATCTCGCTTTTGCAAAAACAGAATATCAGATACAACCTCCGTTCCGGCACTGCTTTTAAAAGTATCATTCGGAAGACGAATTGCACCTAAAAGTTCGGCACGTTGAGCAATATACTTTCTGACCGAGCTGTTTTCTTTGTCCATAGTACCCTTGCTTGTAATCAAAGCCATAACACCGCCCGGACGGAGCTTATCCAATGACTTTGCAAAGAAATAATCGTGAATCAGAAAATTGTGCTTATCGTATTTCTTGTCAACAACCTTAAAATCGCCAAAAGGCACGTTGCCAACAACGCCATCGAAAAAGCTGTCGGGTATATTGGCATTCTCAAAACCCTGTGCAGCTATTGATGATTTCTGATAAAGTTGCTGTGCAATTCCGGCTGATATAGTATCGAGCTCAACACCGTAAACCTTACTGTCCTGCATTGTTATCGGTAGCATACCGATAAAGTTACCGATGCCGCAGGAAGGTTCAAGCAGATTGCCGTTTTTAAAGTTCATATTTTCAAGAACCTTATATACGGCGCTTATAACTGTCGGCGGAGTGTAAAACGCAGTCAGAGTTGACTCTCTTGCCGATGTGTATTCACTATCGGTAAGTAAATCTTTAAGTTCATTGTAATGGGAGTTTGACTGCTCAAAGAATTGCGGTAATCCGCCCCAACCGACATATTGTGAAAGCATGACCTGTTCCGTTGGAGTAGCAAGTCTATGTTCGCTATTTAACTTTTTGAGCAGACGTATGGCATTAATATTGTTATAATAGCGTTCGAGCGGAGTACCTGCACCCAACTCATCGGTATCAATATGGAAATTTGTACGGTAATCATTGTTGATTTCCGGGTACAAAACACTGTGAGCGTTGTTTTGCTTGCGGTTTTTCTTATGTTCACGAGCTGTCTTTAACTGTTTGCTATCAATTGATTCATTATTGACCTGTGTATTTGTTCCCTCACGGTTACCGATGAATTCAAAATTATATCTTGAAACCAACGTTTCTTGCCATTTGCTGTCCGGTGAATTTGATATATATTTCTTGTCACCGCTTTCATTTATGAGAGAAATAGAATATGAAGATACGGATTTTACTGCCCATATTTCGCCATCTACTTTGATAAGGTCACCTTCATCCAAATCATCAGCATGATATCCGTTTTTATCATAAGTGATTTTTTCTGGAGTTGTATTCGTTTCAGAAATAACAGATGTATTGCTTTCTTCTTCTGAAAGTATAACCTTTAAATGCTCGTTAAGCGCATTTTCTTTTATCTTATGCTCAAAATCCGCTATATCATATTGTTTGTTGAAAAGGGGAGCGTTAGCGTCGCTGAGCATTACCTGCTGATCGTCTTTTGCCGTAATTCTGTATTCGGACGCTCCGATGAAAACGGTATCGCCGACTTTGTAAATATACTTCTCATTATCCTTGTTTTCAGAAGTGCTAAGACCCTGCTCGGTGTATTGTCTTTCCTCACGCTCGTTGAGCCATTGCGCATAATGTTCTTTTTCTTTTTCATTCAGATACCTGTCATTGTTAATCAACAGCTGTATGCGCTTTGCAACCTCTAACCAGTTCAAATTGATTCTCGTTGCGTTATCAGCAAATCCTTTGCTGATACAAATACCTTTTGCATTGTGGTCATAGTAATATCCGGATACGCCGCCTGCGTGTGTTCCGCCACCAATGCCGTACTCGTTTTTCAGAAAATCCGCATTTTCTTTCTGTGATAAGCTTCTCCGGAACTGTTCATAGATACGGTATTTCCCGTCCTGAAAGCCACTCCCATTAGCAAGATGGTCATTTATAATTTCATTTGGAATAGAAAAAGCAGAGGCTTTTGTAACCTCTGCTTCATATTCTGCTATGAAAGCCGTTTGTTCATTGATTGACGGTAACGGCTTAATGTTGCTTAAACGCTCATTATTATCTGCTGAGTAACTATCTCTTGAACTTCGTGTCTGAGATTGTTCATCAGCTGAACCCATTTCATCATATCTTTCGCTTTCAGCTCTTCTGTCAGTCCCTGTTTTACCGACATCTCTTTGATCAGTTCGTCCTCCAGTTTGAGTGCTCTCTGTTCCTCGTCTGCGAGATACTGCGTCAACTGACCTTTTGTCATCAGATTGTAGTACATTACTTTGCGATGCTGCTTCAGATATTCTTTCTTCATCTCTGCCCATCTGCCGAGAGTAACTTCCGGTTGTGTCGGTAATGTCAGATCCGGAATCTGATAATCGCCCTGCATTGTGTAAGTGATTTCTTTCATTGTAAGAACTCCTTTCGTTATCGGAAATTTTATTGATTACAGGCTGAATCACCTGTTGTTTTTCTTTTTTTGTTGAACGGATGGTTTTAGAAACTATGCCGAGTCCCATTCTTGCTATATCTCCGGTAGCATATCCTATTGAATTCAGCAATTCTGGTGTACTGAAATACTCTATGCCGTTGAAATCGTCATCGGTTAACAGGTTGTCCATTCCAAGCCGTTCATATATCATATATACAACGCTGTTAGTTACTATTCTCTTGTATATTTCTTCTGCATCCTCTGGCTTCATATAGTCAATTTCACTGCCGGTTCCGCTTTTGACAAAACCATAGATATAATCGTCTATATTGTCGTCAACTGCATTTACTACACTTTCTTTGATCACAATCCTAAGATCGTCTGAATCGGTTGATGTGCCGAAAGCATTCTTAAGAGCTTCTGCAACATCGCTTTGATATTCTTCTGACATTTTCCATACAGGAACTTCTCTTGATTGTTCTGTACCGTGTGTATCTGCGATGTCAAAGTAGTATTTAAGTCTTTGACTTTTGCCTGTAGAATCCTCAAATACCGCTATACCTTTTGCACCTCTGTTGACCCATCTGCCGAATGCCGTGTTCCACCTTTCGATTTCCAGCACTGCAATTGCGTCGGGACGCTGAGCAAACAGTAACAATTGTTCGTCAAAACGCAATTTGTAGTTTCGACAAGCTGTTTTTAAAAACAATCGCCATGTCTGAGAATCTCGAGTTACTTCGATACTGATTTGTTCATACAAATCAGATATCAATTCGTACTTTTTAGCCATTTCTATACCTCCGTTTTTCTGCGGCTCACTTTTCTGCCTTGTGCAAGCCGTCATCATTTATATAAAAAAGCCGGAGAATAGATTTCACCGACTTTATTATAACACGTTTAGTTGCGTTTGTCTACTATTATTTTGATAAATATTAAACAAAGCAAAACTAAATTATTTGTTGTTTCTGCTAATTCTTCTTTCGGAACTGTTTCAGCAATTGATCAATTTCCGTTTCATTTTCCTTAAGGAAAACTATATTATACTTATCGCCTTTTTTGAAATAAGCAAACTGTATACCGGATTGCTTTATGTTGTCAAGCAAATCGGGGGCAACCATTCTATATTTAGGTTTCTCACCGTTTACTGCGGCTAAACGTTTTATTTCTTTGTTTATTCTGTTATTTCGTTCATACTCTGTTTCATGCTTGCTCTCATCCGCAGGGCAGAGAATTTTAGTAATGAGTTCTTTGGTGTCCGGCATAAACGCAACATTATATTTTCCGTCGTCCTTAGGAAAAGCCGCAAGCTCGATTTCATTCAATTTTAAAAGCTCAAGCTGAATTTTTGTAACAATCATATAGCTGAGCTTTGTATTTGAAGAAGCAGCGTGATCTTTTAATCGTTTGTATTTTTGTGAATTGATCAACTTATCCGACTGCTGTTCAACTTGCTTGCTGCCATAACCGAGAGCCTTGCAGATTATCTCTTTGTTATATTCTTTAACAGTAATAACCGCTGTCTTGGTTTCTAAATTCACATTTGCACTGTAGAAAATCGGGAGAACAATAATTTTTCCAAGCTGATCTGCTGAAATCTTAACGGCAAAATTGTTGCCCTGGGCTGATACCAAATCTTTGTATTTGATATTTTCGCATCTGAATTTTGTCCTGATGCTGTGATCAACCGTCTGAACAGTTGCAAATCGGTAGCTTTTATGTTCTCTGTATTTTTTTCTATTCGGACTTATGAAAAGTGCACACAGTATTGTAAACAATATTGATTTCCGAGTTCCTGTCGGAAATCGACTTGTGTGATAGTTTGTCCTGTACTGTTTTGTCAAACATCTGTAATTATTTGCGTACCGATTGTCCTGAGAAAATGTCCAGGATTCAAACCTTTGCCATTCGTTAATATTTTTTCTTGCGCAGGTTTTCTTCGATTGCAAATTTACATTGTTTGCATTTGTATCAGCAAGATTTGTTGAATATCCCATTGCCTTTTCAAGCTCGGCTTTGGTATATTGACTACCGAACTGTTTTGCTAAAGTATCAACACGGATCGCTTTCTTCTCACCGATTTTATGAACGGTGATGTGTTTTTCGTATCGGATCTCGTAGTTTTTATTTTTGAGAAATGATATAAATTCACTTTTGCTTTTACAACTTTCTTTTGCTTCATCAAGATCACTCAGTAGCTGAATTTTCCACGACTTTTGTTTTAGTGCTAACTGCATTGTCGTTTGATCTATCGGTTTGAATTCGGATTTAGAGCTTATAACAGATACTCCGTATTTGCGACACAGCTTATCGCTTATCGCTCTGTTGTTCTTCATTGTTTCTTTATTGTCGTAATATTTCCTGCCGGTTATCATATTGCAGGAGTTTACGATTATGTGATTGTGCAAATGTTCTTTGTCAACGTGAGTGCTGACAACTACTTGATAATTCGGAAAACAAAGTTTAGCGTATTCCACCCCAAAGCGATGAACAGTTTCGGGTGTTACATTATCGTTCGGCGCAAATGACTGAATAAAATGATGTGAAATAATCCCTTTATTCTGATTAAAAGCTAAACGCAATAATCTGAATTGTTCAAGAGTATTTGAATTACTTCCCGAACAATTTATTCTTGAAACCTCGTATATTTTTGCAGGATTTGTTATGTAAGCGAGAGCTTCAGTAAGACCCGCTTCGGTTTTAATTTTGTTTTCCGCAGTTTGATTAACCGCCATTGCTTTTTTCACTTTCTTCACTTTCGTGTTCTGCTTTGGTGACGGCAAGCAGCAGATCTTTGAGCAGTTTCATTATTTCGTTTTGATAATCTGTGATTCTCTTTAAGTAGTAATTTGGCAATTCACTTTCATTTTTTCTACTTGTATTTGCAACTATCGCAATCTGATTTATGTTATTGCCGATTTTTAACAGCTGTCGTGTTACCTCATCAGCACCATCGACAACAATTATTGTTTTATTTTCTGAAAGTGATAGAATGTATTGGCTTACACTTTGTCTTGCAAGTGTTGCTTTTTCGACTAAGCTTTGCTTCTCTTCATCGGTTACTCTTAAATGAATCCGTGCATTTTTAAGTGGCATTTTTTACTCCTCTCTGAACTTCTGCGTAGCAAGAAGCACTGTATGATTTACGCAGTAAATCACACTGTGGCAAGCACAGAACGTGTGCACCCGATTGGTGCATACGTTCGCTTGTTAGGGTGAACCCTAATACCCTTTAAAAAATAAAATTTCAAATTTATTTTTTTAAAAATCGCTACGCTCACTGAGTGAATTTTATAAATCGTTACCGTTAAAAATTTTTCCTTCCGGTAATGTAGTTTTTTCATTCTGGCTGCCAAAATTTTTTGCATCGGATTTGCTGAGCATTGCAAGTATTTCTTTTCGTTTTTCATCTGAAATATCGCCGTCCTTCATGATCGCCGCAAGCAGATCGCTTGCAAACTGATTGTTCTTTTCGACTTTAAGTTTTTTGATTTCCTTGCGCAACTTTCTGATTTTTTCTTTAGCTTCCGATATATTTTTTTCTTCCTGTGCTATCGCTTTTTCGCACTTGTTTATAGAAGCGTTAACATCCCTTGCCATTCGTTTTTTCTCCTTTTATTTTTGATATTATATTTTCAATGAGCAGCTTATCACTGTCAGAAGAAACAGAAAGCAGATACGAAAAACCAAGCCGGTCGAGGTTTTTGTTCAAAAAATTTATCTCATCCTTTGTCAGAAAAATCTCGGTAGTTTTGTCATATATGCCGTCATCGTTCTGAGTTATTTTGCTTTTGTTCTTTTCGGGTTTAGGATTACTTTTGTTTATGCTACGGACGTCAGCTGTTTTAATTTTTTCTATCGGCGATGATATGATTTCCTGCTGTTTCGTAGAATTGTGTTTTGCAATTTCATTTGCGGTAGAAATAGAAAGCTCACCATTTTCAACTGCCACTTTAACAGAATCAATTGCATTGTTTTTTATGTTCTCAATTTTTCCAATCTGTGCAGAGGAAACGTGCATTGCCTTTGCAATTTTTTCACGAAGTCTGCCTTTTATTTCAATGCCGTCAGCTTCAAGCTGTGTAAATATTTTTTTAAGTTCTTCGTGTTCTTTAAAAATATCTGCGTCACTGTATTTCCGCTGTGTGTGATTCAGCATTATCAGATCAAGATTCATTTCAGCCTCCGACTTTTTTGCCGTAATCACATAACAAGGAACAGTTCCGCTGTTCCATTTTCCTTTTTCACTTAAAAGTTTTATCGCAGATAATCTTCTGTGTCCACTGATAAGTTTATATGTTCCGTAAGATGTTTTCGTAACGGCAAGACTATGAATAAGCCCCTGTCGTTCTATATCTTCCGCAAGTTCTTCAATGTCAGGCAGAGAGTAAAAATTTTCTGAATTTGTTTCAATGTCTGTCACTTTTATCATCTTTATATTATCAATGTAGCTGTCTGATGCCGCACCTTTTATATCTGTTGTTATGGCTTCGTCAAAATTAAATCTTTTTGCCATTTTTACATCCTCCTTGACTTACTGCTCAACCGTTCGGAAAATTTCGTCTGCAAGCCGTTCGTAGCAACGTGCAGGATTTATCCAAGACATATACTCTGAAGCCGTTATTCTGTAACTTATGCTGTTCTTGATAGCACGTGAAAACGGAACAACGGTATTCAGCACCTTATCACCAAGGTTCTTTTTCATTATCTCAAGTAACTCTTGATCAGCTTTGTTACCTTTATCGTATTTTGATGCAAAGCAAGCGTATTTTGTACCGGCATTTGCGATTTTCTGTGTTACTCTCGCAAGTCCCTGGACCGCAAAAGTTCCGAGTTCGATTGGCACATATACATAGTCACAGATCGTCAAAACGTTTTCTGTGAAGTTGTTCATCGCCGGCGGCATATCAACTATTATGTAGTCGTAAGCTGACTGTCTGAACTTAATTATGTTTGACTGTTTTTCTTCATCTGATAAGTTGACATACTCATTAGATATTGCGTTCATTTTAACTGACGAAGTTACAATGTCAATGTTATCATAACGTGTTTTTTTAATCATTGGCTTCTCATCAGCACAGATAATAGCACGTTCGCAACCGCTCTCGTCATTTGTTAATTCGGTAAAGAATCGTGAGCTGTTGCACTGACCGTCAAAGTCAATTAAAAGAACACGATTTTTACGATGGGATAACGTGTATGCAATGTTGATTGCCGTGGAAGTTTTTCCAACTCCGCCTTTGTTGTTGTAAAAAGCGATCATTTTCATTTTGTAAACCTCTTTCTGTTGCAGGGCAACACATATTGTTAAGCCTCTTTATAAAATAAAAAGCAACGGAAAAGGACGGCAGGCTTACTTTTCCGTCCTACAGTGTAGCTATCACTGTCCGTTGCCAAGAACGACATAATCACAATTCCCATCATAAGTACGCTTTAACGTGCCCTACCTCTTAATTTGTCGTTCATGCGGTATAACCGCTTGTGAGAGCCGCCGGAGTTGCACCGGCTATATACTGTTGCTCCCATATAAGGTGCGACACCGTGTCGCACCATTCAATTATAGTTAATGCTGCATATAGTCTTTTTTCTTTTCTTCTTCAAGCATCGCTACATACTGTCCGTAGCTCATCTTCTTGTCAAGAGCAATCTTCTCGACTTTTGATATTTCAATTTCGCTTTCTGTTTTACGTTTGTGCGGTGCAGTAAAATCAATTATCTTTGCCGGCATTAGCTCACCTCCTTTAAAAAAATAAAAGCACAGACGAGCCGTGCTTTACAATATTTGATAAACATCTCAAATTATGATATAATAATCAAATCAATTGGAAATGGAGAGGATTTAATGAATAATAACAAAAATATCACTGTAAAACAGGCGATAGATCGCTATATTGAAAGCAAGTATGCTGTTCTATCACCGTCAACTGTAAAAGGTTATATGATCGTCAAGCGCAATCAGTTACAGAATTTAATGGACGTCAAGTTATCGGATTTAAATTCTGAGCTATATCAAAGTGCTATTAACGGCGATATGCTGAAATACTCACCAAAGTCTATCAGCAATGCTGTAGGCCTTGTAAATGCTGCTGTTAAAATGTTTGCGCCGGAAATACGCTCAAAGCTATATGTAACAAAGCCGCAGAAAATCAAGACATCATTTTACATTCCCGAAAAGGAAGAGATTGACATGATTTACAACCGGATCAAGCATTCAAACCCGAATTTACTTAAACCATTTCTTCTCGCCAGTCAATGCGGATTGCGTCCTTCTGAAATCTCAGCTCTGAGTGGCGATTGTATTTGCAAAGGACAAATCGAGATTAAGGCGGCAATTGTACTTGATCATCAAGGACATCCGATTAGAAAAGCTCCAAAAACCTATGCGGGTTATCGTTCTATCCCAATATCACCTCAAATGGAAAAAGTGCTTCTTAAGAATATCAATAACAGAAAAGAATCCATCTGTGGTGGTATGACTGCTAAAGAAATCGGCAATGAATGGAGAAAGTTCTTTGATACAAATACCGACCTTTATTACTTCAAATTTTATGCCTTACGACACTATTATGCCTCGAAATGCTTGCTGATGGGCATACCGCAAAGATACATAGCCGAATTAATGGGACATTCCTCAACAAATATGATTGAGCGTGTTTATCAGCATGTCTTTCCGTCGGCCATGCAAAAGTACAAGCTACTTTTGGCAGATAGTATGGATATGATACTGGATACTTAATGATTTTGTGGGTTCGAATCCCTTCCTCTCCGCCATATAAAGACACCATTGAAATCTGAACCCTTAAGTTCGGAGTCAATGGTGTTTTTATTATAAAATCCAGTATTTATGCGGCTTTTCGAGGTCGCATTTTCTTTTTGTCAGTCGGACTAAAAAACGAATAACTCGGATTTGGCAATCCGGAAAATTAAACACAAACCTTTTTGAACCCTTTAGTCTGTCTGCACGTGTCTCAGAAATCCTTCAGTTTCAAGGCATATTCTTCTTTCTGTTCGGGAGTCTTGTATTGCAATTTCTTGTGCGGGCGTTTGGTATTATAGAAAATCATGTACTTGTCCACCGCACTTCGAAAGTCTGATTCCGAGCGATACTTGGTGCGATATAACTCCTCCCGTTTCATAGAAGCAAAGAACGATTCCATTACGGAATTGTCATACGGCACATGCGCACGTGAAAAGGAGTGTGTGATGTTCAGAGACCGCATATAATCATTCATTGTTTTGGATCGGTAGTTGCTGCCACGGTCGGTATGGAAAACCAAACTTGAATCCGGCTGACGTGCTTTATATGCAATTTGAAAGGTTGATTTCACAAGCTGTGTGCTGTTGGTCTTGCTGATCTTATATCCCACGACCATACGGGAGAACAGGTCGATAATCACGCAAATATAATAAGCATTTTCGCCGTACTTGAAATATGTAACGTCGCTGACCCACACTTCATTCAGCTTGCACGTGTCAAACTCTTGGTTAAGGTGGTTTTTGTATTTGCGGCCTTCGTCCTCGTATAATTTCTTCGCCGACTGACGAATGCTGACTAACCCCATATCACGCATAAGCGTGCGTACCATTTCGTTACTGACTTTGAATCCTTCACTTTTCATAACTGCCGCAATTTTGGCAGCACCAAAAATCTGATTGCTTTCGTCGTAGATCTCCTGTATGCGAAGCCGTAGTTCTTCACGGCGTTTCGCATACCACGTGTTGTCTTTCTTATTGCGGAGAACGTGGTTGTAAAACGTTCCGCGGGGAATGTCAAACGCATCGCAGATCACGTGCACATTGTATTTGCCGTAAAGCTGTTCGGCAGCGTATAGCCTTTGCCTCAAAGGTGCCTTGGGTGTGCAGGGCGCAGATTTAAGAATTTCAACAATGCTCTCCAAACGTGCGACTTTGTTTTCAAGCAAATGAAAATTGCGGATACTGACTGTCCTTCGGTTATCGGCTTCCTGTTCCTCGCGGTAAGCTCGTAACCAACCGTAAAATGTACTCTTGGGTATGCCGGTGTCGGCGAGGATATGCGTCGACAGCTCACCGGATATAACACGGTCAATGACCGCTTGCTTTTCTTCTTGGGTGTATGTTCTCATATTTTCAACTCCTATATTGAATGCATTGAAACAATTTTACGACATTTTCTGTAGGAATTGAAAGAAATGTGGAAATATGATATAGTTAGAAAAACAATCATTTTTATTTGATAAAAAGATTCACGACTTTTTATTAATTATAAGACCAACGCCGGAAAAAACGTACTTAATGGGTGAAAGCGCTTTTAGGTCTGACAAGGGAGGTGAACAACATGGATGATCTGAGAATCATAGAACTCTACTTTGAACGGGATGAGCAGGCAATCAAGGAAACGGATGCAAAGTACGGCAAGCTCTGCCACAGTATTGCCTATAACATTCTGAACAATCACGAGGATTCGGAAGAATGTGTCAACGATACATACGTGGGAGTGTGGAATGCAATTCCGCCTACAAGACCGAGTAATTTTATGTCCTTTGTCTGTAAGATTGCGAGAAACCTGTCTCTGAAGCGGTTGGAGTTTATGAAGCGTGAAAAACGGTCAGCGGATGTAATGTTGTCCCTGGATGAACTGGAATCGGTACTGCCGGATGATCGGTATGCCCCCGACGTGAGTGACGAGGACGTAGGCAAACTGGTCAGCCACTTCCTGCGCACACAAAAGGAGGACGTGCGAAATGTCTTTATCCGGAAATATTTCTACTTCGATTCTATCGGAGAAATTGCAGAGCGCTTTGGGTTTACCAAAAGTAAGGTCAAAAATATGTTGTTCTACACCCGAAACAAACTAAGGGACTATCTCATTAAGGAGGGCGTTGAAATATGAAAATACCGAGATTTTCTAATGCCATTGGTAACCTCGATGAGGATCTTGTCGAGGCGGCAGCAGAATGCAAGAAAAAACAAAATCATTTGCTCAAATTGGGTTCAATAGCAGCCTGCTTTGCTGTGATCATTGTTGTAGGCGCGCTTGTTCTTCCATCGCTTTTAGGCGGCGAACCTACACCAGGAGGCACAAACGATAGGTATAAAGACATTAACATTATGGCAGGCGAATCAGGAATTGTATGGCCATGGGAATATCAAACCGTTTTTGAGAAATACACTGAAGTAACAATTGACGGTATTGTATACCGAAGTCACGGTCGCCTTGTGTCTGAAGAACTCCTTGGCGATTTGATTGGAACATATACCGTATTGGGCATTGACGAAATTGAAGGAGATAGATACACTGAAAAATTTGAAGTGTATCAGTTAAAATATGCCGATAAGAGCCAGCTTGTCGCCGTGAGGATGGAAGGTAGTTGTTATACCTTCAAGAGGGATAATTATGAACCTCCGCACACGCTCGGTGAGCTCTTCAAGCTGGTAGACCTCCCAAAAGCAATTGAATTGAAGCGGTTCTCTGTAAACGGCGACAGTCCGAACAAAAAACACTATACACTGAGCAATGATGACTATGTATGGGAAGTTCTTGCCGGATGCGAAAATGCACCATTTGTTGAGGATGAGAAATGGGTTGCACATGATAGAGAGTATTACAGTTTTACGATCACATCTGAAACTCTCGGCGTATATAAAGTTGCCATGTATGTTACTGTAGATGGCTATCTGTGGACAAACGCTTTTAATTACCAATACCTCTTCAATATCGGAGAAGATGCAGCCAGTAAGATTATCAAATATGCAAAAGAGAATTCCACCGAAGCAGAGTATGAGCCGTATCAGAATACCATTATCGGTAAGATTACGGAGATAACCGATGAGTATATTCTGTTAGACGATTCCATTCTCTGCGCCAATCCCGATGACGGAATCACGTACAAAATCCTTCTGAATGATCTGCGCATCTCCCGCTATGCAGAAAGCGGAGCTATCCGAGTGGGAGAAAATGTTCAGATAACATACGAAGGCGAAATTGACGAATCGAATACCATTGACAGTGCCATTTCCGCATCTGACGTGGTAATCTCCGGCGGGGATGTTCTTATTCCCGAATAATAAAATAAAAGTCGCATATATGATTAACCGAATATAAGTTTTTGCGAGAGTTCGAAGTCATACGCAAAACTGCCGAAAATATCTTTTTCTATGCCCGAAAACCGCTCGAAATAAGGCTTTTCGGCTGTTCCGTCATATAATAAACCCCGTCACAGAGCGTTTCTGTGACGGGGTTTTGGGCGTTTTATATTCTGTATTTTTCTTAATGTTTAAAAATCAATAAATGTCTTTGTGCAAAGTCGCTTTAATTCAGCCCTGCCAGCATAATACTATGCGGCTTCACGGCAAATGCGCCTTTAGTCCGATAAAGCGGCTGAGCGTCCGCCTTTTTGCTGTCTGCGTAAATTTCCGCAGAGCGACCCGGATCGTATTTCAGCACCGTTTCTACCGGATTTATCACCAGTATCAGCCTATCGCCGTAATGCACCGCCAATGCACCGCCGCTGAGATCTTCATATTCCAAACAAATTCGAATATCGTGCGCAGTACGCAGTCTGAATTCCGGAAAGTGCTTCCGTATTGCGATAAGTCCACGGTAGTATTCCATAACACTGCGATGAATGGTCACATCGTTCCACTTAATGCTGTTCACGCTGTCGGGAGAATTGTAGCTGTCGTGAACAAATCCTCCGTCAGGCGACGGTTTACTGCGCAGTATCTCCTGCCCTGCCTGCATAAAAGGAATTCCCTCCGAAAGAAACACAAGAGCAGCCGCCAGCTTATCTACCGATACACGCTCCTGCCCCGAAGCCTCCGGCATAGAAATTCTCAGCTTGTCAAAGAGAGTAAGATTATCGTGCGCCTCAACATAGTTCACGACCTGCTGAGGAGTATCCGTCCAGCATTCAGAACGTTTTCTCTGCACATCCATACGGTAGATTCCGCCGGATATTACCGACTTCATCATCTCCGACAGCTCCGATGCGTTCCCGTTTACATAACCGCACTCCTCGTCCTCAAATACGGAGCCTTTAACACCGTCACGGAAATCGTCCGAAAACATAGCGTACTGCGGCAGCTTTACCGCATTCTTTTTCATCGCACGAAGTCTCTCGGGCAGCGGGCTTTTTCCCCCTGTCCAGCCTTCGCCGTAAAGTATTATGGAAGGATTTATCCTGCGTAGCTTCTCAGCTGCGGTATTCAGCGTATGAATATCAAGCAGACCCATAAGGTCGAAACGGAATCCGTCCAGCTTGTACTCCTTTGCCAGATAGCAAAGGCTGTCCACGATGAATCGGCTCGCCATAGCACGTTCGCTCGCAAATTCGTTTCCGCACGCAGAACCGTTCGAAAGACTTCCGTCCTTGTTATGACGGTAGTAGTATCCGGGGAAGGTCTTTGCAAACGGTGAATCTTCCGTGCTGTAGGTGTGGTTGTAAACCACGTCCATTATCACACCCATTCCCTTTTGATGTACTGCGTGGATAAGCTCCTTAAACTGTCTTACCCTGTCGGTGCCGTTGTTTGGATCGGTAGTGTAGCTTCCCTCGGGAATGTTGTAGTTGAGCGGATCGTATCCCCAGTTGAAGCCTGCCTCGGGGTCGTTCTCGTCTATCGTCTGGGAGTCAAACACCGGAAGCAGATGAATATGCGTAACACCAAGTGAAGCAATGTAGTCAAGTCCGACAGTGTCACTGAAGCCGTTCGTCACCCTGTTCTCGCAGAATGCGCCGAACTTTCCCCGAAGGTGGAAATTTGCACTTTTATCGGAGGAGAAATCACGGACATGAAGCTCATATATCACTGCGTCCGTGTAGCTTTCAAGTGTAACAGGACGGTCACTGTCCCAGCCGGCAGGATTTGTACGCATTAGATCGACTACCATTCCCCTGATGCCGTTTGCACCGGCTGAGCGTGCGTAAATATCTATCGTTTCACGGGTCGAGCCGTCAAAAGTGAATTCATAGGTATAGTACATCCCGTGCAGGTCGCCGGGTACGGTAACCTCCCATACGCCTTTGTCCCTGCTCATTTCAGTAACGGAATGCGGCAGATTTGCCTTTGCGCTGAGATACAGCTTCAGCACGGCTCTCTGTGCCGTCGGGCTCCACACTCTGAACGTAGTCTGAGACTTGGAATAAAGTGCGCCAAGCTCCCCGTCATACGCATATTCCCTGTCGATAAGGTCAAAATCAGGCATTATATCCATAATTACCTCCGTAGTTATTTTCCGGTAAGAAATGCAATGCTGTACGCAGGCATTTTAAGGCCGCCGTCCAGCAGGACCTCCTCGGCAGAATCCACTGTCAGATATCCCCGTATCTGCATTTTGGAAAGTCCGTCAAGCTCCGTGATTTCTTTGCTTTCATCGGAGTAGTTATAAACAATCACAATACTGTCGCCGTCAAATGTGCGGCGCACTGCCGCAATATCCTGTCCCGGCACTGTCAGCACTTCGGTCGTACCTCTTGCAATGCAGGGGTTTTCGTTGCGTATCCTGAGCGCACGCTTGTAGTAATTCAGTATGGAATTCTCGTCTGCAAGCTGTGTCTGCACATCGGCAAAACGGTTTTCCTGCCGCTCCATATCAGGCGGTCCGTATGTAAGTCCCGTACCCTCGCTGTCCCATATCATCGGGGCACGCTTATTCTCGTCACGTCCGCTTCCGGAAAGGCCTATCTCGTCACCGTAATACACAAAAGGCGAACCGGACATTGTGAGCAGTAATCCTGCCGCCGCCTTTATTTTCGTTTCGTTATATCCGAGTATGCCTGCGCCACGGTTGGTATCGTGATTTCCTATGAACGGTGCATCAATTGCGGTATCGCTGTAGGAAGCCAGCTTCTGTTCGACAGTCACCATTGCCTGTGCAAAGGATTTAACCGAGTTATCAGCACCCTTACCATTGATTGTCTTGGCGATTTTTCCGCTTTCCTGTGCCATAGTGAAGCCGAATACGCTATCTATCCCGGAACTGTAGTATTTAGTATAGTTTGTGAAGCTCTCCCACACCTCTCCGACAACATAGCATTTCGGGTCAACCGTCTTGCAGTGCTTCATAAATTGATTCAGCACCTCGATATTCTTTTCGGGGTTGCCGCTGAAATACTCCTTGACAGCATCCAGACGGAATCCGCCTGCACCCTTTTCCAGCCAGAAGTCAGCTATCTTCTCAAACTCACTGCGCACCGCAGAATTATCAAGATTCAGCTCCGGCATCTGCTCTGAGAAAACCGCCTGATACCACCGGTTCGAGCCTATTCTGTACCAGGAGTTCGTTCCGACAGGCTTCTCGTCCGTAAAATAATAATAGTCGATGTATTTATCATGCACAGGGCAGATGTTATCGTTAAGGCAGGGCTTGTCTTTAGCCGCACCGCACGGATTACTGCGCAGGCTCTTTGAAGCGTGTTTGAACCACTCGTGCTCGTTGGAGCTGTGATTCATCACAAGGTCTATCAGCAGCTTTATTCCACGCTTTTCACACTCTGCGGCAAGCTTCTCAAAATCTTCCATCGTGCCGTACTGCTCGTCAATGGCATAATAATCCTTTACGCTGTACTTGTGGTAGGAATCAGACGGCATTATCGGCGAAAGCCATATACCGTTGAAGCCCATATCCTGAATATAATCCAGTCCGGATGTGACTCCTGCAAGGTCGCCTATACCGTCACCGTTGCTGTCGCAGAACGAATAAACGAACACCTGGTAGTAATTACGGTAGTTATCATCTATCACATTCAGTTCGTGTTCGTAACGGTATGACGGAGCCTGCAGCTGCGAGCTTTCCGACATAGTTTCCTCCGGGGTACTGCACCCGGATAAAAGAATAGCCGCCGCCGTAACAGCGGCTGCGGCTGAAAGTAAAAATCTTGTATTTTTCATTTGTCTTCCTCGGGCAAAATTCTCTTGGCTATCAATTTCACGGATTCTCTCTCGATAAGTTCGGGTCGAAGGCTGACCGCTTCTATCGAGATACCGCTGTTCATCTGCTGAAGCATTACGAATGCGGTCTTTCCGATATGTATTCGGTTCTGATACATCGTTGTAATACGGGGTTGCGAATATTCTGACACGGGGAGGTTATCATAGCCTGTCACGCTTATATCCGCAGGTACGACAT
>ENA-OWPL01000474-OWPL01000474.1-human-gut-metagenome-genome-assembly--contig:-NODE-474-length-28613-cov-62.424890_pt1 | contig 28613 bp, 27 predicted proteins | sample MGYA00248263_ERZ651844 | MGnify/ENA primary metagenome ERZ651844 (study PRJEB26924, sample SAMEA4378256) | human gut metagenome | biome: human gut; feature: human-associated habitat; material: faeces...
CTTTAAAGTACTTAACTTACTGATATTCAATCAATAAAAGATTTTGTTGTGACTCAAACAATGGAAGGTTATATGTTTCTTGATGCCAGCAGCCTCTATCCATTTCTTCAATGGCTTCGAAATCCAGGCAGCGTTCTGCAACCCTGCAAAAACAAGAAGCTCCTCGTCTTCAGGACGAGTACCACACATGGCATACGCCTGGTCGGAAATGGGAAGATATGCACCCACCTTTGTCTTTATCTGTGAGATATCTATGCGCCAACTGCCGTTGCTTGTCTGTGATATTTGCTTCCACTTCAAGTTCTTGATATCTATATGACGCAAACCTGTCAAGATAGAGAAGAAAGAAGCGCGTCTAAGTACATCACTCTCGCAAGGGGTATCAGCCAATCGCTTCACTTCGTCAAGTGTGAGCGATGCTCGCAGCTTGTCTTCCGATGGAATGCCTTTCACCTTGGCACTCACATCCACTGTGAGATATTCGTCAATGAAAGCTTGCTTCACTCCTGCCTTGACGATGGCGAAATAGGTAGAGGCGGTATTGCGTGACACCGTCCCTTTCTTGTTCCCTCCCAAAGGAGCGCGAAGCAGAAACATCTTGATGTCCTCCAACAGTTTCACCGTTACGCTCTTGAAAGGTATTGGTTTTCCTTCTGAATACATCTTCAACAATTCACCCACCCGATTCCAATTCACAATGATGGCATTGGAACTATTGGGATGGCGTTTGTCTATGATGTCAATGAAATATTTAATGAAGTCTTGTGCGCTACGTTCATTCTGTTCAATGATTTCTTCCTCACGGTCGGAATACAGGGCGGCATTGTCATATTCATGCTGCCGAAGTTTGCGCACGTTGTCCGCATAGATGCAAGCCTCTTGGTCTATGCGCGACTTGCATTGGATAATGCCATTTACGTCACGCTTCGGCTTGTAGTTGAACGAGCCGTCAGGCAGCACACGGGCAATGGACGACATATCCCATTGTGGTGTGGAGATGGTTCGGTTTACAGACTCAACCACACGGCTTAGCTTGTTGTCTCCTTTCTTATACACAGGGTACGACTCGATGAAAAGATACCACTCGTTGTCATGGTGAACGGACTTGCGCAGCTTCACGGTCACCTTGGTGTTCGATAATGCTTTCTTCATATTCGGTTTATTCTACTTCTGATTTATACAAATTGTCTATTTCTTCTTTCGGTACATACACATAATTGCCTATCTGCCGTGACGGAATGGAATATTTGCGGATATGCGCCCATACCGAGCTGTCGTTAATATGGTAGAGGTTGCATATCTCACCAATGGTATAACAGTCCTCTGGTTCCATACTGTACCTTCTGGGCACAGGTTTCTCTCTTTCTGCAAGACTTTCTTTTCTGGTGAGGAACATCGTCTCCAAGGCTGAGCGTTTAATTCGGGTGAGCCGCTTGCCGACGTTGATGGCAGGAACTGTACCGTTCTTTATCAGCCGATAGAGTGTAGTACGTTCCACTCCGAACATCGCCACCGCTTCCTTCACCGACACATATTCCCTAATGTCAGGAATGTGCTGTGCCAAACGATCCAGTTTCTCGTTCTTTTCCTTTGCGTCCTTCTTTCGTTTCCAAGCCACCTTGCTGCACTTAGGCGAACAATACTGGCTGTCAAGAGTCTTGGCAAGGAATACTTCACCACAGACCTTACACTTGCGTTTGATTTCAAATCCTATTGCTGGCATATTTTCTACTTTTAAGTATGCATAAGTATGTATTGGTAGGAACAAGTCCCACATTATCTACTTTTTTGTTGTGTTGCAAATGTGCTGCAAATAAGCGATAAACAAGCGCATAACAAAGGCATAAGAAACAAGAACCACATAAACGCAAAAAGCGTGCAACTCATTGAGCTGCACGCTTTTGCTTATTGTTTATTATGTGTTTACCTTTCGGCATTACTTAACCTCCTCAAAAATAAACAATACTGATAATCAGCAATTTAGCTTTTGTTGGTACAAATATGAATGCTAAATTATGAGATTGAAACAAGCAAAAACAAGTCAAATATAGATGCTCATAGCTCCACATAATTCGTTTTCAGTAAAAATGGATAACTATCGGTAAAAATAGATGTAGCTTGTAGTGACACTAACTGGGCAATGGCAATAGCTTTTTATTTATAATTGGGCAATGCACTCTCTAAATGTTAAAAATCGCCCAAATGCAAAGATTTCCAAGATATAGTTCTTTAATCTCAACAACTTTCTTTATTTTTGTAGTCAATATTTGACAATTCTATCAAGAAAAAGTCTATTGGTTTAATCTAACCTCTGATCAATAACATTGGAAGATAACACCAAACAGCCTCCAACGGCCGACGCTTCATTGTATAATGGGCAACCTACTGACACAGGTCCATCGTGTCCAAGTGCAAGACTTACCTCTTGTACGCCCTCCATCTCAAAGAACAAAGGTGGGGTGTCGGTAGAGAATGTGCCATTTGAAAACAAGCAATGGTTTGTTCTGCGCGTTTCGTATGGGCGTATTATTAAGGCAAAAGCATTGGTAGAAGCTAAAGGACTCGAATGTTATGTTCCTTTACGATATAAAGAGGTAAGAAAGAAAGGAAAGAAGCGAATCATCACAGAGCCTCTTCTCCCGTCATTTTTCTTTGTTCATGCCTCAGCAGAACAAGTTGATTCACTTTTGCAAGACAAGAGCATCAAGCCTCTTGAAAATATAGCTTTGTTGAGTTACTATTACGACCATACCTCACATTGTGAAAAATCGCCGACCAAGAATCCTCCACTTGTCATTTCGGACTCCGTTATGGATAATTTCATTCGCTTAACCTCCATACATAATCCTCACATCATCCCTGTTACTTCGGATAATATCAAATATAAGTTAGGAGATGAAGTAGTGATTACAGAGGGGGAGTTTAAGGATATACGTGGTAGAGTGGCAAGAATTGCTGGACAGCAGAGGGTTTTAGTAGAACTCTTTGATGGATGTTTGGTGGCAACAGCGTATGTTCCGACATCAGCTTTGTCATTCTCAAAAATATAAAATCTCATAAAAACATGTATGAACATAAAATTGCTATAATGTAGGATTACCATTATTAGAAGCTTTTAGCATTAATAAACATAATGAAGTTATAGGATATGATATTTCAGAGGAAAGAATTAATGACATCCGTCATAAATTTGTTGATTCTGGCATACAATTACTTTTGACTTCAAATGTTGACGATATAGCATCTTCAAATGTTTATGTAGTTACAGTTCCAACTCCAATTGATAAAAACAATAAGCCTAATTTAATTTGTTTGTCTGAAGCGTGTTCTATGCTTGGTTCTTTAGTTAAGAAAAACGATATAATCATATTTGAATCTACAGTATATCCTACTATGACAGAGGATTATTGTATCCCAATAATAGAAAGTAAGACAAAATTACAAGCAGGTAAAGACTTCTTGTACGGTTTTTCTCCTGAGCGTATCAATATTGGTGACCCAGAGCATACCATTAGAAACTCTATTAAAATCGTTGCAGGGTGTGATAAACAGACAACTATAAAGATTGCTGAAATTTACAAATCAATACCTGGAATAAAGGTCAAAAACAGTCGCAAGCATTAAGGTTGCGGAAGCTGCAAAGTTAATGGAGAATTCGCAACGAGACTTACTTATTGCATTTGCAAATGAATATTCTGAGTTTTGCACAAAAATTGGCATTAACATAAACGATGTTATTGTAGCTGCATCTACAAAATGGAACTTCTCACAGGTATATCCAGGGCTTGTAGGTGGGCATTGTATAAGTGTAGATCCATATTACTTGTTACAAAAAGCTTTCGATATAGGTCTTCAATTGCCTTTGGTCTCAACAGCAAGAATAGTAAATGAAAACAAGGTTTCCAAAGTCGTTAACAGATTTGTTGACAAACTTCGTGAAGCTGATGTACCAAATGAAAATAATAAAATACTTATAATCGGATTCTCATACAAAAAGAACTGTGCTGATATAAGAAATACAAAAGTTGCAAATCTCGTAAAAGGACTTGAAAACCATGGCTATAAAGTGGACGTATATGACCCTCTGGTAAACAGACTTGCAGCAGAAAATATGTATAATATTCACTTAGTAACAAAGGAAGAATTTACACATCATCAATATAGAGGTATTTTGGAAGCAGTACACCATGATGCATTTCTAAATCTTCATTTCGATGATTCGGTATCAAAATTAATTCTTAAAATTGAGCAGCTGTTATGATTCAACAAAAAGATAACAAATCTGTAAGAGCAACAATTAGTCATGAAACTGATGTTGTCAAAATCAAAGATTACTATGAAGTACATGGTCATTTTCCCATCTTTCGCCAAGTATTGATAGAAACGCGTACAGACTGTAATAATCATTGTAAGTTCTGTCCGCATGCTTTCAATAAAAAGACTTTAGGAATTATGTCATGGGAGTGCTACAAACAAATTATAAATCAACTCTCCGATATAAACTATAATGGAAGAATTGCACTCATGCTTTCAAACGAGCCATTATTAGAAGAAAGGATGGAAGAAATAATTGTTTATGCACGTCAAAAATCACCACGTTTCTTTCTTGACATGACAACAAATGGTACTTTATTGACAGTTGATAAACTCGACAAATTCTTCAAACTTGGTTTGGATAATATTAATATCAATGATTATCGAAGTGATAGGGACAAATATCCAGAAAAATGGTCAAAGTATATTGAACCTATCTATTCAGCATATTGGAACAATCCTAAGGTGTCTTTTCAAAAAAGAAGAACGGATGAGGTTTTACCAAACTATGCCGGTAACATACCGCAAGAGTTTAATCCTGGTGACTTCGGTTTTTGCAATTATCCATTCCGCAAGATTACTATAGGGTACTCAGGAAATATTTTACTATGTTGCGATGACTTTTTGTATGATACTTGTTTTGGGAATGTCATGACTGATAATCTTTTAGATTGTTGGAATAATTCGGAAATGGAAAAGATAAAATTATCTCTTCTTGATGGGAAACGTATCTCAATATGCGCTCGTTGCAATGATTTCCAAGATTATGATATTTATTAGATTATTATGATATTAAATAAAGAACAGTTTGATGCTTTCTCTATGGAGATAGCAACATTCGGGAATATACCAATTAGTAGTCAATATTGCGGTATTGGCTGTGTTTTCTGTAAAGTTCATACAGATTCATATTTAGGACATTATCCGCGGATTCCGCAAATTGATGAAGATGATTTACTGAAAGGATTTGAGTATATCAATCCAAAGGTAAATTATGTTCGTCTTGGAGCAGGTGTGTTAGTTGCACCACACACAGATCCCTTTCTTCATCCCAAAATATATAAATTCATAAAAATGGCATCAGAGTATTTTCCGGAAAAGATAATAACAACTGTAACAACTGGTGCCTATATAAATGAAGATAAAGTGGATTTTTTGAACAGTATCCCTAATTATGGTATTGACTTGTCTCTAATTACAATGCAGGAGCAGAGAGAAGCAATTATACCAAGATCAGCACGTGAGCGAACTATGTTCTTGTTAAAAAATGGACCAGTCAACAAGTGTACATTGATGTTCACAGGTAATATAGATGAATTAAAAAGAGATTTGGAACTATTATATAGCCTAGGTATTGACCAAAAAGCTAAGCAGATTTTAGTTCGTCGTATAGAACATACTTCTACATCACAACAACGACTTAAAGTGTTGTCGCAATCAAGCATTGATGGATACGAAAAGTGTATTGAGTGGTTATCTATAAATTATCCTAAAGTAGTGTTTACTGTGCCAGAATTGAAAGACTGTTTCAGAGGAGGAAATAATGAGTATTTTATAGAAGCTGAAGAACACATAGCAAGACAGAAGAAAATTATTTCGGAATTACCGAAGGATGTTTTTGTTAATCTAATATGTTCAATCTCTGGATATGATTATTTTACTAAAGCTTTCAAAGATTACCCTAATGTTCAAACGAACCTAGTGAAAAACCATCTCTATGGTGGCTCTGTTACTGTTGCGGGGCTCTTGAATCATGCTGATATAATTGAACAATTCCATCCTAAAAGGAATGACGTTATGTTTCTTCCTGAAGAAATGTATAACTCTGAAGGAAGAGACCTGAAAGGTGAGAAAATGGAGGCTTTAGAACAATACTATAACGCAAAGATTTATTTGACATGAGCAATACAATATATTGGGATAAGTTAAGAATATTGGTCACCAATAGCTGTAACTATCGATGTCCCTTTTGTCATAATGAAGGACAGTCTTCTAGTAAAAATATCAAAACGATGGATTTTGACAAATTCAAAATTCTCATTGATGCAGTAAAGGATGAGGATATATCTGAGATTTGTTTTAGTGGAGGTGAGCCCTTTCTTAATAAAAAACTCATTGAGATGATTAGATATGCATCTATAAATGCAGAATGGGAATTGTGTTGTGCTTCTAACCTATCTCTAATAACTAAAGAACAAGTTCAACAATTAGTGGATATTCCTTTAAAATTTAACATCCAATTTCCCTATACAGAAGCTAAAAAGTTTCATCAAAGCACCAGAAATGGGTTTGTAGAAAAGATTATAACCAATATACGAATGGTTCGTAATGCCGGATTGAAGATTGGATTAAACTGTGTTATACAAAATGATTTTGAGGCTGACATAAGGAATATGGTCGAATTTTCTCTTCAAGAAGAACTCCCCCTCAAACTTTTACCACAAATAGGTCTCCCTGGAAGCAAGAATTTTAAGACGTTTGTATTCCCAATACTTAAAGAATATGCCGTTAGTTGTGAAGATAAAGGAACAGGAGCTATTAGATGGCTGCTGAAAAAAGGAGATAAGCAAACTTCGGTACTCTACATCGATTCACCATGTTTTACTCATGATATGGATACCTGCCGAAATTACTCAGAGATTAGAATACTGCCAGACATGAGTCTACAACCTTGTATTCTTTGCTCTTCTGGAACAAAAAGGTTGGATTTTTCAAAAGGAGAAGAATGTATCAAACAACAATTCAGAGAAGCATGGAGGAGTTTGAAGAGCTGCTAAAAAAATACAATCTTGCTCATCTGGATGATCTTATTATTTCTCCATGGAGTGAACAGTATTGTGTGACACCATTCCCTAAATATTGGCAAATTACATATCAAATAATGAGTAAAATACCCTCTAATAAGAGAGTTATTGAAATTGGCTGCGGACAAGGTGATGTGACTACGATATTTTGCCACCTTGGATTTACGAGTGTGTCATCTTATGAAAAAGCTCCATTATTAGCAGTTAATGCCAAACGTCGGATAAATGATTTGTTTGGAAGAGAAGATATTGTTGCTTTAGGAGAATATCCTGCTATATGCCATGCTGAATGTGATGTGCTCGTATTGGTTAATTGCGTATATGATGAACTTGCGGATAGTAAAGCTGACTATAAAAGAATATTGAAGGATTACTATAAACATGCTGGTAATCCCCAATATTTTATAATGGAAGTTATAGATAGTTCGTATACAATTGAAGATGAGGCGTTTCCCAAAAAACTTCGCTTGTCCCATAAGGATGTAGAAGAAATGTTTCCCAACTTTCAAATTCAATCATGGCAGACATATAAATTTCCTCAAAATAAGAAAAGTAAGACATTATATTTGATAGAAAAGAAATGAATATACTTATTGTTACATCAGAAATAGGACTCGATGGAGGCGGTATGGCACTAGCTTGCAAGCGAGTTGTGGATATTCTAAAGAAAGAACATAATGTGATAGTTTTGTCTTCCACAGAAAATCCTATATATACCGTAAAAGGAGGAATGAATCCGAATACAGAGAATGGTATTAGAAAGGAATACAAACTCAAGCATGATAGTTTAGTATATAAAAATGCTGACGTTGTTATCGCCTTTGGTGGAAGATTCAACGGCTATTACGGTGCAATGCTTGCGGAGAAGCTATGTAAGCGATTTATATTAGCTCTTCGTGGTAGTGATATTAATATTGTCAAATGGTCTATTAATGACACTTGGTACCTTAGAGAGGCCACAAATAGGGCGAGTAAGATTGTATGTCTTTCTAATGAAATGATTCGTAATGTTATAAGTCTTTGTCCTGAGTCGAATGGAAAGACAATTATTATCCCAAATGAGTATGAAGGTAATTGTGTAAAAATCAATTTTCACAATTTAAGTGACAAAATTGTCATAGGAACAGCCGCCTCTCATTTGAATGAGAAAAAAGGTATAGGTAATCTTATCATTATGCTTAAAAAGTTTAAGGAAATTTCTAAAACTGAGATATACTTGGATTTAGTTGGAGAAATCGACAATGACTTGCTTGAAAATTATCAGAATGAAGTTAGAACATATAATCTTGAAAATAATATAAGATTTCTTGGTTATCAACCACGTGAGATTCTAAGAGATACTATGAGAAATTGGGATTTCTACATTCAGGCTTCTGTGTGCGAAGGGCATCCCAACGCGATTAGTGAAAGTCTTCAATGTGGTACAGGATTTATCAGTAGTAAAACCGGATTTATTGCGGAAACGCTACAGAAGCAATTTCCTGAGTTCTTTTTTGAGGACTTCACTCCTGATGTTATGGCAAACAATTTGAAAGCATTGTGTTGTATGCCAAACTTGGTAGAGCGTTACCAAAAGGCAATAGGTGTTCTCAAAAATGGCTGCGCTAAGGAAAAGATAGCACAAAAGTGGCTTGGAATGTTGTCGTATAGCAAAACTCCTAAAAATGATATGGAAGTCGAGAGCATTGTGTGTGTAGGTCTTCATGATGTTATGGGAGACATACATGATAGTATAACTACTCCAACAAATGTTTTTCGAGATTTCGTTGGATATATAGCAGAAAAGGGATATGGTATATGTTCCATGCATGAGTATTTGTCAAAGAGTAAAGAAGAAAGAAAAAAGTGGATAGTATGTACATTTGATGATGGCTATAAAAGCCTAACACATGATGCGTTAGAGATATTAAAAAAACAAGGATTTACTGCAACGGTCTTTGTTTGCACAGGTCTCATCGGAAAGGATAATTCCTGGAATAACAAGGATGCAACTTTACGAGAACATCTTGACATAAAGGATATTAACCTGCTTGTAAAAGAAGGATGGGAGGTGGCATCACATGGTGTTTTCCACAAAAATCTTCTCAAACTAAATGATGTTGAAATTGAATATGAGCTATTAGAATCAAAGCAATCACTGAATCAGTTAGTAGGATATTGTGATGCATATGCCTATCCTTATGGTGCTTATAACAAATTTATTCGCCGCTGTGTTGAGAAATATTATAAGTACGCATTCGCTGTTGACAAAGGTGGAACATCAATGGTTGTTGACAAACATCAACTAAAAAGATATTCTATTACGGAAATTTATAAAATGCTAAAAAAATAATGAAAAAAATATTGGGAATATTTAGAGGATTTCCGGGATTAGGGCGTGTCGTTTCTGGTGTTTCGCTTCTTGAAACGTTGCGGGACGAGTATGGCTATAGCATTGAAATTATTTCCTATCTCCAAGGTAATCGCTATCTTGAACTAAAAGGATATAAAAATTTGCATGAAGTGGTTCCTATGGACTATTGCTCTATTGGGTTACTTCCCACGAATGTTATTGGAACTTATATCCATGAAAAAATACGATGTTTCCTACCTGACGTTGTAATAATAGATGGTGAGCCATTGATAATTCAGGCATTAAGAATCTCATATCCTAAACTGAAGATTGTAGCATTGCTTAACCCTGCAGACATAGAAAATGAGCAGAATGATAAGGATGCTATGCGCTATTTTAATGCTATGTATTCACTTTCCGACTTGGCAATAGTTCATGGATTAAGAAGTGTTTCAAAAATCGGGAGCTATAAAAAAATAGTATCGGTGAACACAATTCTGAGAAAGGAAATACTAAAAGTCAACACCAATAGAACAAACAATATATTTTGCTTGTTGGGTGGAGGCACTGTTAATGTAGGATATTCTTTTTCTGAATCAACAATTCAGATAGCTAAATTGAGCATGGATGCGTCTGAGTATCTAAAAGAATACAAAATGCATATCGTTTGCTCATCGAAAAATATCTATGATGCTCTCAATGAATTCAAACATGGGAAAAACATTATACTCTATGATAAAATACTTGATATACAAGAGTATTATTCAAAAGCAGGACTCATTATTACAAGATCTGGAAGGAATACTTTAAGCGAATTGGCATATTTGGGTATACCTGCATTATCCTTTCTGTCTGGCTGCCAATATAGAAAAGCTGAACAGAAACAGAATCTGGAAGCCTTAGGAGTACACAATGTCAAACCAGTTTCTCTCAGCATTCAGCCAAAAGAATTGGCTAATCAAATCAAAGATATGATGAGTGCTAAATGCCATAGAGAGTTTTTTGTTCCTGGAAATCAACAAGCAATACAAGAAATTCTGAATTTATAGTTATGAATATGAGGAAGGTGATGCTATTCGCATATGACGGAACTGGACTTGGACATCTTATGAGATTAGTAAAGATTGCATGGGGACTATCAGAAGAATGTCAAGTGATGGTTGTGTCCGGTCATAAGGCTATGCCTGATATTATACCAGAAGAAATTCAATACTATCTTCTACCAAATTTCAGCGAGTTACGAGAAGAAAAGCGCTATACCAATGAGCAAACTAACAAAGTCAGAATAAAGATTCTTGAAAATTTGATCAAAGATTTTATGCCAGATGTATTCGTTACGGATTATCTACCTCTTGGGAAACGTTGCGAACTCGCAAGAATAATTACAAGCTATAACTGCCTTAAATATTTTGTACTTAGAAGTGATATTGGTGGGGACAGACTTACACATGAGGATGTATTTTCAAATAGAAACATAGCAATTCTCAAGAGATACTATCATAGAATACTATTAGCTAGCGACCCCATAGTTACTTCATTAGAAGTGTACTCCTGGCTTCCTACAGACATTCTTGACATGATTGTATATATTGGTTGTGTTACGTATCCTGTATCAACTAAACAAATAATTGATACACGTTTGGCATATCTAACAGGACATACACAAAAATGGATGGTGTGTTCAGCAGGAGGAGGAAGAATAAGTCAAGATTTCTCTAAGAAATGTATTGAAATGGCTAAAGATAAAAGATTCGCAGATTGGAAGATAGATATTATTCTAGGTAATTATTCCCAACTTCCATGGCCATATGGTCAAACTGAAACATTCAGCATAGGGAATATAACAATTCATAGGAAACTGAAAAATCTATATTTGCTTCATGCTTCTGCAGACTGTGTAATATGTGCAGGAGGCTATAATTCCTTGATAGAATCTATGCAAGGGAAAGACAAATACATATTTGCTTATTCTGTCATGGACTTTGCCATTGAAGAAGAACAGGTTCATAATATTAGAAACTTCGGAAAATACTATCCAATAACAGAAATTCCATCTCTTAACTCTATGGCAGATTTAATCTTTAGTAAAACGTTAAGGGTTCAATCTAATGATAATATAAGACTTAATCTAAATGGTATTGAAAATGCAAAACGTCTGATAATTGAGGATTTAGAACATTTTCATCAACCTAAAATTATAGCAAAATGAAAATTATACACATGTCAGATTTACATCTCTCCGCAGATGGTGCACTTGTATGGAAAGAGGATTGTAGAAGAAGATTTCTCACTGCAATAAGGCAAATAAAAATGATGCGAGATATTGATGCTATAATCGTATCTGGAGATGTATCTAATGATGGTAGCCTGGATTCATATTATTTTGCAGATCGAATATTCGCAGAGTTAAATATACCAACCTATTGGTGTGCAGGAAATCATGATAATCTCAATGTAATGTTTACTACGTTTAGACCAAAATTTTGCTATTTGAGTAATCAAACGCTAATAGGTGGTTGGAGACTTTACTTAGTAAACTCTGTTGCAAAGGATAATGACAAGCCAAACTCTAATCGTTCCAAAGGTATTGTGACGATGAATATAAGAAATGAACTGGATGGACAGCTGTCGAAGAATCCAGAGCCGTCAATTATCGTATTACACCATCCTCCGTTAGAAATCGGAGGATGGCAAGATAATAAGATACTCAAAGAACGTGAAACATTTAGAGAGTTGCTTTGTCATCACAAGAATGTCAAATTAGTCCTTTCGGGGCATGCTCACACTTTCTCTGTAAAGAAAAATGAGAACATTCTTTATAGTACAGCATCAAGTACAGGATTTGCTTTCTCTACAGAACTCCCTAAATATGAAATCAAACAAGGCCAAGAGGGCTTTAGTTGTATTTCTTTAAATAAGAAGTTTATTTTTATAGAAAATATATTATTAGAAGATAAATGAGAAAAATATTGGTAACTGGAGGAGCTGGGTTCATAGGATCAAATCTTTGTGAAGAGCTTGTCAAGAAGGGAGATTATGTAATTTGCCTCGACAATTTTTCGACGGGGCGCATTGAAAATATACAAGGTTTAATAGATAATAATAGTGATAGATTTAAGTTAATAGTAGGAGATATTAGAAATCTTGATACTTGTCTAAATGCAGTAAATGGAGTAGATGTTGTATTTCATGAAGCAGCTTTGGGGAGCATACCACGAAGTATCGATGATCCTATTACCACTAATGCAGTAAATATTAGTGGCTTCTTGAATATGCTTGTAGCAGCGAAAAACGCAAAAATAGACAGGTTTATATTTGCTGCAAGTAGTTCTACATATGGCGACAACGAAACCATTCCGAAAGTAGAAGACAATATAGGCAAACCTCTTTCTCCATATGCACTTACAAAATATGTTGATGAATTGTATGCGCACGTTTTCTCAATTACTTATGGGTTAAAGTATATAGGCATAAGATACTTTAATGTGTTTGGACGCCGTCAGAATCCTAACAATGCATATGCCGCCGTTATACCTTTGTTCATAAAAAAATTATTAAAGCATGAACAGCCGATAATAAATGGAGACGGAAGTAATAGCCGGGATTTTACTTACATAGACAATATAATTCATATCAACATGTTGGCATTGGAGACGCTATCACCAAAAGCCTTTAACCAAATTTACAATGGTGCAGGAGGTGAAAATACTTCAGTTTTAGAGTTGGAACAACTGATAACAAAAAAACTATCAGCATATGATAATTGTATAGGTTGCATTGCACCAATATTTGGTCCAAATAGAATCGGAGATATAAAGCACTCTAAGGCAAGCATATCAAAGGCAAAAGAACTACTCGGCTATAACCCTGTTTGTACATTTGAAGATGGACTCAAAAAAACTATATACTGGTATTTGACAAATTTAAAAGGAAAAATATAATCAAAAGTCAATATTGTAATCATTGATAATAAAATCAAATTAACATGAACATAGCAGAACAAATACGTTTAAAACTCCAACTGAAGGAGAACTCCGAAGTGGAATTTAAATCAGCTGCGGGTGGTTTCCCTAAAGCTGAATTTTGGCGTTCTTTTTCAGCCTTGGCCAATACCAATGGTGGAACGATTGTGCTGGGAGTGAAAGAAAAAAATCATAAGTTCACACCAGATGGTCTTTCTGAAGAACTTGTAGCAAAATACAGAAAACAGTTTTGGGATGATGCGCACAATAGGTCGTGTGTGAACATTCCATTGTTGGTAGAGAGTGACATCGAAGAAATAAAGACTGACGGAGGGCAATATCTACTTGCCTTCAGAATTCCTCGTGCACAATATGATTTGCGCCCCATCCACCTTACACTTACCCCGTTTGGACATACTTATAAGCGCAGGGATGAGGGTGACTATCTCTGTAGTGATGATGAAATAAAGCAGATGTACTCGGATGCCAACAACATGAGAGCATCTGCAGACTCCCGAATCTTAAGAGGCTATTCCTTTGATGACATTGACATACCTACTCTGCACCAATATCGTCGTGCGTACGATATTAAGCATGAAAACCATCCTTGGACAGAGCTTGATGACAAAAAGTTTTTGGAAATCATAGGTGCCTATCGCAAAGATAGAGCCACATCAACGGAAGGATTCACTGTTGCTGGCATGCTGATGTTTGGCAAGACTAACAGTATTACAGACCCAGAGTGCTGCCAAGAGTTTTTCCCAGACTATCGTGAGCATTTGAGTGACGACCTTCAGGTACGTTGGACAAATCGCATATATCCCGATGGGACATGGGAAGCCAACCTTTATCAGTTTTTCACTCGTGTCTTACCTTTATTGCAACACGCTTTGCCTGTGCCTTTCATTCTTGACAACAATCAGATGAGGAATAATACAACCACAGCTCACGTAGCTTTGCGTGAGGCTTTTGCCAACAGTTTGATTCATGCAGCATATACGGTAAGAGGCAATATTGTGATTGACAGATACTTCGACCGTATTGTTTTGTCAAATCCTGGTACAATGCTTATCAGCATGGAAGAATACTACGAAGGAGGACATAGTGTATGCAGAAACCCTGTAATCCAAAAAATGTTTGTATTCTTGGGAATTGGTGAGAAAGGAGGAACTGGCGCTGATATTATTGCGAAAGGATGGAAGGATAATGGTTGGAGCATACCAACAGTTGAAGAAAAGAGTAATCCTGATAGAATAGAAACTTGCCTAAAACTGGAGGGAAGCATTAATGGAACTACGGAAACAACTACGGAAACTCCTACCGATACTACGGAAACAACTACGGAAACTCCTGCCGATACTACGGAAACTATTCTAAAAATAATCAGCAAAAATCCTAAGGTTACGGCAAAAGAAATAGCATCCGTATGTGGTATAACAGAAGATGGAGTTGCTTACCATATCAAAAAATTAAAGCAAAGAGGACGGTTGATTAGAATCGGAGGTCCACGCAATGGAGGCGAGTGGAAGGTGGTTGAATGATTTTATTTCAATGCTTTTAGGCAAACTCAAAATTGAATTCATAATGTTATTAGGAAACAAAATAAAGTCTCTTAGAGACGAACAAGGAATACTGCAACGCCAAGTGGCGGCATACTTAGAAATTGATACTCCAATGTTCAGTAAGATAGAACGTGGGGATAGGCGAGCGAAGAGAAGCCAGGTGCCCCAACTGGCTGAATACTTTCATGTGGATGAGAAAGAGCTGCTCATCTTGTGGATAGCAGACAGAATATTAGATGCCATAGAAGGCGAAAAAGAATTGCAGTTTCGTGCTATTGAAGTAGCAAAACACGAATTGACAAAGGCTGATATATAAAGGTTATATCAGTTCTTATTAACAAGGCGATAGGCGTGTTCTGTTTGGACACCCCTATCGTCTTGTTATTTTGTAAAGCTTCAATGCTCCAAACTCCAATACGTTCTGAAAAACGAATCCGAGTGAATCAACGAATCCAGCTCATGGTAACGCTCTTTTCTCTTTTCATCCATGATGACCTCCTTATAAAAGATGCGGTTGGTTCGGTCAAGATCCATAACCCTACTTTGATAGAGAGATGAAAAGAGAACACAGGCGATAATGCCAAGAATGACAAGATACCATTGGAGTAATCCCAATTTGTCTGTCCTTTGTTTGAATCTGTTCCATCTGTAGAGCCACCACGATTTCAGTGTTGGTGGAGGAGATGCTTTAGGACTTGTGATGGTTTGCAGGGCATCGCCCCATATCTTCAAAATCGCATGTGCTTTTTCTACAGATTCATTCTCATCAAGAATTTTCATGCCAATGTAACGGATTGTCCGTTGAATCTCAAGAGAGTATTGTGGCGCCCATTCTGCTACTTGCTCAATGGTTATTAAGCCTTGCGCTTTTCGCTTTTGCAGATACACGTTGCGTTTGCACTCTCTTTCTTTTTCGTCTTTTTCCAAGTATTTTTCTATTTCTTCAACATACAGTTCAATGAAGATAGTCCCCAGGCGTTTGAGGGTCTTATCCGATAGAAGTTCTGCAGAATCAGACATAGCGTTAAAGTAACTATCCATTTCTTCGTGAACAGCACTTTTTATCTCGTCATAAGGAAAGGAGGCTGCTGAGGTGCTTGCAACAGGCGTTATTGGTGCGACCTTCTCTTTCGTCGCCAACTTCGCCAATATATTTTCGATATTACTAAGTCTCTGTTCTGTTGCGGCATTATTGCTTTTGATGACAGACAAGTCATCAAGTATATCCTCTAATTGTTCATTTAATTTAGCCATATTGTTGATGTTTATAAGTTTGATTAACGTCTGCCTCTTCCGAAGCTGCGACTTCTACTGCTATATTTTTTCTTGTATTTATCATCATCACCCCAACCAAGTTTGGAAGATGAACTTCCACCACCAGCAGATATGGCAGGTTGATATGGAGGAAAGAGAATGGCTCCAAGGGAAGTGAGTCCTACTTGAATCGCTCCTTTGCCTATATTGGAAACGTCATCTGCTGCTTGGTACAATTCATCAAAGAAGTCTTGTCCCAAAGTCTGTTCGTTGCCACACATCTGCGGAGCATCATACATTCTTGCTTGGGCTTGCCAAGGAAAACGCAAATCGAAATCGGGAAATACTCTATCTATATCTCTTACATCATAGGCATTATGTGAATCGTACCATTCTTGCCGAGCATCGTCATACATATCTCTTGCCTGTTCATGAACGATAGCTATAGGGTTGCCAAGCTTCTTGCAAATACATGCAAGAGTGAGTGATGAATCCAATTGCTTGCCACTATAAGAGATGTCATGTTTCATCTTGCTGCTGATATTTTCCTTGGCAAGAGTGAAAGATATTCCTTCTATACCGTTTATCTTAGTATTATATCGGAAGCGCAAACGAATTCCTGCTTTTGACAATTCGCCCTCAAATTCTTTCCAATTTCGAGAGACTTGCAACGATTCGCTTACTCGATGCAACATCTGATAACGGATGGCATCCATTGAGCGAAGTCTTCTTTCTTTGATGGCCTCTTTTCCTCTTGCGATAAATAAGCCATATTGCTCAGTCAATTCCTTACACACTTTTATGTTCTTGTCTTTCTCATGTGAGTCTTTGGTGCATTTGCCTTTAAAGTTTACTCGATTTACCATGATATGAACATGTGGGTGCTCTTTGTCGAAATGACGGAATGCGACAAATTGATTGTCGTCATATCCCATGTGTTTCAAGTAATCGTTGACTATTTGCTCTAACATCCTGTCATTGATACGTAGCTCATCATGGGGTGAAAACGATAAGATAAAGTGTCCTACAGGTTTCTTGGTTCGAGCACTCAAACCTGCCTGCATCACGAAACTATCTGTTATGGTTTGGTTATTCGTAAGATTGACTCCGTCGCTTGAAGCAACCAGTGTCGCATTTTTGCGTGGGTCGTTAATGTAGTTGATAAGCCCACCGAATGATGCTCCATGAAGTATTTTACAATACATATGCTGTCGTGTTTTATAGTTTAACTTTGATTTTCTGGTTCGTCTTCTTTCTCTTTGATTTTAAGACGAGCTTGATGGAGAATAGCATTGACTCCATCAAGGGCTTCGCTGGCTTTGTTTGCAATGGTCATAAGCCCTGCTTGGTGAGCAAACTTAACCAAGGTATTGATATTCGTTCCAAGATTATTCAAGTCTCTTATCTCTTTCATCAACTCCTTCGAAACAGGTTGGCGCACGATGGCATGAAGTGCGCCTTCACGAATGTAGGTACTTATGGGCATCTCTCCAGCCTTGCGTTTGATACGGACAAACTGTTTTGGTGTGAAACGAACTGGTATGGGCTTGCCATACTTTTCCTCTTCAGGGAGAGGCTTGCGCCCTCCTGGATTGTTGATAACATGTTTTGCCATTTATCTCTTATTCTTTTTGATTTCAGTTCTTGAGGTGCAAGTTTCTCAATAGGTATTGACCTTTGCCATATGCTTGATAGGCAAAGACAATAGCACAATCGGATATACCGATTGCTACTGTTTTCGTATATCGAAAACACAAACTTGCTCCCGAAAGAACTTAATAATTTGCTAACGCATGTTTTTGACCATAGTGAAACATTTATCGCTTAGAGCTATAATGTTGCCTTGTATTAACTGTTTCCACCTTTCTCTTGCAGAGGTATTCATTCAAGTCCTTATCTCCTGCATATTCGTCTGAAGCATCAATCGTCTGGCTTCTGCAATTTGCTTTGAGTTGCAAGATTGCATTACGTCCTGCTTCATCATTATCCAAATGACAATAGATGCAGTTGTACTTGTCCAAGATCTCAATACACTTAGGAACATTGATTACAGAGTTCAACACAACAGCATCACAATCTCCATGCAACACAACATAAGATAGGAAGTCTATGAAACCTTCAAATACATGGCAGACTTCGTTACCTTTTGATATTACGGAAATATCCTTTGGAGAGATGCAACCTTTGAAATAAGCATTGCGAATCTCGTAACCACCTAATCGATTTGGAAAGCCTATAGCAAAATAGTTCCTGCCACGACTACGATAATGAACTTCCTTACAATACCGTTTTGCCACATTCCAAGTTATCCCTCTTTGTACAACATATTTGTACAGGGCATAATGGTTCAGCTCCTCAGTTTCTATATTGGTAAAAGCTATGCCATCTGCCGTCTTCGTTTCTTGTATTTGTTGAACAGTATTGGCAATCGTTAAGTTCCGAAGATAATCTTGAAAGTTGTTTGGATGAAACAACAGATCTATTAAGGTTTTAACTCCACCACCTTTACCCAATCCGAAATCGTACCAAACATTTTTATTGATGTCCACCTTGAATGATGCAGCTTTCTCATCATGCAATGGAGACAAATACCACCAGTTTGCTCCTTTCTTTGCAGTAGGCTGATAATGGTGACTTGCAAGAAAGTCAATTATCTGTATATGCTTATTATCGAATGTATTCATCGTTAATTTGTTGTTGAGTTGTTGAATTGTTGAGTTCGGATGATGAAAAGAGAAAATCGTTGAGCTATTGTTGACCATATTGTTGAGCCGTAAATGCTTATGCCACAATGTATATGTTCTTCTTTTCATCATTTCAACAAATCAACAGAGATTATATGTTTAATGATTCTATGAACTCCTTAGTCACAGTATAATAACGTCCCACCCGACTCACTGCACCAAATTTTGTTGGCTTAGAGTAGTCGTATTGGTATGTCGTATATGAAAGTGCATTGGGAGCCGGCTTCAATCGCCATAACTCCTTCACTACTTTGCGAATATGCCACAATTCCACCTTTACCCCATTAATCGAAAGCAATGGCAGCAGGTCTTGTGGTATAAATGAAACCTTGTCCACTTTCTGACATTCCATAATGCTGCGCAATAACTCTACGAGATCAATCTCCGTATGGTTGCGGTTGCATTGCATGATGCGTTCCAAAGCATCCGTATGAATAAGCGTAGGATTGAACCACATACGACTCTCTTTAGTGCTATATAGTGCCCGATGTTGCAAGTAATACAAGAAAGCTGGAATTTGCGCTTTCAACTTCTGCAAGAAGTTCGTGTCATCGCTTTCCAGCGGCATTATCTTGCGCACCCAATAACGTGTCTCTCCGGTATCAATGATAACTGGGAAAAGCTCATTATTGGAGCACAAGACGAACTTGGCGAAGAAATTCACTTCTTGTCTGTCCTTGCCTTTGGCTTCAACCTTATATGTCTGCGCTGTGCTCAAATTCTTCAGACGTTCAGAGTCTTCTCGTCGGCATAGCAGCACCTCGTCAACAACAATAAGTAACTTACCTGCCCAATCTGCATTAAATTGGCTTCGAAAGTCCTCATTGGTATTGAAAGTTACATTGTCTTCAAACACCGCCTTGAGAAAATTCAAGAAAGTAGTCTTGCCTGTATTGCGCTCTTCTGATACCAATAGTAATATTGGTAGCTTCTGCGTAGGTTTGGCATAGAGCAACTGCATATAATCCATCCCCAATTCATACTGTTCACCAAAGATATGGTGTATCAGTTTCATAATGTCTGGAAACTCTCCTTCTGATGGTATGTGGTCAATGGGCTCATACAAATTGTAGAAACCGCCAATCTCTTTATGATAATCGGTATGGCTGGGAACAGTACAAAAACCGTCATATTTCCGAATAGGTGGCGTATTGTTCTTGCCATAATCCTGTCGGATAGTGCCAAAACTCCATGGGATGCGACGCAATGTGCAAGTACCATTAGCTAATGGTTGTTGGGCAATCTTGTACAGACAAGTACCCACTCTGATATATTCTTCTTTATTTCCTTCCATAACGCTTGTTGTTTATAAAAGCCATGGCTTCGTTCTCCAAATCTGCTTCCGATTTTCGATAAGTACCGCTTTTCAGCCATTCTTCTATTTCTGCCTTGTTAAAAATGATATTCTTTCCTTTCTTGTGAAATGGTATTTTTCTTGCACTCGTCCAACCATAGATGGTCTGTTCTGCCGGGTGAGTAGGCAAAAACTCTATGAGATCAGCTACATTGAACCATTGCTGTTCTTCACTCTTCTTTGGTGGTATCAGTTTGTCCACCTTATCACCCAACTCATTAAGTTTGGCATACATGACAGCCAACATCTGAGGCATGTCATTAAACGTGATGTTTTCTTGTTGCATATTTATCAATATTTGTTTCTGTGTGCTAAGGTACATCTACGTTTGTGTGGCAATACGTGGGGCTTTGTGGGGATATAAAAATGACAGATGCGCTATTCGCTTGATAATAAGTGAATAACGCATCTGCCAATAGTTAAACAATGTAAGTTTTGTGGAAAAGCGTGGAATGGTGGGGATATCCACACTTAGTAACTCCTTTTTATGGATTCATCTATTATTTCTTTGTATTCTTTGTTCTTTTCCGAAACTCCAACACTAAGGAAATCTTTATGATGCTTGTCGTAATATTCCATAGAAATATCGCATAGTTCCAACATACTTTCTATCCAATGTCTTGGGGAATCAGACAAAGCAATGGTGTGTGAAACAGCAAACAGCATATAGCAAATACGTTGTTTTTGTCGAGGCAGTGGATGGACTTTGGCTTTATCTAATTTGAGATTCAAAAAATTGATGAAGTCGCTTGCGGGCATGTGCTTGAACTGCTTGCCATTACAAGTCTGATAAATCCCAACACAAACGCCAAGGTTGACAATATCCCTCAACTGAGCTATTTCTTTCAGTATTAAAGATTTATCAATCATGTCTATATCTCCTTCTCCAAGTGTTCTCCATTTTTTAGGATGACATCTACTAATTTTGATATTTTACGAATCAGCAACTCCAGAAATTGCATCTCAAAATAATGCACCTGTCCACACTTCAATTGCTCCTGCCTATATATGCCATATAGTTCTTCTCCTTGCCTATGCGCTTCATCGTATGCCAACTTTATATTGTCGCACTGTGCATCCAATGTCTTGAAGTCCTCTGAATTAAAATCCATCATATCAAGTCTGTTACTTTCAGTTTGATACTTTCTCCACAGATTCGTTGCTTTATCTTTGGCCGCATCCCATCTCTCTTTATATTCTTTCAAGTGAGACTGCTCCATATTTATGAAGTCCGATGCGTTCCAAGCACTCAAATCAAGAGAGACAAACTTATCCACCTCCTTCTTTAAGCCTATAGCGCTTTCATAGAGGGATTTTCCGTCTTGACGTGCCAAATTCTCAACATCATCAATGATGCCGTTGGTGTTCTGATAATCGTGATAGAATTGTGCTATCACACAAGCATCGGCAAATGTAATGTCTGATACATTTGTTCGTGATGCTATGATATGGTTTACTCTTTGTAAACGCTTGATTATTTCTTCAATTATGTTTGCCATATATAATATAGGTGAATATGTTACTTGATAGCAGCCAAGTCTATCTTGATTGCATCGGCTGCATTCTCTTTCTTTTCATCTACCACTTTTGTGTATCTCTGCGTTGTACGAACATTGGTGTGTCCCAACATCTTACTTACCGTGAAAATGTCTGTGCCATTGCTCAGCTGGAGCGTAGCATAAGTATGGCGGAAGCAATGGAAAGTGATATGCTTAGTGATTCCTGATGCTTCAATCCATCTTGCCAAGGGTTTGGAAATCCAGGATGGGGCAGGAAGACCTTCAAATACTAATTGGTCAGGATGCCCGGGTTCTCCACATAGATCATACGCTTGCTCAGAAATAGGCATGTACTCAACGCCCTTTGTCTTCTTTTGGTCGAAGTTGATGCGATAGTGAATACCTTCCTTTGTCAACTCCTTCCATGTCATTTTCATAATGTCGCAATGTCGAAGACCTGTCAAAGCAGAGAAAAGGGCTGCACGTTTGATAGTGGCATTATCGCATGGTGTACAAACCAATCGATTAAGTTCCTCTATGGTAAGATGCTCCCTTCTTGCCTCTTTCTCTTTTATACCTTTTATTTTAGCTGCAATATCAGATACAAAATATCCATCAACAAACGCTTGCTTTAATCCAGCCTTGAATATTGCGAAATAGGTGGAAGCCGTATTTTGCGAGATTGTCCCTTTCTTGTTACCTCCTTGTGGAGCATCCAAAAGGAACAATCTAAAATCCTCAACCAGCTTTGTGTCTATGTTGGCAAAGACCATTGGCTGATTGTCGGTAAAGATGAGCATCAGTGCATATACACGATTCCAATTTACAATAATAGAGTCTGAACTATTCCTGTGCCGAATATCTATTATACTCTTGAAATATGTAATAAAATCGCATTGCGATTTCTCTTTCTGTTCCAATAAGGAGGCTTCTGATTCAGAATAAAGTCCTGCGGTATCGTATTCCTTTTGTCTAATAGCCCTGACCTTGTCTGCATAGATGCATGATTCTTGGTCAAGCTCCGACTTGCAAAGGATAACACCATTGACATCACGTTTCGGCTTATATGTTACACTTCCGTCGGAAGCTGTTCTTGCCGTTCTGCTTTTGTCCCATATCGGAGTGGTTATAGTACGGTTGACATACTCGCGCACTCGCTGTGGTTTGCCACCGTTTTTGGATATAACCGGATATGACTCTATGTAAAGATACCATTCCTTGCGAAACTCTGCCTTGCGAAGTTTCACGGAAACACGGGTGTGGGATAGAGATTTCTTCATAGGGATGCTTATTTATAGAGATTGTCTATTTCTTTTTTGGGCACATATACGAAATTGCCGATTTGCCGAGTCGGAATTGAAAACTTTCTGATTTGAAGATAGAGTGTACTATCATTCATGTGATATTTCTCACACGCTTGTTGTATCGTATAGCAATCCTTTGGTTCCAAACTATACAGCTTGGGAATGGGCTTGGGCTGCTTCTTAAGCAAGCTCTTCCTTAGAGGGTACATCTCCATAAGCGTTTCTTTACTTACCCGTGTTTGACGTTGCCCGACATTCACACTTGGAATAACACCCTTGCGTATTAAACGATAAAGCGTTTCCTTGCTGATGCCAAACATGGAATATGCTTCAGGTACAGTTATGTATTCCTGGTCTTTCGGGATAGCTTTGGCTATGGCATCCAAACGCTCATTTCTTTTCTCTTCATCTTTCCTGCGCTTAAATGCAACTTTAGAACATCTTGGTGAGCAATACCAAGACGTGATGGTCTTTGCGACGAATGGCTCACCGCAAATCTTGCATTTTCTTGTTATCTCAAACTTTGCTACACCCATACAATTCTACTTTATTATTACTTATGTTTATTAAGTGTCACATTATCTACCAATAAGTGTTGGTACAAATATGGTGCAAAAATAAAGCAAATATCCGAAAAGAGCGAAAGAAATACAAAGTTTAACTAAAAAGAAAATCCGCATAACTCATTGAGCTATGCGGATTTATCTATCTATACCTTTCGGTAGTTATCTATCCTTACTTCACCTCCTCGAAATCTGCGTCCTGGATTGTGTCGTCGCCCTTTGCGTCGCCACCAGCCTGCTGCTGTGCGCTAGCACCTGCCTGAGCGTCAGCGCCAGGCTGTGCACCACCCTGATACATCTGGGCAGAAGCGGCCTGCATTACGTTGTTGAGGTTGGCGATGGCTGCGTCGATGGCTGCAACGTCTGCTGCCTTGTGAGCGTCCTTGAGCTGCTGGAGAGCCTGCTCGATGCCCGGCTTCTTGTCAGCGGGAATCTTGTCACCGTTGTCCTTGAGGAAGTTCTCGGTTGTGAAGATCATTGAATCAGCCTGGTTGAGCTTATCAATCTTCTCGCGCTCTGCCTTATCAGAAGCAGCGTTCTGCTCTGCCTCTGCCTTCATACGCTCGATTTCCTCCTTGCTAAGACCAGAAGAAGCCTCGATGCGGATGGCCTGCTCCTTGCCTGTTGCCTTATCCTTTGCAGATACATTGAGGATACCGTTGGCGTCGATATCGAAGGTTACCTCAATCTGAGGAACGCCACGACGTGCCGGTGCGATACCCTCAAGGTTGAACTGACCGATTGACTTGTTCTGAGCTGCCATAGGACGCTCACCCTGAAGCACGTGGATTGTTACGGCTGTCTGGTTGTCAACGGCTGTTGAGAATACCTCGCTCTTCTTAGCAGGGATAGTTGTGTTAGCGTCGATAAGCTTTGTCATTACGCCACCCATTGTCTCGATACCGAGAGTAAGAGGAGTAACGTCGAGCAATACGATGTCGCCTACACCGCTCTCCTTGTTAAGGATAGCACCCTGGATGGCTGCACCTACAGCTACCACCTCATCGGGGTTAACACCCTTTGAAGGTTCCTTACCGAAGTAGTTCTTAACGAGAGTCTGAACGGCAGGTATACGGCTTGAACCACCAACGAGAATCACCTCGTCAATATCAGAAGTCTGGAGCTTTGCGTCGCGCATTGCGTTCTGGCAAGGAACGAGACAAGCCTGGATGAGGTTGTGAGCCAACTGCTCGAACTGTGAACGTGTCAGAGTCTTAACCAAGTGCTTTGGAACACCGCCCTCTGCAGAGATATACGGAAGGTTGATTTCTGTAGAAGTTGTGCTTGAAAGCTCAATCTTAGCCTTCTCAGCAGCCTCCTTCAAGCGCTGCATAGCCATCGGATCCTTAGAGAGGTCGATGCCCTCGTCTGCCTTGAAGCCGTTAACGAGCCACTCGATGATAACCTGGTCGAAGTCATCACCACCGAGGTGAGTATCACCATTGGTAGAGAGAACCTCAAACACACCGCCACCGAACTCGAGAATAGAGATATCAAATGTACCACCACCGAGGTCGAATACGGCAATCTTCATATCCTTGTTGGCCTTGTCAACACCGTAAGCAAGAGCTGCGGCTGTCGGCTCGTTCACGATACGACGGACATTGAGACCTGCAATCTGACCAGCCTCCTTAGTTGCCTGACGCTGTGAGTCAGAGAAGTAAGCCGGAACGGTGATGACTGCATCAGTTACCTCCTGTCCGAGGTAGTCCTCAGCGGTCTTCTTCATCTTCTGAAGCACCATAGCTGAAATCTCCTGCGGAGTGTACTTGCGGCCGTCGATGTCAACACGGGGATAACCACCCTCGTTAACTACTGAGAACGGAACACGTGTAACCTCCTTAGCGCACTGGTCGTATGTTTCGCCCATGAAACGCTTGATAGAATATACGGTGTTCTTCGGGTTGGTGATGGCCTGACGCTTTGCAGGATCGCCCACCTTACGCTCACCGTCCTTTACGAAACCAATAACAGAAGGAGTTGTACGCTTGCCTTCGCTGTTGGTGATAACTACAGGTTCGTTGCCTTCAAAAACTGCAACACATGAGTTTGTAGTACCTAAGTCGATTCCAATAATCTTTCCCATAATTGTATATTTTTTATTTTTATTTTCTTGTTTAATAAAATGTAATATGCCGAACATCATTCACTTACGTCCATATCTCAGTATTTCCATACTTCCATATTTTCGCTTCTGAACGGTGTTCGGCATATAATATACAAATGGTGTGCCAAAAAGTTGGCGATTAGCTTTAGGTGACATTTCTGCCACCTTTTATTATGCCATTATGTCATATTTTGAGTATTCCCTTTTGTCTGATATCCTGTGAAGATGCTCCCACCATGATATCAAATTCACCTGCTTCAAGCACGCGTTTCATATCCAGTCCAATGATGGAGAGTTCGTCAAAACCGAGTGTGAAGGTCACGTCGCGGCTCTCGCCTGCCTTGAGACTTATCTTCTCGAAAGCGCGGAGTTGCAATGGCGGCTGTGCCACTGAAGCGGCACGGTCGTGAACATAGAGCTGCACCACCTCACTGCCATCACGGCTGCCGGTGTTCTTCACATTTACTGTAACCTTGGCAACAGCAGGGCTGGCATCCATCATAAGTCCGTTGTCTGATGTCATACCTACTGCCGATGAAGACAGCTTCTCTATCTTCAGACCGGAATACTCAAATGTGGTGTATGAGAGTCCGTAGCCGAAAGGATAGAGCGGTTCTGATGGGAAATCCATGTAGTCGCGCTGCTTACCGGCACTGTAATAGACGGGGAGTTGTCCAACACTGCGCGGGATGCTCACCGGGAGACGACCAGACGGATTGGCATCGCCAAAGAGTATGGAGGCAATAGCCTTTCCTCCCTGCTCGCCTGGATACCAAGCGGTGAGCAATGCGTCAGCCTTCTCGGAAGCATTGTTCATAAGCAGCGTTCGTCCCTCTATATAAACAATGATAAGGGGCTTGTGATTCTTCTTTGTAACAGCAGCTACGGCATCAATGAGTTGCTCCTGCTTGCCGAGGAGATCCAGTGTGGAACGGTCGAAACCTTCACCGCAGTCCATATCCAGCACCTCCTTGGATGCAATAGCTGCACCAGTGGCGATATACTTAGTACGGAAATCGCGGGCACTGGAACCACCAACTACGAGAACCACTGCATCAGCACTCTCTGCAGCACGTACAGCAGCGGGAATATCAGCTGTAATGGTATCACGTACAGCACAACCCTTTGCATACACCACTTCCGTCTTGTCACCTGCGGCAGCCTTCACTCCGTCCAGAACGGTATGGATGGCCTCGCGTGCCTGCGGTGCTGTATAATCACCAAGCTGGTTGTACGGTGTGTCAGCGTTAGGACCAATGACAGCAATTCTGCCAAGCGAACGTGAGAGCGGCAACACTCCGTCATTCTTAAGAAGGACGGTGCCTTCCTCTGCCACCTGCTCTGCTATGGCCATATGTTCTGCCGAACGACATGTTGTCTTGGCACGCTTCGGATCGACATACGGATTTTCGAAAAGTCCCTGACGGAACTTCAGACGCAAGACATTAGCAACGGCACGGTCAATATCTGCCATACTGATGGCACCCTTGTTAAGTTCGTTCTTAAGATGCTTGCCATAAGCATCACCTCCAAGGTCCATATCAAGACCAGCCTTAAGAGCCAAGGAAGCAGCTTGTGCTGTATCGCGAGCGGCTCCAAGAGACTGGATAACCTCAATGGAATAAAGGTCACTGTAAACGAAGCCATCGAATCCCCACTCGCCACGAAGCATATCCGTGAGAAGACGCTTGTTAGACGTACATGGCACGCCATCCACCTGGTTGTAAGATGTCATAACCGTAGCAGCGCCATTCTTGACAGCCTTCTCAAAAGGCAGAAGAAGCTGAGAGCGTAGCTTACGCTCTCCGACAAAGACACCACCACCATTGTGACCTCCCTCAGGAACGCCATATGCTGCAAGGTGCTTAGGAGTGCAATAAACATGACTTCCGTCAGCTGCATCTCCCTGCAAACCTCTAACGACAGCAGGACCCAAGACAGACGCCAACCAAGGATCTTCGCCGAATCCTTCTTCCATACGTGACCAACGCGGCTCTCTCGCCACATCAAGCACCGGACCATAACCGACATTTCCTCCCTGCGAACGAACTTCCTTGCCCATAGCATCGCCCATACGATACATCAAGTCAGGATTCCAAGTGCTGGCACAGCAGAGTCCGGTAGGATAAACTGTGGTGCCGATTGCCATATGTCCGTGTGGAGTCTCCTCTGCAAAGAAGATAGGAATGCCAAGACGTGTCTTCTCCACAGCATATCGTTGCAGAGAATTAATGGCTTTGGCTGCAAGTTCTGGATAAAGACCTGTCTCAAGTGTCTTCTGGGTCCAGGGATCAGCACGCAGTACAGCCCAATACGAACCGATAGGCGCCTTGTCCATCATATCACGGAAGAGCTGAGAAGGCTCCACTGTCTTCTGGCTTGTCTTGTTATACATCTGCCAACCAAGCGGGCAACGCAACTGTGCAATTTTCTCCTCAACGGTCATACGACTGAGCAGGTCAGCAACACGCTCCTCCACCGGTCGGGAAGCCTGCTTATAGACAGGAGTTTCAACCATTGTCTTCTTTGACGAACGCTTGTGCGACTGTGCAGAAACGGGCACAAGAGTAGTGGCAAGAAGTAAGGCAAGAATGGATATATTCTTATGAATCATATTATATAATGTTAATTGTTTGTCAATTAGTTATTAAAACAACTTCAGATAAAGAAATCAGTTTTTAGCTGATACAAAATTAATAAAAAACTACTAAAAACAAGATATAAAGATACAAAAAAAGGTCTCCAAAGTCGTTAGACTCTGAAGACCTCAAGTAAAAGAAGGCAGCCACCTACTCTCCCGCATTGCATTGCAGT
>ENA-OWPL01000477-OWPL01000477.1-human-gut-metagenome-genome-assembly--contig:-NODE-477-length-28532-cov-4.087369_pt1 | contig 28532 bp, 28 predicted proteins | sample MGYA00248263_ERZ651844 | MGnify/ENA primary metagenome ERZ651844 (study PRJEB26924, sample SAMEA4378256) | human gut metagenome | biome: human gut; feature: human-associated habitat; material: faeces...
CTTGCATGTGTTAAGCACGCCGCCAGCGTTCGTCCTGAGCCAGGATCAAACTCTCAATAAAATGGTATCAACACAGACCTAAGTCTGAGCTAATCTTTATCGAGCTATTTGTCATAGCTTAAAACTTTTTATCCTTACTTCAGACCGTAATTGACTTAACCGGTCCTCCGCAAGCTCTGTGCATTTCGCACAGTTTTTCATCTGGTGCTTGTCAAAGTTTCGTTGTTTAATTTACAAGGTGCACGCTCCATTCGCGGAACAGGTGTTATCTTAGCACGCGGGTAGGCGTTTGTCAACAGTTAATTTTACTTTTTTTGACATTTTTCTTGTCTGCTCCTTTACAGGCAGCTCAAAAATTCAGTATTTTCAACGGTTTGCGGGCATTCTGTCAAGAACAGAATGCCCGCATTTTTCCGTATTCATTCATTTACGCCGCATTTCGGCCGATCAAGGCGTCATAGCGCATCAGCAAAAGCGCGACCTGCGCGCGGCTGACGGCCTGCGTCGGATACCAGACGCACTCTTTTTCAGTGATGAGCCCGTTGTTCCACGCCCAGGTCACGGCATCCCTGCCGCTCTCCGATACTTTGGGCGCATAGGGGTAGTCGTCGAGCGTGCCGCTGACTGTGGGCTCACCCGCAAGACGGTAGAGCACGATGATCGCCTGCTCGCAGGATAAAAAGCCGCTCGGGTCAAACGCCCCGCCGTTGCCGCCCATGAGTCCCTTGCCGACCATCCACTTGACATATTCATAATACCACTCGTCGTCCGCGAGGTCGCTGAACTCTGCGTCCTCCTCCGTCGGCGTGCCGCCGGCAAAGCGGTACACGATGACGGCGAACTGTGATCTCTCCACGCCATATTCCGGCTGGAAGAGATGCTGCGTGTCGTCGCCGCTCATCACGCCGGTGGAGACAACATAGTTGACCGCGTCGGCGTACCACGCGTCGGGTGCGACATCGGTATAGGTGTAAGTCGTCTGCGGGCCGTCCGCCGTGACGGTGATGTCGACACCGCCGCTTTCATTGGCGGTCATCGTGCCAAGCTCTGTGCGCACGTCGTTTCCGGTCGTGTTCGTATTGTCGAACGTGTCCGTCTGCACGTCCTGCGTTTCGTCCTGTTTATCACCCTGTGATGCATCCTTATTCCCACAGCCCCGCACCATCAGCACGATCACAAGCACCAGCATGACGAGGATGGGGATGAGCAATTTCTTCTGCATGAGCTCCTCCTGTTCTGACGAACATTTTGATTCTGTAAAACATATTATTATATGTTAGCATACCACCGGAAGCGTTGCAAGGCTTTTCCCCATTGTTCACAAAACGTGCACATTCTATCGCGCTCACCTCTTCCTGCCCACGGCATAGAATGAAGCGCAGGAGTTTTCCTGCCCCGAGCTTAAAAGGAGGGTATTTTCGATGAATCGTTTTCAGAATTCGTGCGGCTGTGCAGACCGCTGCCCGCCGCCCTGCCCCGCGCCGTTTCCTCCGCCGCCGTTCCCGCCTCAGTATGTGCTGGGCCCGACGGGGCCGCAGGGCGTGCAGGGCATTCAGGGTGTTCCCGGCCCGATCGGGCCGACGGGGCCGCAGGGTGTACAGGGTCTTCAAGGCGTCCCCGGTGCGCCGGGCGCCATTGGGCCTACCGGACCTCAAGGTCAGACGGGTGCCACAGGCGCCGCAGGCCCGCAGGGACCGCAGGGCATTCAAGGCGTAGCCGGAGCCGCCGGCGCGGTTGGCGCAACCGGACCGACAGGCCCCATCGGCCCACAGGGTATTGCGGGTGCAGCAGGCGCAGTCGGTCCTACCGGCGCAACGGGTCCTACCGGCCCAACAGGTCCTACGGGTCCGACTGGACCGAGCGATACGCGCGCGGCGGCAGCTGTTGCCGATGCGACAAGCGTAGAGGACGTCGTCGAGCAGTTCAACGCGCTGCTGGCAAATCTCCGCGCAGCGGGTCTCCTCTCGACCTGAGCAATAAGCGGTGCGGCGCAAGCCGCACCGCGATACATATATAAAAGGAGGAATCATCATTTCCTACCGCGTCTGCGTTTACGCCATCTGTAAAAACGAGTCGCAGTTTGTCGAGCGCTTCATGGACTCGATGTCCGAGGCGGACGACATCTGCGTGCTCGACACGGGGTCAACGGACGATACGGTCGAAAAGCTCAGAGCCCGCGGCGCGCACGTCGAGCAGAAGGTTATTTCGCCGTGGCGCTTCGATGTCGCGCGCAGCGAATCGCTGAAGCTCATCCCAAAGGACGCCGATATTTGCTGCTGCATCGACCTCGACGAGCAGTTCCGGTCCGGCTGGCGCGAAAAGCTTGAGCGCGCGTGGCAGCCGGACACAACACGCGCCCGCTACCGCTACACGTGGAGCTTTCTGCCCGATGGGCGCGAGGGCTGTGTCTTCTGGACGGACAAAATTCACAAAAACGGCTGCTACCGCTGGGTAAATCCGGTGCACGAGGTTCTTCAATATCTGGGCGAGGGCGGCGAGCGCTTTGTCGACGCCGAGGGCGTGCAGCTCGACCACCACCCCGACCCGAGCAAATCGCGCGGGCAGTATCTTCCACTTTTAGAGCTTGCCGTGCGGGAGGACCCGCAAAACGACCGCAACCGCCACTATTTAGGCCGCGAGTACATGTTCCGCGGCGAGTGGGCGCAGGCAGTCTCGACCCTGAAGGCGCACCTCGCGATGCCGCAGGCCGTGTGGCGCGATGAGCGCTGCGCCTCGATGCGCTACATCGCGCGCTGTCTGCGTCGTTTGGAGCGCGGGGACGAAGCCGCGCTCTGGCTGCACCGCGCCATCGCGGAAGCGCCGCACCTGCGCGAGCCGTATCTGGAGTTTGCCGACCTGCTTTATCAGCAAAAGGACTGGTGCGGCGTCATTTTTATGGTAAACTGCGCGCTCGCGATCACCGAGCGGCCGCGCACCTATATCTGCGAGCCGTTCGCGTGGGGCAGCTTCCCCTACGATCTGCTGAGCATCGCGTACTTTCACCTTTCGCAGTGGGAAAGCGCGCTGAAAAACGCAGAAAAAGCGTTTGCGCTTGCACCGGACGATGCGCGTTTGCAGGAAAACTGCGCACTGCTCAGGGCGAAAATTCAGAAAGAAAGCCGTATTTGATGGCTTTCTTCGGTTTTCAGTTGCTTTTTCTGCCGCCGTATGATAGACTATTAGAGATTATAAACCGAGGGGGCGCGGCAATGGAGCTGTGCGAACGCTACTTACATTATATGAGCGCGCTGTGCGAGGGCACAATGCCCGCGCCGCCGGAGCTTGCGCTCACCGCCGATACCACTGAGGAGCGCGCCGCGCAGCTGCAAAGCGCGCTGAAAAGTATGAGTGTGCCGGACTTTGTGCGCCTGTGCGCCAAAAGCGCAGGCGACGAGCTGGACGAGGCGATATTCGACCATTTCAGCGAGGAGGATTTCTCCCGCGCACTACTGCAAATGCTCAACGCCGCGGCGGAACTGGAGCAGCCCGAGGAAAAGCCGCCCGCAGCAGAAAGTACCCCTGATCCCGACGCGGGCAAGCACGCGTTCGAGGTCTTCTGCGACTGCGTGGAGCTCGACGAGCAGCTCGTCGCGTACCTCATCGACATTTTGAAGTGTGGGGACAAGGCCGCGTTCTACAAGCTCTCGCAGGTCACGACGCAGCTGGACCTCGACCCGCGTGAATTTCTCTACTGGCTCGCCCATCGCGAGGACTACGGCACGGACGATGAGCGCACCTGCGCGGCCATCATGGACGCGTGCTTCGCGCGCCTCTATGAAGAAAAGCAGGGCGAGCTTCTGGGGGCACTGCTCTCAGGCGATCAGAAGACGTTCGAACTCTTCCGCACCGAAGCGCCCGAGCTGCGGCACCTGCCTGCCGCGACCTATGAATGGTACAGTAAAAACTATCTGGACCGCGACTATCCGCTGCGGTTTATTCTAATGTGCAACGGCGTCGAATTTCCCGACACGCCGGAGGAGGACAAATGAACAGAGATAAAATGTACCTGTCGCTCGGCGTGAGCGACAAAGTGCTTCAATTCGGCGAGGCCGTTTTAGATGAGCTCAAACCCCGCTTTGCCGGAATCGAAGAGATCGCCGAGCTCAATCAGGCGAAAGTCATCGGCGCGATGCAGAAAAACCGCGTGAACGCGACACACTTCGCCGCCTCGACCGGCTATGGCTACGATGACGAGGGGCGCGACAATTTGGAGCGCGTCTACGCGAGCGCCTTCCACACCGAGGCCGCGCTCGTCCGCCCGCAGATCACCTGCGGCACACACGCGCTGGCCATCGCGCTGTCCGCCAACCTGCTGCCGGGCGACGAGATGCTCGCTATCTCCGGCAAGCCCTACGATACGCTTGAGGAGGTCATTGGTCTTCGCGAAAGCCCATGCTCGCTCAAGGAGTACGGCGTCAGCTATGCGCAGGTCGACCTGCGCGAAGACGGCAGCTTTGACTTCCCCGCCATCGAGCGCGCGCTGAACGATAAGACGAAGCTCATCCACATCCAGCGCTCCAAGGGCTACTGCCCGCGCCCGACGATCTCGGTCGACGCCATCGGCGAGGCCATCGCGTTCTGCAAAAAGCTGCGCCCCGACGTCGTCGTCATGGTCGACAACTGCTACGGCGAATTTGTCGAGGCGAACGAGCCGAGCGACTTCGGCGCAGATATGATCGTCGGCAGCCTCATCAAAAACCCCGGCGGCGGCCTTGCCCCCATCGGCGGCTACATCTGCGGCACGCAGAAGTGTGTCGACCGCTGCGCCTACCGTCTCTCCGCGCCGGGACTTGGACAGGAGGTCGGCGCGAACCTCGGATTGATGCCTGCGCTGTATCAGGGCTTCTTCCTCGCCCCCAGCGTCGTCTCCGGCGCTGTCAAGGGTGCGGTGTTCGTCGCCGCGTGCTATGAAAAGCTCGGCTTCACGGTCGTCCCCTCCTCGAAAGAGGCGCGCCACGACATCATCCAGTGCGTCGAGCTTGGCTCACCTGAGGGCATGGTCGCCTTCTGCAAGGGCATCCAGTCCGCCGCTGCGGTCGACAGCTATGTCGACCCTGTCCCCGCGCCGATGCCCGGCTACGACTCCGACGTCATCATGGCGGCGGGCGCGTTCGTGCAGGGCAGCTCCATCGAGCTCTCGGCCGACGGTCCCGTGCGCGAGCCCTACGCCGTCTACTATCAAGGCGGTCTCACCTGGTACCACGCCAAGCTTGGCGTGCTGCTGTCGCTGCAAAAGATGCTCGACGCCGGACTCATCACCCTGCCGTAACGAAAATTTCCCCTTCCGTAAAGGATACCGCTTTTTTATGCTCATCCGTAGAACACCCGCAACCAACCGGCATTTTCGCCGCCGTCCGCCCCCGCGTACTGTTTGTTTTTCCATCTGACATAAAAAATCTAACAGTACAAAGGAGTTTAACAATTCAATATGTGGTTCTGGCTTTCTCTGATCGCGCTGCTCTGCTGGAGCGGCAGCGACCTGTTTTCCAAGATCGGCTGTCAGGGGGAGGACGATCATCTCGCCCACCTCAAGATGGTCATTGCCGTCGGTACCGTGATGGGTCTTCACGCCGCGTTCGAAATTTTCGTCGGCGGCACGGAGATCAGCTGGTCCATTATCTGGACCTATCTGCCCGTATCGCTGCTGTACATCGGCTCGATGACGCTCGGCTATCTCGGCCTCCGCTACATTGAGCTGTCCGTCTCGTCGCCGATCTGCAACTCGTCTGGTGCGCTCGTCGCCGTGATGACGCTGCTGTTCGTCGGCGGCGAGGATTATTCCCCGCTCGCCCTCGGCGCGATCATCCTCGTCTGCGTGGGCGCGATCGGCCTCGGTGTGGTGGATGCCACGGAGGACCCCGAGCTGCGCGCCGCCCGTCAGGCGGAGGGCAACCGCAAGTATTCCAAGAGCTTCCTGGCCCTCGCCCTGCCCGCGGCCTACTGCCTGCTCGACGCCGCCGGCACCTTTGCCGACAACCGCGTGCTCGAAACGCTGGACGAGGGCAGCGCAAACTGCGCCTACGAGCTGACGTTCCTGTTTGCCGCGGTGCTGTGCTTCATCTACGTGGTCTTCATCAAGAAGGATCGCCTGCTGCCCAAGCGAGAAGCGCCGAAGTACATCGGCGCCATCTGCGAAACGGCCGGTCAGTTTGCCTATATCTATGCCATCGCGGACACATCGCACCTTGCGATGTCCGCGCCGATCATCAGCTCCTACTGCGCGGCTAGCGTGCTGTGGAGCCGCCTCTTCCTGAAGGAAAAGCTCTCGTGGAAGCACTACGCGATGATCCTGCTCGTCGTCATCGGCATCGCCGTGATGGGCGTGTTCGATATTTGATCTTTATGCATAAAAAAGAGTGTTCCCGCTAAGGCGGGAGCACTCTTTTTCTTTTTTCAAACCTTTTTGATGGGGTGGCGGATGACAGTTTTCCGTTTTTCCGCCGCGACGCGGCGCGGGTCGGAGAGATAGATCTCGTGGTGCAGGCGGACGTCGTTCAGGTCGTTTTCATACCCGTTTTCGCGCAGAAATGCGTCCATCTTTGCAACGGATTCCGGTTCATCGTCGAACGAGCCGAGGTGCAGGATCTGCACGCAGAGCCCCTCGTCGACGGCCAGAAATTCCGCTTTCGAGCAGTCGAGCTTTTTCTTCTTTGCTGCCGCCTCGACCGCCCAGTCGAAGTCCGCTTTCGTGACGAAATCCGGCAGGCGCAGGACAGAGATCCAGCAAAAATCCGATTTTCGGCCGTAGTCGACCGTCTCCGTGTCCGCCATCTGCCAGAAGCCCTCGAGCGGCGGCACGACATAGTCGAAAAAGCTGTCGATCTCGTGTTCCGCGCGCTTGCTCATCTTGAGCGTGTAGGCCACGGCGTAAAGTACGCCGATGGCGCGCTGATACGCGCCATTTTCCTCGTTTGGGTCACCCCGCCCGCGCACGGCGATATAGTTTGCGCACGGCACGGTCACGATCTCCGGCTTTGCCTTCGGCAGGTAAAATTCTCTGTATTCTTTCTTGAAGTCAAAGGACATGGTCCTCTCCTTTTTCAGTCCAGTGGGATGTCCAGCACGTTCACACCGCGCTTGAAGGCGTATTCGATCGTCGAACGCGTCCCGCCGCGCGCGCCGTCGTTCACGGCGATCAGCAGGCTCGCATGGTCGACCATGTAGCGGTTGCGCCGCTGCATGCAGCCCGGCGTGTAGCTCTGCTGCACCATGGTCTCGTAGTCGCAGCGAGATAAAATGTCGCGGTAGCGGGATTTTTGCGCTTCGCACCAGCCGTCCGCCTGCGAGGGACACGGGATGGCCGCCTCGAGCGTGATGTGCGGGTATGTGCTTTTCAGCGCCAGCACGGTTTCGGCAAAGTAGAGGTCACAGCCCTCGGCCATACCGCAAATGAAATGTTCCATCCCCTCGTGGATGGCGCTCTCCACCGCGGCGCGCAGCTTCGCCTTGAGGGCGATACAGCGAAGGTCGCTTTCATCTTCTCCCCACGGCAGCTTCCCCGGCCGGTGGCCGGTGAATGCGCAGGAACAGGGTCTCCCCCGCATGGACATCGCCTCCTCTCTCTTTGCTATTATAGAACATTCGTTCGTCTTTGTAAAGCATTTTCCCTCTTGACAAACCGAAAATTTGTCGTATACTCAAGCTATCAACTGAATCACTTGTCTTCGAGGCGGGGTGAAATTCCCCACCGGCGGTTACAGTCCGCAAGCGGTATTTTTTTATCGCACGAACCGGTGAAATTCCGGTACCGACGGTCACAGTCCGGATGAGAGAAGATGTGCTGCGCGATCTACCACGCAATTTTCACGCTCTTTTGCGTCATGCACCTTGGAAGACTTGTTCTTTCAGGGGAAATGACAAAAAGGAGTGTATTTTTATGTCCGAACCCAATGTAAACGCCATCCCCACCACTCGCGCAACTCACCACAGCCGTACCCACAAGCTGACGGTGACCGCCATGCTCTCGACCGTCGCATTTTTGCTGATGTTCATCGAGTTCCCGATCCCCGCGCTCATCCCCGCGTTCGTCAAGCTCGATATCTCTGACCTTCCAGAGCTTCTGGCGGCGTTCTCGCTCGGCCCCATCTACGGCGTGATCGTCACGCTGCTCAAGAACGTGCTGTTCTCCGTGCTGCACGGCACATCGTCCGCATACGTCGGCGAGCTTTTCAACTTCATCATGGGCAGCGTGTTTTCCTTCACCGCGGGCTTCATCTATCAGAAGAAAAAGTCCCGCAAGAGCGCGCTTATCGGCGCTCTCGTCGGCGCGCTGCTGATGGCGGTGCTGTCTGTGCCCCTCAACTACTTTGTGGTCTACCCCGCCTACGTTGTGTGCTATCACCTGCCGCTTGAAGCCATCATCGGCATGTATCAGGCCATCCGTCCCTCGACCAACGGCCTTCTTGAGTGCCTGATGGTCTTCAATATGCCGTTCACCTTTGTCAAAGGCATGCTCGATGTGGCGCTGTGCTTCCTCATCTACAAGCCGCTCTCCCCGCTGCTGCACAAATAATATCAGAAAGGAGCTGCACGTCCATGGCGCTCGACTGGGGCATTCTTCACTGGATCCAGAACAACATCTCCTGCCCGTTTCTCGACGCCGTGGTCCCAAAGCTCACGATGCTCGGCAACGCCGGCATCATCTGGATCCTCGCAGGCGTTCTCCTGCTGTGCACAAAAAAATACCGCCGTCAGGGCGCGCTCGTGCTGGTGGGTCTGCTCGCGGGACTTCTCGTCGGAAATGTTGCGCTCAAGCATCTTGTTGCGCGCTCGCGGCCCTGCTGGCTCGATCCCTCCGTGCAGCTTTTGATCGCCACGCCGACGGACTACTCGTTCCCCTCGGGACACACGCTGTCCTCGACGATCGCCGCAACGATCCTGACGAAGACCGACCGGCGCTTCGGCTATGTTGCCATTCCGCTCGCGGTGCTCATCGCCCTGTCGCGGCTGTACCTGTACGTCCACTTCCCGAGCGACGTGTTTGCCGCAGCGCTGCTGGGTCTTCTGATCGGCGAGCTGACGTTCCGCTATGGCGGAAAGCTGCTCGACAAAATTTCCCGCAGGCAAAAGCAATAAAGAAACCCCGCACACCGTTTCAAAACGGTGTGCGGGGTCTTTACATTTTGGGCATTTATACCTTTTTCGCCGCAAGGAACAAATTCGGCGGCGCGGGAAAGAGATTCTCCCGCTCCAGCACCGCGAACCCCGCGTCGGCGACCGACCGTTCGAGCGAGCGCATCGTGTCAAATGCAACGTAGGGGCGTTTGCCAGTCTTGTATTCGAACCACTTGCGCACTCGCTCGCGCGTGAGTCCCTCTCCCAGACAGTCCGATACCAGCAGCAGCGTTCCCTGCGGCTTCAAGAGCGCGCGGATGCGCGCAAGCGCCGCGCTCCGATCTTCGATGTAGAGCAGCACATTGCAGGCCAGCACCGCATTGAAAGATCCCTCTGCAAGGCAGCCGTCGAACAGATCCGTCTGCGTGACGGTCACGTTCTCCACGACCTGCGCTTTGACTTTTTCCTGCGCGCGGCGCACCATTTCACCGGATACGTCGATCGCGCGCACAGACTGCACCGAGGGCGCGACCGCAAACGTCACGATCCCCGTCCCGCAGGCAAAGTCCAGCACGGTATCCGTCGGCTTGAGATATTTTTTGAAACACGCGGCTGTCTTTTCATAGGCCTCCGCGTAGTAGGTACCGACTTGCGCGTCGTAATTCTGCGCACGGCCGTCCCAAAACTCGCTCACCGTCGGCATACCGCTTTCCTCTCTCTTTTTTCTCTTTTCGATCAGGCGTTTTGCTTTCCGCCCTTGAACACCATGTGAACGCCGTCGCTGCTGGTGAGATACGCCATCGGCCCGTAGGCCTTGATGCCGAACTCCAGCACATCGCCCACATGGACCTTGTCCTTCACGGCCTCGACGTCGAGAATCGTGTGGTCAGACGACGCGCCGATGACCTCGATGCCCTCCATGCGCGGGATGAGGTCAAAGCAGTTGCCGTAGTCCACGCGGCCCATCGCGACAAGCGCACGGCGGCGGATGCCGCGATCCTCGTAGTGGCCAACCTCGCCGAAGGCGTTCACGCTCAACTCGCCGACCGGAAAGCTCGGCTTGTCGCGGCACTCGATGACCTCAGCCTTGATCGTCATGACGCCCGTTTCCAAAAAGTCGGGAGCGAAGTTGTCCGTCTCGCCGCGAAGCCCGATGTCGCCAAGGCGCAGCAGGTTGATGCGGTAGGGCATCGTGCCGTTCATCGCCATGTAGGCGGATGTCGACGCGCCGCCGCTGATGTAGTCGAGCTTACGTCCGATCTCGCGCTCAATATCGGACGCGAGGCTGACGAGCGCCTGCATGTTGCGCTTGTTCGGCGTGACGGAGCCGTAGCAGCTCAAGTTGACGCCCACGCCCGCAAGGCGCAGGTTCTTGAGCTCATGCTCGATCTCGAGCGCGGCATCAAGCGCATCCTCCTCGTTCCAGAAGCCTTCGCGCAGGTCGCCGAGATCCATCATCAGGATGACCTCGTGCACCTTTCCCTGCTTTTTGGCCTCTTTGTTCAGCGCACGCAGCACGATAATATCACTCTGCAGGCTGATGTCACACAGCTCCACCACGTCGGGGAGCTCGGAGAGCATCGGGATACGAATGAGCATCAGCGGCTTTTTGCAGATACCCGCCTCGCGGATCGCGCGCATCTGGCTGATGCGGGACGTGGCGATGAACTTCACGCCGCTCTCTTCATAAACGCGCACGATCTCCGGCAGCGACGACACAGCCTTGACGACGCCCGCGACCTCGATGAGCGAATCATGGCAGCGCTCTACGAGCGCTGCCAGATTCGCTGCCAATTTATCGAGATCGAATTCCACACAGGGATATTGATTCCGATTCATTGTCATGTTTTTTTAATTCCTTTAGGTAGGGACCTTTCTGTTGGGTCGCTAACTGATTTACTGCGCGACTTTCTTGCTCTTCTTGAAGGGCTTGCCCGCAAGATCCTTGAGCGTCCAGCCGATCAGCACGCACAGCCAGTTCATGATGGGCATCAGCCAGTTGAAGATGGCCCAGGGACCGTAACCGCCGGCGCCCCAAGGAGCGATGTTCAGGGTGTCCTTAATGAACACACCGCAGGTGTTCCAGGGGATCAGAGCGGAGGTAACGGTACCGGCACCTTCAAGGGCAGAGGACAGAACTGCCGGGTGCACGCCCATCTTGTGATACTCCTCGGCATACATACGGCCGGGAACCACGATGGAGATGTACTGCTCGGGCATGGTGGCGTTGGAGAGAACGCAGGTCACTTCGGTCAGGCCAACGAGAGCCGCAGGGCCCTTGGCAAACTTCTTGAGGGCGTTGACGATGACCTCGAGCTGGTGGGTCTCCTCCATGATACCGCCGAACATCATGGCGATGATCGTCATGGAGACGGAGGACATCATACCCATGATACCGCCGCTTTCCAGGAGTCTTGTCATGGTGTAGCTCGTTTCGGGAGAAAGACTGGCTTCGAACATGGCGAGCGCTTCGTCGGAGAAGTAGTAGCCGTTCTTACCATAATCGAAGATGGTTCCGAGCGTGCAGGCACCGGGCTGGAAGATGAGGCCCAGGATGACACCGGCAACAATGCCGAGGGTGATGCCGGGGATCGCGGGAACCTTCAGGGCAACTGCCACGATAACGACGACCGGAGGCAGGAGCAGCAGCGGGTTGATGTTGAAGATACCGCCCTCCGCGGCGTTCAGCGCGTTGGAGAACTCGATCACGCGGGACATATCCGCATCGCCGCCGTGATACTGCATCACACCGAGAACGCCGAAGAAGATCAGGGTGATGGCGTAGGTGATGCCGGTGGGCAGCATCATGGCCTTGACGTGGGTGATAACGTCCGTACCGGCCATGGCGGGAGCGAGGTTCGTCGTATCGGACAGCGGGCTCATCTTATCGCCGAAGTAGGCGCCGGAGAGGACCGCGCCGGCAGTCATGCCGGGGCTCATGCCAAGGCCGAAGCCAATGCCCATCAGGGCAACGCCCATCGTACCCATCGTGCCCCAGGACGTACCGGTGGCAAGAGAGGTGATGGAGCAAATGAGAACGCACGCGATGAAGAAAATCGCGGGCTTGAGGACTTTCAGGCCGTAGTAGATCATCGTAGGCACAACGCCCGCGTTGATCCACACGCCGATCAGGATACCGACGATGATCAGGATGCAGATGGACTGCAATGCTTTGTAGATGCCGTCCATCATGGACTTTTCAACTTCATCCCACTTATAACCGAGATGCAGTGCCATGATTGCGGCAGCCATTACGCCGACAAACATGGGGACGTGCGGGTCAACACCGAAGATGATGATACCGACCGCGAGTGCCGCGATCAGGATCGCCAGCGTCAACAGGGCTTCCCACAGTTTGGGCATTCTTTTTTCCTTACTCATAGTGTTACCAACCTTTCGAAATTTTGGGGGTCGCTTCGCTATTTGTATGGATATCTATGCATTCATTTTAGCATGATTCCATAGCGATAGCAAGTGTTTTTGAATGGTGAACGCAGTTTTACGGTAATGCTCTTTCCTTCTTCAATTCTCGTGGTATCTACCGATGCAGGTTTTGGATCGCACTCCTCCTTTTGGATTTTACACTGGCACAACACAGGGGTGAAATGCTGCTTGTAAAATGCAGAAAATACCTCTCTCCCCGGCCCGCCGATCCCCCATCGGCAGGCCGGGGATGAGGTCATGTATACTTCCGGCATGGCACGGGAAGGGAACCCGTGCCGCCGGCCTCGCAGGCAAGAAACGCGAGGTAGTATCCGAAATAATTACCAGCCGAGCTTGGTCATGGCCTCATCAACAGCCTTGATGACAATGTCGATCTCCTCTTCATTGACGATCAGCGGCGGGACAAAGCGCAGGACGTTGCCGTTGGTGTTGTTGATCAGGACGTTGCTGTCCTTGAAGCACAGGTCGACGACGGGCTGGCCGGAGGGCTTGTTGAGCTGGATGCCGTCGATCAGGCCGAGGCCGCGGATCTCGTTGACCGCGTCGGGGTGGTTCTTCTCGATGACCTTGTGCATCTGGTCACGGAAGTACTCGCCCATCTTGCGGGAGTTCTCGATGACGCCGTCGTTGATCATCACGTCGAGCGTGGTGGCAGCGAGCGCGCAGGCGAGAGGACCGCCGGCGAAGGTGGAGCCGTGGGTGCCGGGCGTCAGGGTCTTGGCAGCCTCGCCGCGGGCGCAGACAGCGCCAATGGGCACGCCGGAGCCGAGAGCCTTGGCCATGGAGCAGGTATCGGGCTCAACGCCATAGTTCTGATGCGCGAAGAGCTTGCCGGTACGGCCGGAGCCGACCTGGACCTCGTCGAACATGAGGAGGATGCCCTTCTCATCGCACAGGTCACGCAGGCCCTGCAGGAATTCCTGGGAAGCGGGACGCACGCCGCCCTCGCCCTGGACAGGCTCGGTCAGGATGGCGCAGACGTACTCGTCCATGATGTCCTTGACGGACTGGAGGTTGTTGAACTCAGCATAGCGGAAGCCGGAGGGCAGGGGCTCGAAGTAGCGGTGCACCGCATACTGGCCGGTGGCCGTGCAGGTCGCGAGGGTGCGGCCGTGGAAGGAGTTCTTCATCGTGATGACGACAAAGCGCTCGGGATGGCCGTGATCCTTGGCGTACTTGCGGGCGAGCTTGATCTGGCCTTCGTTGGCCTCAGCGCCGGAGTTGGCGAACAGCACCTTGTCGAAGCAGCTGTTCTCGACGATGAGCTTCGCGGTCTGGACGGCGGGCTCATTGTAGAAGTAGTTGGAGCAGTGCAGGATCGTGTGGGCGCGCTCTTCGAGGCACTTCACGATCGCGGGATGGCAGTGACCCAGACCGTTGACGGCGATACCGCCGATGAAGTCGAGGTACTTGTTGCCGTCCTTATCGAAGACGTAAGCGCCTTCGCCGCGCTCGATGGAAAGGGGCATACGGACGTGGTTGCCATAGAGGTACTTGTCGCCGTTCTCGATGACTTCGGCGTTGGTCTTGAACTTTTCGATCATTATTATGTCCTCCTATAATAAAAGTTGGGTGTATGTTTTACCATTTGATGCCGACGCTCGGCTGTGCGGTGCCAATCGTCGTGCCCGTGCCCTCGTTCGTGAAGGCCTCGTAGAGCACGGAGTGCGGCTTGCGGCCGTCGATGATGTTGACGCTCGTCACGCCCTCTTCGATGGCCTGCACGCAGCAGTCGACCTTCGGGATCATGCCGCCGGCGATCGTGCCCTTGTCCTTGAGCGCCTTGACATCCTCGATGTTCAGATAGCTGATGACGTCGCGGATCTTGATGTCGTTGCACAGGCCCTCGATATCGGTGAGGATCACGAGCTTTTCAGCGCCCAGCGCGGAAGCGAGCTTGCCCGCGGCGGTATCGCCGTTGATGTTGAAGGTGTGGCCCTGACCGTCGGTGCCAACGGGGGCGATGACGGGGATGTAACCCGCGTCGAGCATGGCGAAGATGGGCTTGGGATCGACATAGTCGATGTCGCCCACGTAGCCGTGGACCTCGTCGCGCTGGTGGCAGTGATAGATGTCACCGCTGACGCCGGAAAGGCCGACCGCCTTGCCGCCGAGCTTGTTGATAAAGCCGACGAGCTCGGTGTTCACCTGGCCGACGAGCACCATCTCGACAACACGCATGATGTCGGCGGAGGTGTAGCGCAGGCCCTCGATGAACTCGACGGGGATGTCGAGCTTTTCGAGCATCTTGTTGATGCCGGGGCCGCCGCCGTGGCTGAGCACGGGCTTCATGCCGAGGAGCTTGAGCAGCACCACGTCGTGCATGACGGCGTCCTTGAGCTCTTCGTTGATCATGGCGTTGCCGCCGTACTTGATGACGATGATCTTACCCTGATACTTCTGAAGGTAAGGCATTGCCTCCATCAGAGTTTCGACCTTGTTTGCGATATCGCTCATGGTGGAGCCTCCTTCAAAAATTAGGTGCGGTAGTCGCCGTTGATCTTGACGTAATCGTAAGTGAGGTCACAGCCCCAGGCCTTGGCCTCGCCGTCGCCCTGATAGAAGCGGACGATGACGGTAATGTCATGCTCGGTGAGGACCTTCTTGGCGAGCTCTTCGCTGAAGTCCGCGCCGAAGCCGTCCTTCATGACCTGCACTTCGCCGGCAGCGCTCTTGATGATGCAGTCGGCACGGGTCGGGTCAACGTCAGCGCCCGAGTAACCGGCAGCGGCCATGATGCGGCCCCAGTTGGCGTCGCGGCCGAAGACGGCAGCCTTGAAGAGCATGGAGCCCGCGATGGACTTGGCGACCAGGCGCGCGTCGTGCTCGGTGGGCAGACCGTAGGCCTCGACCTCGATGAGGTGGGTCGCGCCTTCACCGTCGGAAGCGACGCGGCGGGCCATATCGGTGCAGATGGCGAGCACGAGGTCGGCCATCGCCTTCTTGTCTTCTTCGGTCTTGATCTCAACGCCGGAAGCGCCGTTGGCGAGCAGGAAGATCGAGTCGTTCGTGGAGGTGTCGCCGTCGACGGTGCACATGTTGAAGCTCTTATCCACAGCCGCGGAGAGCATCTTCTGCAGGTCTGCGGGATCCGCCTTGGCGTCGGTCGTCACGTAGACGAGCATCGTCGCCATATTGGGGTGGATCATGCCAGAGCCCTTGGCCATCGCGCCGATCTTCACGGTGCCGGTGGAGAGCTGCAGCTCATAGGCGCACTCCTTGCGGACGGTATCGGTGGTCATGATGGCGTAGGCAGCCTCGGAGCCGTTCTCCTTGGCAAGCTTTGCGGGAATGATCTCGCGGATGCCCTGAAGCACCTTGTCGACCGGAAGTCTCTGGCCGATGACGCCGGTGGAGCAGACGAACACTTCGTCCTCGCCGAGGCCGAGCAGCTTTTCCGCCTCGCGCTCAACGGTGCGGGCGTCTTCGATGCCCTGCTTGCCGGTGGCGGCGTTGGCATTGCCGGAGTTGATGACGACGGCGCGGGCCTTGCCCTTTTTCAGGATCTCGCGGTCAAGGATGACCGGAGCGGCGCAGAACTTGTTCGTGGTGAAGCAGGCCGCGCAGGAGCAGGGCAGGTCGGAGTAGAGAACAGCGACGTCGGGCTTCTTGTTCTCGCGCTTTTTGATGGCGGTGTAGACCGCGCCGGCGGTGAAGCCCTGCGGCGTGGTAACGCCGCCCTCGATCTTTTTCAGATTGGACATGTGGGGGGATCTCCTCTCTTAACGTTAGTTTAACAGCATTCTTGCCTAAATCGGGTCGAAACTCGTCGAACCGAAAATTACGGATACATCGGGGGCATCATGAGGCCGGTGGTCTCGGGCAGGCCCATGATGAGGTTCATGTTCTGGATGGCCTGGCCGGCTGCGCCCTTGCCGATGTTGTCGATCACGGAGGAGACGATCAGGCGGTGGGTACGCGCGTCGAAGGTCGGGGTCATCTCGCAGAAGTTCGTGCCGTAGACCCACTTGGTCTGAACGGGCAGGCTCGCCGGGAAGACCTTGACGAAGGGCTCATCCTTGTAGAAGTCCTTGTAGAGCTCGTAAACTTCCTCGTTGGTGAAGTCTCTGTCGCAGGTAGCGTAGATGGTGACCTCGATACCGCGGACCTGGGGCAGGAGGTGCGGCTGGAAGTTGATGTACTGCCAGGTCTCGGGCTTCATCAGATCCTTGCCGGTGATGTAGGCGATGTTCTGCTCGATCTCGGGCGTGTGGCGGTGGCCGCCGCCGAGGGCGTAAGCGCAGAAGTTGTTCTCCGCCTCAGTGAGGAGCTTGTTGAGGGCGGGACGGCGGCCTGCGCCGGTGTAGCCGCTCTTGGCATCAATGACGATGGTGTTGTCAACGATGTGACCGGCCTTGAGCATGGGCTGGAGGCCGAGGGTGGAAGCGGTGGGATAGCAGCCGGGGTTGGCGATGAGCTTCTTGCCCTTGGCAAGGTCGCGCATGACCTCAGGGATGCAGTAAACAGCGTCGTGGGTCATCTTGGCGTCGGGGTGCTTCTGGCCGTACCACTTCTCCCAGACGTCGACATCGCGGAAGCGGATGTCAGCGCCGATATCGATGATGGCGCAGTCCTCAGCGAGCACGATCTCCGCCCACTTGGCCACGTCGCCAGAGGGGACCTGGATCATGATGACATCGCTCTTCTTCGCGGTCTCGCGGACGTTCTCCTCCGTGAGGTCCATGATGACCTGATCATAGAAGCCGCGCAGAGCGGGATGATGCGTAGAGATGGCATCGCCGACACCGTAGGTATCGAGCACGTTGACAAGCTCTCCCTCGTGGTGGTTGACCATCATGCGGAGCACTTCGCCGCAAACATAACCGGTAGCACCGATGCAGGAATAATGGATCATGTCTGTTTTCCTCCTTGTTGATTCGACATTTTGTCTGACAATTTTGTACTGCTTGGAAAATCCCGTGTGTAGGCATTGAATTTTCTTTGTTGATATTGTATAATCCAAAAGCAGTTTTGAAAAGCGAATATATTTTTATATGCGCATTCCAAAATGGAATCTTTGAGGTATTGTTGATTATTGAGGGCATTTATAATGAGTATTCGTAAATATATTGCCTATCTCCGCACTGTGGAGACCGGCAGCATCACTCAGGCGGCGAACGAATTGGGCTATACGCAGTCCGCCGTGAGCAAGATGATCTCCGATCTTGAGCAGGATTGGCAGGTCAAGCTCTTAACGCGCAACCACTCCGGCATCGAGATCTCCTCCGACGGCATGGTGCTCCTGCCCACGATCCGCGAGATCGTCAAGGACTATGAGGACCTCAACTTTGCCGTGTCCGAGCTGCATGGCGTGCAGTCCGGCACGCTGCGCCTCGGGTGCTTTACAAGCCTTGCCATCAGCCTGCTGCCGGAAATTCTGAAGGACTTCCACCAGACGTACCCCAACATTCAGATCCAGCTGATGACTGGCGAGTATTATGAAATTTCCGAATGGCTGCGCCGCGGCGCGATCGACTGCGGCTTTCTTGCCATCCCCGCCTCCAACGACTTTGAGACGACGCCCATCCTGCACGACACGATGGTCGCCATTCTCCCAAAGGATCACCCAATGGCGGACGCGTCCGTCTTTCCGCTCGAGCAGCTGCCGCACGAGAACTTCGTGCGCCTGATGGAGATCGAAGACTACGAATTCAACCGTCTGCTCGACCATTACAACATCCATCCCGAGGTCACCTATGACACGACGAGCGACTTCGCGCTCTTGTCCATGGTCGAGGCGGGACTTGGCATCAGCATCGTGCACAGCCTGCTCATCAAGCCCGGACGCTACCGCGTCGCCGTGCTGCCGCTCAACGTCAAGCAGTCGCGCGAGATCGGCATCGCCGTGAAAAAGGGCTTTCTCCCCTCCACGATCACGCAGCTTTTCCTCCAGCACGTGGTCGACTACACCAAGGATATGGGCGAGATCACCGTCATCCGGCACTGAGTTTTTCTTGAAAAATCAGGGAAAATTTCATTTTCCAACCGGCGGTTGGAAAGGATTTTCCCCGATTCAACCACCGCGCCATTGTCAATCCTCCCCATGCCCCCTATACTGAGTCCATAACCGGTGATTCAAAGCCGCGGCTGCAGCACGGGGCAAGGACGGACCAACATGTTACGATCGGCGATCAGGCGTTTGCACGCGATGTGCTGCCTGAATATGAGGGAAACGTCGGCGCCTGACTTCCCGTTCGACGCGGGACACCCGCTCATCGTGTTTCCAATGCTCACTTTACTATTATAATACAGTGCAGGAGGATAGACAACTTGGAAGAATCGACAATGGGCGCGCGCATTCTGCGCCGCCGTAAAGAAAAAGGACTGACACAGGAGGCGCTGGCAAACAAGCTCGGTGTGAGCAATCAGGCCGTGTCAAAGTGGGAGGGCGATGTCTGCTGCCCTGACCTGCAGCTTTTGCCGCTGCTGGCCGACACGCTGGAGCTCAGCCTCGACGAGCTCTTTGGACGCGAAAGCATGGCAAAAACCGCCCAAAAAGCGGAAGCGGACAGCCAGATTTTGTCCGTCGCGGTCGAACTGCCGTGGGAGGATGACGACGCCATCCACGCCGTGCTCTTCCAGGGGCACCGGCTGCTCCAGCCGAAACAGGGGAGCCTGTTCCGCCACGACAAATACGACGAGATCCGCAAGACCGTCGAGCTGCACTTTTCCGGCACGGCGCAGGATATTTACAGCGACTTTTCCGTCGTCTGCACTGATTCGACGATCTCCGGCAGCGTCAGAGCCGGTGACGGCGTGACCTGCACCGACGTTGGCGGCGATGTGACCGCGGGCGATGACGTGACCTGCGGCAATGTCGGCGGCAATGTGCAGGCGGGCGACAGTGTGCACTGCACCGGCGACGTGCAGGGCAATGTCCGCGCGAGCGACAGCGTCACCTGCGGCAATGTCGGCGGCGACGTGTCCGCAAACGACAGCGTCCGCTGCGGCGAGGTCAAGGGCAACGTCCGCGCAAGCGACAGCGTCACCTGCGGCGACATCAGCGGCAGCGTGAGCGCCGAGCGCGTGCGCTGCACCAAAGCCGGCGGCGAAGAGCAGGAGAGCTTTACTTTCACCAAGAAGGGCAAGAGCTTTTCCTTCCCTCTCCGATAAAACCGTAAAAGCGCGGCCTTAAGAGGTCGCGCTTTTTTCCTTGTCATCGCGGCGGGTTTGTGTTACCATAACTTTGACAAAGGAAAAGGTGGGAGAAACATGGAAAATACCTTCAAGAGCTCCGTCTTCGGCGGCTTCAACCGCGATGACGTCATTCGTTATATCGAAAAAACCTCGCTCGAGAGCAAGCAGCAGATCGAAGCGCTCGAGCAGGAGAGCGACGGCCTCTGCCGCGAGAATGCAGAGCTGCGCGACAAGCTCGCCGCCGCCGAGCGTGAGCGCGACAAGTTTGCCGAGTCCTATTCGACCGCGTCCAGCGCGCAGGACGCGCTCAAAAAGGGTCTGACCGCCGCGCAGGAGACGATCTCCGAGCTGCGCGCGCAGATCGAAGAGGGCGCGCAGAAGCTCGCGAGCGCCAAGGCCGACTGCGACCGCCAGCTGAAAGCCAAAGAGGAGGCTGCCGAGCAGCGCATCGCCGAGCTGGAAGCGCAGCACGCCGAACGCCTTTCCGCCGCCGAGCAGGAGCGCAAGCGCCTTTTAAGCGAGCTTGACGAGCTCCGCCCGCAGGTCGAGGAATACGGCCGCGTCAAGGCGCACATCGCCGACATTGAGCTCTCCGCCCGTGAGCGCGCCGACGCGCTCGACGCCGCCACGCGGGAGCGTTTGCAGGCGATGATCGCGGCATGCAGAGGGCACTGCGAGCAGGTGCTCTCGACGCTCGGCGCGACGTGTGAGAGCGTGTCGAACGAGCTCAAGCGCGCGGACGCTGCCGTCGCACAGCTGCCCGAGGCGTTCACCACGCTGGAGGGCCAGCTCGACGAGCTCAAAAAGTTAGAGCAGTGACAAGATAGCAAAAAAGAAGTGCGTTCCCGTTAGGAACGCACTTCTTTTTATGCTAATTCGCTGTACTGATTAAAGATGTCTGCAAATTCGTCCAGATGCTCGCGCAGGCTGTCGGGCGCCTCGGTGCGGAAGTAAAGCACCTCTCCCCCGCGGCGCAGGATGAGAAACTGGTGGACTTCGTCCGGTTCATTTGGAAGCCGGGTATTTGGTTTGATAAATTCTGCGTAGTACGCCTCGTCAAAGCCGTCGATGAAAAGCGTCTGCGCATCGCTTCCCATGAAGTAGTCGCGCAGCTCATGCGTCAGCGGAACGGCCAGCGCGGAAATGCGAGGGGCGTAGAAGTCAAGCTCCGTGCTGTACTGCATCCAAGTGTCGATCGTTCCCGCATACGGCGTTTCGCCGACAGAGTACACGTGCCCGCCGAGCGGCGTCGAGAGATCGCGCACACCATACCAGTCCGATCTCCTTTCGCCGCCGAGCATCTCGGTCCCGATATACGGCAGCGGCGGCTCGTCATAGCTGTCGCCGTAGGCCGTATCGTTCACTCGCCAGAAAATCAGCGTGAGCGCCAATACACCGGCAATGATCGTAAGCGCGCGGTTCGCTTTCGCCCAGCGGTTGCGCGGCATCTTCTCCACGCGCTCGCACGCCTCCATCGCGCGCTTGAGCGTCCACATCTCGTTTCTCTCCTTTGCCTCGCTCAGGATACCGAGGATACTGCCTAAGATAATGGACACAAACTGAATGACCTCGCTCTTTTCCATCGTGAGGAACGACATCACCGGGAGACTCAAGGCACTAAAAAGGAAATAGACGAGCCAGATGTCCACCACCAGGAAGAACATCGGCAGGAAATAGCTGCGGCGCAGCTTTTTACACAGTCTTCGGTAGCCGTAGGAATCCGTACAGTCCTTCGGCGTGGGGACGTGCGCGGTCTTTTCGCCGCGCCAGATGTAGAAAATGCCGTCCTTCGTCCGGCAGACGTACTCCCAGCCCAGGCGGGCGCGCTTTTCGCGCAACAGCTCGTCGGGGTCGTCATCGTCCGCGGCGGGCTCCAGATGATAGCGGCAGTCGCGCGGCTCGCCGATCACAAAATCGTCGTAGCGGAGCAGGAGCTTCCCCTCCGCCGCGCGCTCGGAAAGCCACTGCTCGATGCCGCGCGGGTCATAGGCGCTGGGCACAAAGCGGATGCTCTTCGTCTCGGGCTCATTCTCTTCGTTCGGCGCAGTCCCTCCGCTCCCCGGAAGCTCTATTGTCTCGCGCAGGTTTTCGTCCATTCGCGCTCCCTCCTCTCTTCTCTCTATGCAAAGTATAGGAGACAGGCGGGATTTTTTCAAGCAAATTCAGCGAGCATTGACAAAAATCGCGCGCAAGTTTATTGTTACATCGCAAAAAAGGCAGGAAATTCCTGCCTTTTTTCGTTTCACAGCAAAATCGGCTGAATTTGTCTTCCCTCCAGCGCCGCCTCGGCCGTCGGGATAATTTTGCGGAAGTCCGCGATCAGCGACGTGGGCTTCACCTCGGCGTTGTCCTGCCCGAAGGGGACAAAATAGTAGTTCTTGCGGTTCAGCAGCACCGCGATGTTCGGCGCGCTCGCGGATAAGCCGTCATTCGTCGCAATGGCAAGCACAACGGGCTTGCCATTGCGCAGGTGCCCCTTCGCCGCCATCGTCACCGCGCCGTCCGTGATGCCGTGGGCGAGCTTGGCAAGCGTGTTTCCCGTGCAGGGCGCGATGACGAGCACTTCCATCGCCCCCTGCGGGCCGAGGGGCTCGGCTTCGACGATATTGCGCACGGCCTTCCGCCCCGCCAGCGCCTCCACGCGGGTGACGAAGTCCTCCGCCGTGCCGAAGCGCGTGGAATACTTCGCCGCATTTTCCGACAAGATTGGCACAATCTCGTGCTCGCGCGCGATGTCCTCGTAGAGTTTCAGCAGCTCGGGATGGTTGCAGAACGAGCCGCAAAAGGCAAATCCGATCTTCATGCTTCCTCCTTGATGAGTCGACATAACGTCTTTTTGATGGCCCGCGCCGCCGTCTCCGGCGCGACGCGCCCGGGCAGTCCCCCTGCCTTGAGATACGAAAGGCGCAGCGTTTCGACCGCGTCCATGTCAAAGCCGCTCGCGCTCGCAAGCTCGATGCGCAGGCAGTCCGGCGGCAGCTCGGCAAGGAGCGCTTCGTCCAACACCTGATGCGGCACGGTGTTGAACACCACGCGGAATTCCCCCAGCGTGCCGGAGAGGCGGTTCGTGTGCAGCGGCGCGTAGCCGAACGCGTCGATCCACGCAAGGTCCGACCGCTTGCGCGCGCTGACGCTGACCTTCGCTCCCAGCGCGCTCAGATCGTGCGCGAGCACCTTTCCGATGCGGCCAAAGCCGAGCACGAGGCATGGCGTGCCGTGCAGCGTGACACTCGTGTGCTTCATCGCCGCCTCGATGGCCCCCTCCGCCGTCGGGATCGCGTTGCGCACGCTCAGCTCTTCCGAGGCAAAGTAGTCCGTGATCGTAAGCCCCAACGCCTGCGCGAGCGTTGACGCGTCGTTTCCCACATTGCCCGCGAAAATGCGGTGCTCGCGCCGCAGCGAGCGCAGCAGGCTCTCCATCGTGAGCTCTGTGCCGCTCAAATAGCCGTTTTTCTCCGCCGGCAGCGGCAGGACGATGATGTCTGCTTTCAGCGCGTCGCACAGCGCCAGCGGCTTTGGCGCACCGGTCAGCTCCCACGAGCAGACGTCGTATCCCTCCGCAGCCATCATCTGGGCAAGCAGGCGCATGCGTGCGTCGCCGCCCAGGAATGCTATCGTCTGGTCCATCTCATTCCCCCTTTTCCATAAAGGGTATGCCGCGGCGCGTGCGCGCATGACGCAAACTATTTTTTATTTTTGCTTGACAACTCTATTTTTATCGCTATAATAAGAATTATTCTAATTCTTATTTAGGAGAAACGCATGACCAAGTACGCCCAGCAGATTCTCGATCTCGTCCTGTGCTCCATCGAGCACCCGACCGCCGAGCAGATTTTTCTGCAAATGAAGCAGGAAAATTCCAAAATCGCGCAAGCTACGGTGTATAACAACCTCAACGCGCTTGTAGCGGACGGCAAACTCATCCGCCTGTCGCAGCCCGGCGCGCCCGACCGCTACGACAACACCACGCGCCACGATCACCTGATCTGCACCCGCTGCGGCGCGCTCGCAGACTTCAAGTTCACCGACCTGACGCACAACATCGAAGCCGCGCTCGGCGCGCGCATCCAGTCCTACGACCTTCGCATTCACTATCTCTGTCCCGCCTGCCGCAAAGCGCAGGAAGAGCATTAAATTTTGAGAGAAAAAGGAGAATTTCACCATGAAGACCAACAAGTATTCCGGCACCAAAACCGAGCAGAACCTGCGCACCGCCTTCTCGGGCGAATCCGAGGCGCGCAACAAGTACACCTTCTTCGCCTCCACGGCCAAGAAAGAGGGCTATGAGCAGATCGCCGCGCTCTTCCAGAAGACCGCGGACAACGAAAAGGAGCACGCCAAGATGTGGTTCAAAGAGCTCCAGGGCATCGGCTCCACCGCCGACAATCTGCTCTCCGCCGCTGAGGGCGAAAACTATGAGTGGACCGACATGTACGATTCTTTCGCCAAGACCGCAGAGGAAGAGGGCTTTCCCGAGCTGGCGCAGAAGTTCCGCCTCGTCGGCGAGATCGAGCGCCATCACGAAGAGCGCTACCGCGCGCTGCTGCGCAACGTCGAGACCGCCAAGGTCTTTGAAAAGAGCGAGGTCAAGGTCTGGGAGTGCCGCAACTGCGGCCACATCGTCGTCGGCACCAAGGCCCCCGACGTCTGCCCCACCTGCAACCACCCCCAGAGCTACTTCGAAGTCCACGCGGAGAATTATTGAGAATCGACAAACTAACAAGAGAGCCGCAGGCTGTGCCTGCGGCTCTCTTACTATTCACTTACTCCTTCGGCAGCAGGATGCAGATCGTCGTGCCCTTGCCCTCTTCGCTATGAAGCTCGACTGTACCGTGATGGTACTGCACGGCGTGCTTGACGATGGAAAGGCCGAGGCCCGTGCCGCCGGATTCGCGCGAACGCGCCTTGTCCACACGGTAGAACCGGTCAAACAGGCGCGGCAGATCCTTTTCGGGGATGCCGATGCCGTTGTCGGTCACGCGGACAAAGACGTTTTTGCCGCTCGTGCCGACGGTCATGTCGATTTTGCCGCCGTCGGGCGTATACTTGACAGCGTTGGAGACGATGTTGGTAATGACCTGCTCGATGCGCTCCCGGTCGCCGTTGACGTCGGGAATGTCCCCTTCGCAGGTGAGCGTCATGGTGTGGTGGTGGTTCTGCTCGGCGTTGAGCTTTGCCGCGTCATACACATTCTGCACGGCTTTTAAGAACGGGAACCGGGAGATGTTCATCTCCATCTTGCCGTAGTCGATCTTGCTGAGCGTGAGCAGATCCTGCACGATGCGGGTCATGCGGTCGGCCTCGCTGATGATGACGTTCATGAAATTCGAGCGCAGCTCCGGCGGCAGCTCGTCGCCGGTGTCGACGATCGTTTCGGCGTAGGATTTGATATTGGTCAGCGGCGTTCGCAGCTCGTGCGAGACGTTGGCGACGAATTCGCGCTTGAGCTGCTCGCTCCTGCGCTGCTCGGTGACGTCGTGGATGACGACGAGCACACCGCCCTGCGCGTGGTCGGACGAGAACGGGGCCATGAACAGCTCCAGTTCACGCTCGCCGACGGTCTTCTGCGCCTCGATATACTGCGGCCTGCGCAGGGTCAGGAGCGTGTCAAGCTCGGCTTCCTTCGAGAAAATTTCGTCGAAGGTCGTCTGGCTTGACAGGTTCTGCGCGAGCATCTGCGTGGCGGCGGGGTTATAGTGGATGACGCTGCCCGCCGTATTGAACGCGACGACGCCGTCGGTCATGTGCAGAAACAGCGTGGAAAGCTTGTTGCGCTCGTTCTCCGCCTCGGAGATCGTGTCCTGCAGGACCTTTGCCATGTGGTTGAAGTTCCGGGTCAGATCGCCGATCTCGTCGCGGCTGTCGACCGTGACGCGGTTCGCGAAATCTCCCGCCGCGACGCGCTTTGTGCCGACGGTCAGCGCGCGGATGGGTGTGATCAGAATCTGCGACAGCAGGAACGACAAGATCACGCAGATCACCAGACCCAGCGCCAGCGCGCGCAGGATGATGATCAGCAGTTCGCTCGTCAGCGCGTCGACCGTGGCGCGGTTGTCGCGGATGTAGGCGATATACTGCGCGCCGTCCGACTCGACGGGGACGGCCAGATCCATATAATCGTTTGTGACCGAGCTGCTCTGCCCGACCTCGCCGTTCATGGCGGACAGAATGTTCTGCGTCATCACGACCGTGGCGCGCTGGTTCGAGCTGTCGAGCACGGAGCCGGTCTGGTCAAGAATGTAGACGTTGCGGCCCGTGATATCGATGCCGAGCCCGGCCTGCGCCATGAGAAGTTCCTTCATCTGCGCGGGGGCGTTGTCCTCCGCCGAGAGCCTTTGCAGCTGGGCGATGAATTCCGGGGTAAACGTGCCCTCCATCTGCTCATAGAACTGGGACACATAGAAATTGCCGACGCCGCTCATCAAAAACGCGCCAGTCGTCAGCATCAGGGCCAGGATCAGGATCACCATGATCATGACCATCTTCATGCGCAGGGACCGCATGGCCGCCCCTCCTTTCTCGCGCGGGAAGCTGCGTTATCCCGCGAAATAATAGCCGACGCCGCGCCGGGTCAGGATATACTGGGGCTTGCCGGGATCGTCTTCGATCTTTTCACGAAGCCGCCGCACGGTCACATCGACCGTGCGCATATCCCCGTAATAGTCATAGTTCCATACCCGCTGCATCAGATCCTCGCGGGAGAAGACCTTTCCGCGTTCGCGGATAAGATAGGAGAGAAGGTCGTATTCCTTCTGTGTCAGCTCGACCGGCGTGCCGTTTTTCGTGACCTGATATGTCTCCGGGTTCAGGCACAGGCCGTCCGCTTCGATCTGGCCCGCAGTGCTCTGCGCCGGGGAGTATTCCATGCTGCGGCGGCGGATGTTCGCCTTGACGCGGGCCATGAGCTCCTTCATGGAAAAGGGCTTGGTCATGTAGTCGTCCGCGCCGGTCTCAAGGCCGAAGACCTTGTCCATTTCTTCTTCGCGGGCCGTGAGCATGATGATGGGCGTGGCGCGGTTTTCCGCGCGGAGCGTCTTGCAGATATCAAAGCCGTTCATTTTCGGCAGCATGACATCCAGTAAGATCAGATCCGGGTCCTCCGTCTGCGCAAGCTGCAGGCCTGTCTGGCCGTCAAGCGCCTCAAGCGTTTCATAGCCCTCGCGCTTGAGATTGAATTTCAGGATCTCCACGATCGCGCGTTCATCCTCTACGATCAGGACTGTCTTTGCCATAGTGTATCCTCCTGTTTCTTAAACCGGGCGGCGAAGCGCCTTCGGATAGTGATTTTTGAGCTGGCTTCCGTCGCCCTTTGCCCAGCCGAGCGAAAGCCCGTCCGCCTGCACGAGCGTCCAGCCGCGCTTGTCGGACGGCAGCACGTCGCCGGACAGATACCGGGCAAGCAGCGGGTCGGATTCTTCAAGCGAGACGCTGCTTTCCAGCGTCTGCAGCCACAGCGCCCACGCGTGCGCGGGCGCAAAGCGGTTTTTCAGGACTGCGCCAAGCTCCAGCCCCGCGCGCAGCACCCGCAGCCCCTTTACCTCCGGCAGCGCCTGCGGGACGAGATAGCACACGTCCCCGAACCGCAGCAGCTTCCCCTCCGGCAGTGCAGCGCCGGTCTGGCCGCGGAATGCCGCAAGTTCCGGCGGGCATTTGGCCGCAGGCTCCGGCGGAAGCACTGCGGGCGCTTCGTCCCCCGCCCGGCGGAGGACGGCGGCATAGTGCCCCTCGCCCAAAAGCTTATGCGGCCAGAGGCGGAACGTTTTTTCCAATCCCGGCGCGGGATTCGCCACCCAATCGGGTCTGCCGGGAGAAAAGAACGGCACGTCCGGCTTTTCTACAGAAAAATCGGGATTTTTCCACAAAAAGTCCGAGATCACGCCCTCGTTTTCCACAGGAGAGAACGTGCACGTGGAGTAAACCAGCCGCCCGCCGGGGCGGAGCATGGCTGCGGCGGAGGTCAGAATCTCCAGCTGGCGGTTGGCGCAGATGGCGTTCGTGTCCTCCGTCCAGTCAGTGACGGCGGCCTCTTCCTTGCGGAACATCCCCTCGCCGGAGCAGGGGGCGTCGACGAGAATTTTATCAAAATACCCCGCGAAGCGCTCTTCCAGCCGCTTCGGGTGCTCGTTCAGGACCAGCGCGTTGGAAATGCCCAGCCGCTCGATATTCCCGGAAAGAATTTTCGCGCGCTTGGCGTTGATCTCGTTGCAGACCAGAAGCCCCTTTCCCCGGAGTTTGCCCGCCAGCTGCGTCGATTTCCCGCCGGGGGCCGCGCACAGGTCCAGTACCCGCATGCCGGGCTGCACTCCCAGCAGCGGGGCTGCCGAGGACGCCGACGGCTCCTGCGAGTAGAACACGCCCGCGTGGTGGTACGGGTGGCGTCCGGGTTTGAACTCCGGCGCATGCACCACAAAGGCCGCTTTGCAGAAAGGCGACACTTCCAGCGGGAAGTCCGCTTTCTGCGCAAACTGCTCCGGCATCGCGCGCAGGGCTGACACGGTCACGCCGCGCTCGGCGGCCTCCTGGGGGGCGGCATACAGCTGCTCGTACCGCGGGCCCAGCAGGGCGCGTTCCCGCTGCTCAAAATATTCCGTAGGCATAGTACATTCCTCCTGTGGATGCATAAAGCGGCCCTGCGCGGCCACACTAGGCTTTGTGAGGGCACACCGCCCCCGCACTTGAAAACCGAAAGGAGATCCTTCACGATGGAAAACCGTACCGAGAACCGCAGCAACAACTGCAAGAACCAGACTTCCAACCGCACCAGCAATCAGACCACCAACAGCGCTGCCAACGAGCACAAGCACCCCAACCAGTACACCAAGGGTGCCGACGACGAGGGTGCCAAGAACAGCACCCGCAGCTCTGCCCGCAACAGCCGCTAAGCGTTCCTGAGCATT
>ENA-OWPL01000481-OWPL01000481.1-human-gut-metagenome-genome-assembly--contig:-NODE-481-length-28499-cov-3.597279_pt1 | contig 28499 bp, 38 predicted proteins | sample MGYA00248263_ERZ651844 | MGnify/ENA primary metagenome ERZ651844 (study PRJEB26924, sample SAMEA4378256) | human gut metagenome | biome: human gut; feature: human-associated habitat; material: faeces...
GAGACTGCCAATCTAAGTCTTTCTCTTGGGGTTCCAAAGGGGCCATTCTCTTTCACGAAAGAGAATGGCCCCTTTGACTCGCTCCCCTGCGCGGCGCAGGGAATAATGTGCAGCGCTATCGCGCTGTATTTTATAAATACGGAATAACCATCGATGCAACGAGCGATAAGATCATCACCGCGACCAGCAGGATCGCGACGGCTCTCGTCTTCTTATTCATGGGGTTCCTCCCTTTCTACGATTTTCTTGATGCCCTTTTCCGCCTTGGCGCGCGGGAGCATCACCTCGTGGCCGCAGCGCCTGCATTTGAGCTTGATGTCCATGCCCACGCGCGTCACAAGCCAGAGCTTTTCGCCGCAGGGATGCGGCTTCTTCATTTCGACAATATCGTTCAACCTCAAGTCCATGTGCTCACCCCTTGATCGCTTCCCAGTACTGCGCGGCAGCGCGCTCGACCTTGTTGTCGCCGTAGTGGTAGTACTGCACGTTTTTGAGCTCGTCGGGCAGATATTGCTGCTTTACCCAATGGTTCGGGTAGGCGTGCGGGTACTTGTAGTTCTGCCCCTGCGCGCCGCCGGTCGAATCGGCGTGGACATTCTGGAGGCAGCGCGGGAAGTTGCCGCTCTTTCCCGCCTTCACGTCCGCCCAGGCAGCGCCGATGCCCTCGATCACGCTGTTGGACTTCGGTGCGGTGGCGAGCAGCACCGCCGCCTGCGCCAACGGCAGCTGCGCTTCGGGAAGGCCGAGCTGCATCGCGGTGTCGACGCAGGCCTTGACGATGGCGATAGCCTGCGGATAGGCCATGCCGACGTCCTCGCTCGCCGAGCAGAGTAACCTCCTGCATGGCGTGACCAGATCACCCGCCTCTAAAAATCTTGCGAGGTAGTGGAGCGCCGCGTCGGGGTCGCTGCCGCGCAGCGACTTCATCAGCGCGCTCGCGCAGTCGTACATCGCGTCACCGCCCTTGTCGTAGCGCATGGCACTGCGCTGCGCGACCTGTAAGGCGTCTTCACTTTTCAGCAAAAGTTCGCCGTTCGTGACGTCCGCCGCCTCATATAAAAGCTCACACGCGCTCACGGCCTTGCGCACATCGCCGCCGCACTGCTGCGCGATGACGCGCGGCACGTCGTCCTCCCAGGAAAGCGGCAGCTCGCTGCGCTCTTTCAAAATGCCGAGCGCGCGCTCGACTGCGGGGATGATCTCCTCCGCGCTGACGTTTTTGAACTCAAACACCGTCGAACGGGATAAAAGCGCGCCGTAAACGTAAAAATACGGGTTCTCCGTTGTCGACGCGATCAGCGTGATAGAGCCGTTTTCCATGAATTCGAGCAAGCTCTGCTGCTGCTTTTTGTTGAAATACTGAATTTCGTCGAGGTAGAGCAGAATGCCGCCCGGTGCCATCATCGTGCCGACATCGGAGATAATGCTCTTGACATCCTGAAGGCTCGCGGTCGTCGCGTTCAGGCGGTACAGGGTCTTATTCGTGCGGTTCGCGATGATGTTCGCGATCGTCGTCTTGCCCGTGCCGGACGGGCCGTAGAAGATCATATTCGCGCTTGAGCCGGACTCGATGAGCCGGCGCAGCAGCGCGCCCTTTCCGAGCAAGTGCTTCTGCCCCACGACCTCGTCGAGCGTCAGCGGGCGGATCTCATCCGCCAAAGGTCTCTTTTCACTCATATCAGTTGTTCCTGCTGCATTTTTCCGCGTCGATCGCCAGCACGACCATCAGCGCGCCCAGCGCGTCCTTGGGATCGGCGACGTCAATGACGTAGGTGTCCGTCCAGTGAAAAAACTCCTTCGTGATCGTCGCGATACAGCCGCGCGAGGCGCTGTCGATCGTGTAGTCCCACTCCATGAAGCTGCCGTTCACTTCCCAGTCGCTGCACTCAAGCGTGAAGCGCGGGGCGAAAAAGGTAAATTCCTTGCAGATGCAGCCGTAATACAGCTTGCCGATGTAGAGTTCAAACTTCGGGAGGAAGGTCAGCACCCGCTGCTGCACCGTTCCGATGTGATCGCCCATGGCGTTCAGAATGTGCAGGCAGTGCCCCCAGGCGAGCTTGCCCTCGACCGTAAAGACGGTGTTGCCGTCCTCATCGTAGATATCGTAGCTGTCGAACCACGAAAAAAAGCGCTGCTTGAATAGTAGCCGCATCGCACAAGCCTCCTTTTTCACAGATGGAATGATTATAGCACGTTTTTTCTTCACTGCACAGACTTTTTCTGTCGATTTTTCCGTGTCTCTGTGCTATACTGTCGGCAGTATTGATGAAACGCAGGAGGTTTCGCCATGAAATCCAAAGCCGCCGTCCGCCGCATCGTGGAGGAGCTGAAGGTCCTCTACCCCAACGCGCGCTGCTCGCTCGAATATAAAAAGGACTACGAGCTTCTGTTCGCCGTGCGTCTTTCCGCCCAGTGCACCGACGCGCGCGTGAACATGGTCACGCCGTCGCTCTATCAGAAGTTCCCGACGCTTGAGGCCTTCGCGAACGCGACGTATGAAGAGGTCGGCGACGCGATCCGCTCCTGCGGATTTTACAACACGAAGTCGAAGGACATCGTCGAGTGCGCGAAGATCCTGCTCGAAAAGTACGGCGGCAAGGTCCCCGGCACGATGGAGGAGCTCACAGCCCTCCCCGGCATCGGGCGCAAAACGGCGAACCTGATCCTCGGTGACGTCTACGGCCAGCCCGCCTACGTGTGCGACACGCACTGCATCCGCATCACGGGCCGCCTCGGCCTGACGGACGGCAGCAAGGACCCGCTGAGCGTCGAAAAGCAGCTGCGTCAGGTGCTCCCGCCGGAGGAATCGAGCGACTTCTGCCACCGCATGGTGCTGTTCGGCCGCGACCGCTGCACCGCCCGCAAAGCCAACTGCGACGGCTGCCCGCTGAGAAAAGACTGCGACTACGGCAAGGCGCAGAAATGATATCTTCCCAAAAGCGGCTTTGCCGCTTTTGGGAGAAGGCCGCGCTGCGCTCCGTGCCTCGCCGCCTATATGGCAGCTCGACACACGCTCCGCGAGAGGTGTTTTTCACCACGTACACGCCGCGGCGAAAAACGATCTGATTTTATTTCGTGCCTGCGGGCATGAAACTCTGCGAGGCTTTCCCCAATAGGAGAAAGGTTCCGCACAGCATAGCTGTGCGGAACCTTTCTCGTTTTTCTTTCAGTTGTTGAATTCGTTGGGCAGGATGTACTTTGTCGTGCTCGTTGCGTAGCCGTTGCCGCGCTTGATGGTCATGTAGATCGTCTTCTCGCCGCCCTCAAGCTGCACATAGCAGACGCCGTCCTCGTCGAACTTGTCCGTGACGTCGAGCTTCTGGTCGAGGTAGTAGACCGTGACCGTGCCGTCCTCGCGCTCTTCGACCTCGGGCTCGTTGAGGTGCTCAAAGAGTTCTTCCTCCGTCAGTGCCCGCTCCGTGCCATCCGGCTCGAAGGCGACGCCTCCGCCGCTCCGCTCGCGCTCGTTTCCTTCGCTGTCGGTATAGTTGACGGTATAGTGACCATTTTTCACCGTCAGCGTTGCGTCCGTCATCTCGCCCTTGAGCCAGAGCTGCACCGTGCGCTGGATGCCGCCGAGGTCCGAGGCATAGGCGACGCTGCCGAGCGCCAGCACGAGCGCGGCCGCAAGGCCGATGGTCGCGGCGCGGCGCAGCGCGGGCCGTTTCGTTTTCCGTTCTGTCATCTTCATTACCTCCGTCATCGTGTCCGGGGAGGCGTGCAGCGGCGCGAATGCGCGTTGAAATCTCTCTTTTTCTGTCATTGCTTTACTCCTCCTCCAAAATCGTTCTGAGCTTCGCCCTTGCGCGGTAAAGTCTTGTGCTGACGGTCTTTTCGGGAATGCCGAGCATCGACGCGGCCTCCGCCGTTGTATACCCCTCGTAATAGAAGAGCAGCAGCGGCACACGGTATTTTTTGTCGAGTGCCATCACGGCTTTGAAGAGCTCGCCGTCCCGCGGCTGCTCGAAGGACAATGTCTCGGCATAGTCGTCGATGTCCTCGTGCCGACGCCACGGCGAGCGGAAGAGCATCTTGCAGCGATTGACGGTGACGCGGATGAGCCAGTTTTTCAAATGGGCGTCCGACTCGAACGCCTTATCTGTTTTGTACAGCTCTATCAATACGTCCTGTGTCACATCGTTGGCGTCGTCCGGGTTTTTGAGCCAGCCGTAGGCCACGCGAAAGACCGTGTCCATGTACTTTTCTGCATTTTGGGCAAATGCTTCGTTTGAAAACATATATGTTTCTCTCCTCAAAGGCCTTACACCATACATGTGCGCGGGCAGGGCGTTTTCTTTCACGGGTTCGGAAAATTTTTCAAAAAATTTCGCCGCTGCGGCGGCACAACTGCCGCGTCCCTCTCATATACTGCCATGAAAGACAGGAAACGGAGGCACAGCTATGGATCACAGCACGCAGCAGCTCATCGACAAGTTCAAGCGCAATCCTGCCATAGCGCAGTCGCTCCTGCAATCGGGCGACGGGCAAAGGCTCATGCAGATGCTCACCTCTCAGGATGGCGGCGCGGCGCTCAATCACGCGGCGCAGAATGCCGCGGCGGGCAACACGAAAGAGTTGGCCACAATGCTCTCGAACCTGATGAAAAGTCCCGAGGGCATGGCCATTATGAACCGCATCAACGACAACGCAAAAAAATAAAAACCGCGGGAGGGCGTCACGATGAGCGAGTGGGAGGAAAAACTGAATACCCTGCTCTCCGATCCGGACGCCATGGCGCAGGTGATGAACATGGCGCAAAATCTGTCGCAGCAGATGGGGCAGTCCGGCGGCAGCGCGCCGCCTCCCCCGCCCGCGGGCGGTGCGGCCGGTCCTGCGCCGTCTGCTCCCACGCCGCCACCGCCGCAGGGCGATCCGATGGGTGATCTTTCGTCGCTGCTCGGCGGCATTGACCCCGGCATGATCGCCAAGCTGCTGCCCGTGCTCTCGCAGCTCAATCGGCCCGAGAGCGGCGAGACCGCCGCGTTTTTGCGCGCGCTGCGCCCATTTTTGAAGCCGGAGCGGCAGGACAAGGTCGAGCGCGCGGCACAGCTCGCGCGCTTCATCCACCTGGGAAAGACGCTGCTCCTCAGCGAAGGGGGGCCGCGCAATGTATAACCGCTATCTGCGCAACGACGACGGCGTCTACACCCGCATGCCGATGCAGGACGCGCCGCGCGGCGAACCGCCGCGTGATGGCCGGCCGCCTCCCCCGCCGCCCTCCGGTGGAAACGCACCGCCTCCAAGGCCGCCGCAGGGGGGCGCTCCCCCTCCGCCGCCGATCAGTCAGGAGGCGTCGCAGTTTTTCTCGCGCATCCTCGACAAATTACCGCTCAAGGGCGTGGACACGGCGGACATTTTGCTGCTGCTCATTCTCTTTTTCCTCTTTGAGGAAAAGGCGGACGACGAGCTTTTAGTCGCGCTGGGGCTGCTGCTCATTTTATGACATATTTTAACAAAAAGGCCGTCCGAAGAACGATCTTCGGACGGCCTTTTCAGTTTCTTTTACCGGTTTGCGCCGTCGAGCGCACCTTCGTGGAGCACTGTGCCGTCCGGCAGCGTAAAGGCGTCCTCCGCCACGTTCCCGCTGTCGACGCTCATGCCCGCCATGCGGTAGACGACATCCTCGCCCTGCAATTTTTCCACCGCGCAGAGAAGGCCGTTGCTCACGCTGACCCAGTAGCGCTCAATGTAGCCGCCGTCATCGGCGGCAGTTTCCACAAAGATGCAGTCCACGGTGTCGAGCAGGCGGTAATCCGCCGCGGCGATGCGCTTTTTGTCAAGGCGCAGGATGTCCTCATACGTCGGGATGCCCTGCTCCTCGTCGGCGGTGAAGGCTGCGGCGCTCTCGTAATAGAGCTCGCTGCCGCCGTACCAGACCCACGTTCTTTCCCCGTTGGAGATCGTGTGGCTCTGCGCGCCGCTCGCCTGCTCGGTGTCGACGCGCATCCACGCTCCGTCGACGCTGACACTGCTGCGGTCGACGCCGCTGCCGCCGGAATAGTAGCGCTCGATCGTGATGGCGCGCGAGTAGCGCGCGGGACGTTCAAGCGTCGCGATGGCGGACTGCACCGTGTCGGGCCGCACGGCGATGCGGCCCACGGCGCTGTCGTCGAGCGACGCGTCGCTCACATCGCTACTGCTCGCATCCTGCGGCAGCACGACGTGCGCGGGACGGTGCAGCGCGCCGCGCACCACAAACAGGAGCACCAGCAAAACGAGCGCGACGAAAGCAGCGCCAATGGGCGTCACCCTCCGCTTTCTCATCTCGCTCCACTCCCTTCTTTCATTCCGTCAAAATCAGGCGTTAAAATCCGCGGGGCGCTCGCTCCGGCGGCCAAAGTGCCACAAAATCGCGTCGGCGATGCGTGCGCAGGCGTGGCCGTCGCCATAGGGGTTGACGGCGTGCGCCATCGCGTCGTACGCCTCCCTGCTGCGAAGAAGCTCGTTGCCCATGCGCAGCACGTCGTCGTACTCGACGCCGCAGAGCTTCACCGTGCCGGCGGCGACCGCCTCGGGACGCTCGGTCTCTTTGCGCATGACAAGGACGGGCTTGCCGAGCGCAGGAGCCTCCTCCTGGAGTCCGCCGCTGTCGGTCATCACCATGTAGCAGCGCGCCATGAGGTTGTGCATCTCGTCCGCGCTCAGCGGGTCGATCAAATGCACGCGCGGCGTACCGGCAAGGAACTTCTGCGCGTTCTCGCGCACGACGGGGCTGAGGTGCACGGGATAGACAAGCTCGCAGTCCTCATTCTGGAGGGCGATGTCGCGCAGCGCGGTCATGATGTTCTCCATGGGCTGGCCGTAATTCTCGCGGCGGTGGCACGTCACGAGCACGACCTTTCTTGAATAGTCCAGCTCGTTGAGCAGTTCTGTTGTAAAGCGGTAATCCTTGCGCACCGTTGTTTTCAGTGCGTCAATGACCGTATTGCCCGTGATGAAAAGGCCCTCGGTCACGCCCTCTTTGAGTAAGTTCTCGCGGTTATTTTTCGTCGGGCAGAAATAGAGGTCGGCGATGGCCGTGACGAGCTTACGGTTCATCTCCTCGGGGAACGGGGAGTATTTGTCGTAGGTGCGAAGGCCCGCCTCCACATGTCCGACGGGCACCTTGTGGTAAAAGGCCGAGAGCGCACCGGCAAACGTCGTGCTCGTGTCGCCGTGGACTAAGATCATGTCAGGCTTTAATTGCTCAATGGCGTCGTCCATACCGAGCAGACACTTGCTCGTGATGGTCGAGAGCGTCTGCCGCGGGGTCATAATATCAAGGTCGCAGTCGGCCTTGAGGTCGAAGACCTCCATCACGCTATCGAGCATTTCGCGGTGCTGCGCCGTCACGCAGCAAAGGCTCTCGATCTCGTCGCGCGAGGCAAGCTCCTTGACGAGCGGAGCCATCTTGATGGCCTCGGGCCGCGTGCCGAACACGCTCATAATGCGCAGTTTTTCCATTTATGCTTCCTCTTTTTTCTTTTCGTTGGATTCTTCTTCAGGTTCCGCAGGCACGGTTTCCGCCGGTGTGGCGGTCTCTGTGCTCTTCTCCTCTGCCGCGGCCTTTTCCGCCTGCAATGCCTTGTCGATATCGCGGCGGAAGATGACGCGCGAGGCGAGGAACGCCGCCACCGCCAGCGCCATCAGAAAGAGCATCGCCTTGATCGCGCCGCTCGACGTCAGCACCACGGCGGAAAGTCCGAGGATACTGCTGATAACGTACAGCGCCGCGACGGCCTGCTTCTGGTTGAGGCCCATGTCGATGAGGCGGTGGTGGATGTGGCCGCGGTCAGGCGCCATCGGGTTCTGCCCGTGGGCAAGGCGGCGGATGATGGCAAAGAGCGTGTCGAACATCGGCAGGCCCAGGATCAGGAACGGCACCGCGAACGACACGATGGCGTAATACTTGAAAAGGCCCTGGATCGAGATCGTCGCAAGGATGTAGCCAAGGAACGTCGAGCCCGTGTCGCCCATAAACATCTTGGCCGGATTCTTGTTGTACGGCATGAAACCGAGGCACGCACCCACAAGCGCGGCCATCACGAGCGCCACATCGCTTTCAGAGACGAGCAGCGCGATGACGAGCATCGAAATGGCGCTGATGGTCGAAACGCCGCAGGCAAGGCCGTCGAGGCCGTCGATGAGGTTGACGGCATTCGTGATACCGACGATCCACAAGACTGTGATGGGGATGGACAGCCAGCCGAGGTCCCAATACGGGCTTTCAGCAAAGACGTTCGGGTTGGAGAGCATCTGGATCACGACGCCGTGGAACACGGCGACGAGCGCCGCGAAGATCTGCACGCAGAACTTAAAATACGCGCGCAGCGGGGACATATCGTCCACTACGCCCAAAACAACGATGATGGACGCGCCCAGCAAAATGCCCTGTAACTGATGGTCGACCTTGACGAACAGCAGCATGCTCACGATAAAGCCGAGGAAAATCGCGAGGCCGCCGAGGCGCGGTACGGGCTTTTTGTGCATGCGGCGGTTGTCCTTCGGCACGTCGATCGCGCCGATCTTATAGGCAAACGACTTGACGAGCGGGCACATCAGAAAGCTGACGGCAAACGCGCACAGCAGCGCGCCGCCGACGCTCAGCAATAACTCTTTCGGAATTCCGTTCATGTTCTCCACCCTTTAATCAGCGCGCGACAAAGCCGACCTTCTTGTAGACCTTGCGCAGCGTTTTTTCTGCCACGTAAGACGCCTTCTGTGCGCCCGCGCGATACACGGACTCGAGATACGCCTTGTCGCCCAAAATGCGCGTGGCCTCCTCGCGGATGGGGCGCAGGGTTTCAACGACGGCCTCGCCCACGGCGGGCTTGAACGCGCCGTAGCCCTTACCGGCGAACTCCTGCTCGATCTCGTCAAAGCTCTTGCCCGTCACGGCGGAGTAGATAGTCATCAGGTTCGCAACGCCGGGCTTGTTCGTGGGATCATAGCGCACGCAGTTTTCCGTGTCGCTGTCGGTCACGGCGCGCTTGAACTTGCGCAGGATATCCTCGGGCTTTTCCATCAGGTAAATGGAGCCGTTGGGGTCCTTATCGGACTTCGACATCTTGGCTCCCGGGTCGCTCAGGCTCATCACGCGCGCACCGACCTTGGGAATGTACGGCTCGGGCATCTTGAAGACGTCGCCATAGATGCCGTTGAAGCGCTGGACGATGTTGCGGCAGAGCTCGACATGCTGCTTCTGATCCTCGCCCACAGGGACATAGTCGGGCTGATAGAGCAGGATATCCGCCGCCATCAGCGCAGGATAGGTGAAGAGACCGCCGTTGATGTTCTCGCTGTTCTTGGCGGACTTGTCCTTAAACTGCGTCATGCGCGAGAGCTCGCCGAACATCGTATAGCAGTTCAGGACCCAGCCGAGCTCGGCGTGCTGCGGCACGTGGGACTGGATGAACAGCGTGTTCTTCTCGGGGTCCAGGCCGCAGGCGATGTACTGCGCCAGCTGCTCGAGCGTGCGGCGGCGCAGCGCCGCAGGGTCCTGACGCACGGTGATCGAGTGCATATCGGCCATGAAGTAGTAGTTGTCAAATTCCTCGTCGCGCTCCGCCCAGTTCTTGATCGCGCCGAGGTAGGACCCGAGGGTCAGATCGCCGCTGGGCTGAATGCCGGACAGCATCACTTTCTTGCGCGCCGCATTTTCCATGTTTTCCATCGTTTTTTCTCCGATCTGTTTGTTTTTCTCATTTTATCTCGAATTGCGCCGTTTTGGCGCAGCTATCGACCCAATTTGTTATGTTACCATACCCCTTTTCAAAATACAAGCATATTCCGGTGAAAAAGAGCGTCGTGCGTTCGTTGACTTTTCGGTCAAAATATGGTGTAATAAGCTATCTTTATTTTGATTTCACTTCAGGAGGTCATCTATGTCCATCGACATGAAGTATTTTGAGGAAATGGAAGCGAAGATCCCGCACGGTAAGGTGCGCACGCGCTTCGCTCCCTCCCCCACGGGCTATATGCACGTGGGCAACCTGCGCACCGCGCTCTACACCTATCTGATCGCCCGCCACGCAAACGGCACGTTCATTCTCCGCATCGAGGATACCGACCAGGGGCGTCTCGTCGAGGGCGCAACGGACGTCATCTACCGCACGATGGCGGAATGCGGCCTTTCCCACGATGAAGGCCCCGACGTCGGCGGCCCCGTCGCCCCGTATATCCAGAGCGAGCGCCGCGACACCTACGGCAGGTACGCCGAGCTTTTAGTCGAGCGCGGCCACGCCTACTACTGCTTCTGCGAAAAGGCCGAGAGCGAGGAGGACAGCGGCGAATTTGACCGCGCGGACGATCCCTGCCGCGACCTGCCGCTCGAAGAGGCCAAGGCGCGCGTCGCCGCGGGCGAGCCCTACGTCATTCGCCAGCGTATCCCGAAGGACGGCACCACGACCTTCCACGATGCAAGCTTTGGCGACATCACGGTGGAGAATAAGACGCTCGACGATCAGGTACTCTTGAAGCGCGACGGTCTGCCGACCTACAACTTTGCCAACGTCATCGACGACCACCTCATGGGCATCACCCATGTCGTGCGCGGCAGCGAATATCTCTCCTCCGCCCCGAAGTACAACCTCCTCTACGAGGGCTTCGGCTGGGAGGTGCCGACCTACGTGCACTGCTCCCCCGTCATGCGCGACGCGCAGCATAAGATGAGTAAACGCAACGGCGACCCGAGCTATGAAGACCTCAAGGCGCAGGGCTACCTGACGCCCGCCATCCTCAACTATGTGGCGCTGCTCGGCTGGTCGCCGCGCGGCGAGCAGAGCGAGCAGGAGTTCTTCACGCTCGACGAGCTGGTGGGGGCGTTCGACATCGGCGGCATCTCCAAGTCCCCTGCCATTTTCGACATCGAAAAGCTGACGTATTTCAACGCGAATTATCTGCGCAATCTCCCGCCCGAGGAATTCTGTAAAGTTGCCGAGCCTTACATCCGTCAGGCCGTCAAGAACGAAGCGTACTCCGTCGGTGAGATCGCAGCACTCTTACAGGCCCGCTGCGAAAAGCTCACCGATATTCCCGAAAAGGTCGACTTCTTCGATGCTCTTCCCGAGTACGGCGTTGAGTTCTACACGAACAAGAAGTCCAAGACCAACAGCGAGGTCTCGCTCGACATGCTCAATAAGGTCCTGCCCAAGCTCGAGAGCCTTCCCGCGTGGACGAATGATGCCATCCATGACATGCTCGTCTCATTTGCCGAGGAGCTCGGCGTGAAGAACGCGACGCTCATGTGGCCGCTGCGCATCGCCGTTGCGGGCAAGCTCGTCACGCCCGGCGGCGCTGTCGAAATTTGCCATATCCTCGGCCGTGAGGAGACGATCAAGCGCGTCAAGGCCGGTATCGCCAAGCTGGCATGATCTTCGAACTCTGCCCTACGCTCTCGCGCGATCTCATCAAGCGGGAATTTTTGAACACCGCCGCCGCGTTCGGCGTGCTGGTGCTTCTTGGCTTCGCCGCAGGGATGCTCTTCCCCGACATGGCGCAGCAGACGCTTCAAAACTTCGCCGCGCAGGTCGAGCAGCTGGGACTTACCGACGATGTTCCCCAGTCGCAGATGATGGCGACGCTGTTTTTCAACAACATCACGGCGTCCCTCCTCTCGATGCTCTACGGGCTCATCCCGTTCCTGCCGCTCAGTGCGCTCGCGCTCGGCACGAATGCGCTGATGCTCGGCGCGTTCGCCGCCATCTATCAGCAGCAGGGCATCGGTCTCGGTGTGTATGTTCTCGGCGTTTTGCCCCACGGCATTTTTGAGCTGTCCGCGCTGATCTTATCCTGCGCGCTGGGCCTTCTCATCTGCCGCACGGGGACGGAACGGATCCTCAAAAAGAGCGATACGCCCTTTTTCCGCCGTGTGCTGGACTGCATCCGCGTCTTTTTGACATTCTCTGTGCCGCTGCTGCTGGTGGCCGCGCTCATCGAGACGTACGTCACGCCTGCACTTTTGAACCTTGTGCTGTAAACGGCAAGGTTGACTTTCGTTCCACACAACTATATAATGGACCCGTCAAGATTTTGTAGAATTTTCATCTGCTGTTTCTTCAGGGATTGAGGAAAAGCACCGCTCCTGCGGCGCTTTTCCTTTTTCGTCAAAAAATGAGAGATTCGTCCCGCTGCGGGACAGAGAAAGAGAGGTGCGCATGGCGCAGACAGTTCCGGCAAGGCAGACCGTGCAGAACATGACGGAGGGCAGCCCCGTCTCGCTGATTTTGCGCTTTGCGCTGCCGATCTTCATCAGTCAGGTCTTCCAGCAGCTATACAGCACGGCGGACGCGTTCATTGTGGGCAAATACCTCGGCACGAACGCCTTTGCCGCTGTCAGCTCGTCCGGCACGCTCATCATGCTGCTCACAAGCCTCTTTATCGGCACAGCCATGGGCGCGGGCGTCGCGATCTCAAAGTACTTCGGCGCGGGCGACTATGAAAACGTCTCGCGCGCCGTCCACACGAACCTGGCGTTCGGTATCGTGTCGGGCACACTGCTGACGCTCATCGGCGTATTCCTCACGCCGACGTTTTTGGTCTGGATGAACACCGACGCGCAGGTCATGCCGCAGGCGGTCGAATACTTCCGCTACTACTTCCTCGGCGTGCTGGCAACGGTGCTCTACAACATGTGCACGAGCATTCTTAACGCCCTCGGCGACAGCCGGAGGCCCCTGCACTATCTGATCATTTCGTCGCTCGTCAACATCGCGCTCGACCTGCTGTTCATCGGCGCGTTCCGCTGGGGCGTCTGGTCCGCCGCAGTGGCGACTGTCCTCTCCCAGGGGACGAGCTGCGTGCTCTGCCTCATCCACCTGCTCAAAAAGGGCGAGGTCTACACCGTCACGCCGCGCAACATCCGCTTCCACACCGGCATGCTCGGCGAGATCGTGCGATACGGTCTCCCCTCCGGCATCCAGAACTGCGTCATTGGCCTTGCCAATGTCATCGTCCAGTCGCAGATCAACTCGTTCGGCATGCTCGCGATGGCGGCCTACGGCGCGCACTGCAAGATCGAAGGCTTCGCCTTTCTGCCCATCACGAGCTTCACGATGGCCTGCACCACGTTCGTTGGTCAGAACCTCGGCGCCAAGCAGTATGACCGCGCCAAGCGCGGCGCGCGGTTCTGTATCATCATCGCCGTCGTGATGGCCGAGCTCATCGGCCTGTGCTATTACATCTGGGCAAGTCAGCTCATTTCCCTTTTCGACAGCACCCCCGGCGTTGTCGCCCTCGGCGTGCAACAGGCGCGCACGGTGGCACTGTTCTACTGCCTGCTGGCGTTTTCGCACTCTATCGCGGCGGTCTGCCGCGGCGCGGGCCGCGCGGTCGTGCCGATGATGATCATGCTCTCCGTCTGGTGCGTCATCCGCATCATCTACATCATGCTCGTCGTCCACTTCATCGGCGAGATCGGCTACATCTACTGGGCGTATCCCCTCACCTGGGCGATCAGCTCCACCATCTATCTCATTTATTACCTGCGCTCTGACTGGGTGCACGGATTTGAAAGGTGACTCTATGTCTTCTCCTGCGTTCCGCTTCCGCCTCGCCACGCTTGACGACGCTCCCGCGCTTCTGAGCATCTATGCGCCGTACGTCGAAAAGACGGCCATCTCGTTTGAATACGACGTACCGTCGCTCGACGAATTCCGCCGCCGCATCGCGGATATCTCGCGCAAATACCCTTATCTCGTCGCGGAGGATGAAAATGGCCAGCTCCTCGGCTACGCCTATACGCACACGTTCATCGCGCGTAAGGCCTACGACCACTGTGCAGAGTCGACGATCTATCTCGCCCCCGACGCGCGCAAGCACGGTCTCGGCAAGCGCTTCTACCGCGCGATTGAGGAGCTGTCGCTCGCGCAGAACATCTATAATCTCTATGCCTGCATCGGCGAGCCGCAGGGGGCGGACGACGAATATTTAACGGACAACAGCATCCGCTTCCATGAGCACATGGGCTTCCGCCGCATCGGCGTGTTCACGCGCAGCGGCTACAAGTTCGGCCGCTGGTACAACATGTCCTGGGCGGAAAAACTGCTCATGGAGCATCCCGAGCATCCCGAACCGGTCATCCCCTTCCCGCAGCTCGACAAGGCGCTTGTCGCCGACATCCTTCGCCGCTCTGCGGAATAAAAAACCGAAATTTTGCAAAAAATCATGCACACCCTATTGACATTGCCGATGGGGTGTGCTATATTTTCGCTCAAATTAATACCGCAAACCGTTGAAGCGGAGATAACGGCAGTGATGCCTTCACAGAGAGCCTGCGATGCTGAAAATCAGGCAAGATACACATTGTCAAATGGACCGCTGAGGGTGCAGCGAAATGCGTTTGATGCGCAGAGTATCCTGCAACGTGTTGGCATACGTCAGTTGCCGGGAGATATGATGGTATCTCCGCCAAGCGCACGGGTAACCGTGAATTCAAGGTGGCACCGCGGATCGTTCGTTTCTCTCGTATCGCATTCGTCCTTGACAGACTGTACCGTTCTGTCGGGGGCGCTTTTGTTTGCGCAATAAGCTCCTTTGGCAGAACGCCAAAGGAGCTTTTCTTTTTCAGGAGGTCACTCATGCATATCCTACCACCGCTCGAAACCGTCAAAGACATCGCCGCGACGCAGCAGTACGACGTGCTCCCGCTGAGCTGCGAAATTCTTTCCGACTTCATCACCCCCATCGAAGCGATGCGCATCCTCAAGAACGTGTCCACCCACTGTTACATGCTCGAATCCGAGCAGGCGGACGACCGCTGGGGCCGCTACACGTTTTTGGGCTTCGACCCAAAGCTCGAGATCACGTGCATTGACGGCAAAATGAAGGCTGGCGGCCTCACCGTCCGCACGGACGATCCGTCCCAATACCTGCGTGAGCTGCTATCAAGCTACAGAAGCCCCCGCTTCGACTACCTCCCCTCCTTCACCGGCGGGCTCGTGGGGTATTTTTCTTACGATTATCTCAAATACAGCGAGCCGAGCGTCCGCTGCGGCGAGCAGGACGAGGACAGCTTCAAGGATGTCGATTTGATGCTCTTTGACAAGGTCATCGCCTTCGATCATGTGCGGCAGAAGATCGTGCTCATCGTCAACATGGCGCTCAGCGACGTCGAGGTCGGCTACAACAAGGCAAAGCTCGAGCTTGAGCAGCTCGTCTCGCTCCTCAAAACCGGCAAAAAGAAGCAGGAAGCGCCGGGGCGGCTCCTCGGCGAAGTCACGCCGCTCTTCTCCAAAGAGCAGTTCTGCGCGATGGTCGAAACCACCAAGCACCACATCCGCGAGGGCGATATCTTTCAGATCGTACTCCACGGCATGAAGTCCTACTTCTGCCAGGACGAGTACGGTCAGATCGCGCCGGTGTATTCCATCTCCGCCGGTCTCGACTACCCCGGCGTCGGCCCTGAGCATGCGTACCTGCACGACATCGGCCGCGCAGAGTATGTTGCCATCACCGATGAGGAGGCCGTGCAGGCGTTCGAATACCTCGCCCGCACGGAGGGCATCATTCCCGCCATCGAATCGGCCCACGCCGTCGCCTACGCGCGAAAGCTCGCACCCACGATGGGGAGCGATCAGCTTCTTGTCGTCACGATCTCCGGCCGCGGCGACAAGGACTGCGCCGCCATCGCCCGCTACAGAGGGGAGGATCTTCATGAGTGATCTTGCAAGAGCATTTGACCACGGCAAGGCGTTCATCGCCTTTCTGACCTGTGGCGACCCCGATCTTGAAACGACCGCGGCTGCCGTCCGCGCTGCCGCGCAAAACGGCGCCGACCTCATCGAGCTCGGCATTCCCTTCTCCGACCCCACGGCGGAGGGGCCCGTCATTCAGGCCGCTAACCTGCGCGCCCTGCAAAGCGGCGTAACGACCGACAAGATTTTCGATCTCGTGCGCGAGCTGCGGCGCGGCGTGACGATCCCCATGGTTTTTATGACGTATGCGAATGTCGTCTTTTCCTACGGCACAGAGTGCTTCTTGTCCAACTGCCGCGATGTTGGCATCGACGGGCTCATCCTGCCGGACGTGCCGTATGAGGAAAAGGAAGAATTTCTCCCCGCGTGCCGCAAGTACGGCGTCGACTTCGTCTCCCTCATCGCACCGACGTCGGAGAACCGCATCGCGATGATCGCGCGCGAGGCCGAGGGCTTCCTCTATATCGTCTCGTCGCTCGGCGTCACGGGCGAGCGCAGCGAGATCAGGACCGACCTCGCCTCCATCGTCTCCCTCGTGCGGGAAAACACAGATATTCCCTGCGCCATCGGCTTTGGCATCTCCACGCCCGAGCAGGCGAAGAGGATGGCCGACCTCTCCGACGGCGCGATCGTCGGCTCCGCCATCGTCAAGCTCCTCGCCCGGTACGGCAAGGACGCGCCCGAGCACATCGGTGCGTATGTAAAGGAAATGAAGGACGCGCTGCGGTGAAAACAGGAAAAAGGGGCCTCTGCCTTGATGCAGAGGTCCCTTTTTTGCATAAATACGATTTGTCGTCCCGTCATTCGATGGAGAACGTCTCTCCGAAGACGGAAACACTGCTCACCGTTTCCGGGTCAAGAATTTCATCCATCCGGAAGCAGTAGCGCCCGCGCTTATCGGCATAATTCGTTATAAGGAACAACCAGTCCGCCGCGCCGACCGTTTCGCCGTTTTGCAGCGTCACCTCGGGAGCGATGCTCTCCTTCCCGTCGTCGCTGTAGATGGGCTCAACCGTTTCTTTCAGATCATCCGTTCCCTGCTTGATCTCGCAGGTCAGCGAGAGCGGCGAGACATAGAGCGTCGTCAGCACAGCGTTCTTTCCCTCGATCTCGATCGGCTCATTCACCGTGCACAGGCGTCCCGGATCGGTCTCCGGCAGAGTGAATGTGCAGCTCCAGCGCCCGGGAACAACAAGTTCTTCCCCCCAGTTGTCCCGATACAGGCCATCGAGCGTCAACTTCACCTTCGCACCGATGAAGTTGAATTCTCCTTTCAGAGAATGGATCGTCATCAGGATCGTGGCATGGCGGCCCGTCTCATCCTCCGTGCTGCTTGGCAATACCTCCCAGCCAATGCCGTAGGTCTGCATTTTCACTCCGTCCCTGGACGTTGCGGACACGCTCCGATCGAATGCGTAGTAGTCCTGATCCAGCACTGTCCCCTCCGGCGCGGTAAAGTCGATAAGGACCGCCGCACAATAGCGGTCGGCGATGACCTGCTCGATGCGCATCACCGCGCCGCTGTCCCGCTTCACAATGTTCATCGGGACCGCCGCAGTCGAGAGGAACTCTTCCTGCTCCGCCGTTGCTCCAAAGTACTCCGCCAACCGCTGATCCAGTCCAAGCGCCGCTGCAGCTGCCGCCATGCAGCACAGGATCGCGATGACCGCCGCAAGCACCGCCGTCGTGCGCAGGCGGCCTCTTCTTTTCGTCTTGTGCGTCATGTTCATTACCTCCGAAAGTGTGTCTTCGGAGGCGTGAAGCGCGGAGATCGTCTCCTGATATAGGTTTTCGTCAAACATCGTTGTTCGCCTCCTGAAGATCGGTTTTGAGCTGTTCCCGCCCGCGCCGCAATCGGGTGCGGACGGTCGCGTTGGGAATGCCGAGGAATTGGGAGATCTCCTCGCAGGAGTAGCCCTCGTAATAGTGCAGAAAGATCGGCACACGGTATTTCTGCGGCAGCGCCATCACAGCATGAAAGAGTTCGCTGTGCTCCGGCGTTTTGAACGCAAGCTGTTCGGCATAATCATCGATCGCCTCCGTCCGCTTCCACGGAGAGAGGAACGCCCGCTTGCACTCGTTGACCGTAACACGGATGAGCCAGTGCCTGACGTGGTCCTCGCTCTCAAACGGTTTGTCCGTGCGGTAGAGCTTGAGCAGCACCTCCTGCGTGATGTCGTCCGATTCCGAGCGGCTTTTGGTGTAGTGGAGCGCCAGACGGAACACCGTGTCCATATACTTTTTTGCAAGATACGCAAACTGTTCTTCTGTCAGCATGGAATACTCCTTGAAAAGCCTTTCACCTACTATATCATTCAGGCTGCGGAAATGTTTCACATTTGAAAAGTTTTTTTGAAACGGCCCTGCATTCTGACGCAAGCGAAACAAGAGGGAAATTTTTGTTAGGAAGGCTGTTCGTAAAGTGCAAAAAATAACACTGCTTTCTGATCTCTAAAAAATCTAGTTCTCTACCACCACAAGGAATCTAATGTAAAAAAACTCAAGGGAGAACCCCTTGAGTTTCAACACTTTGGTGCGCGAGGCGGGACTTGAATTAGCGGCGGCGTGTAAATTGGTGTAAAGGCGCGTCAAAGAAGTCCTTTATTTTCAAGGCTTTCGGCGGCAAGGTGTAAAATGCCGTAAAACTCCGAAAAAGCTGTAAGGGGAAAACTTAGGGGAAAATCTGAGGGGAAATTTCAGCAGCAAAAGAGGCTCCATCACGGAGCCTCTTTCTGTACCGGCGCAGAATCCTCTATGCTCTATTCGGACACAAGTTCAAGTTTGAAGTACACCCGCCCTGTGTATGTATCAGGTGCTATTTCATCCTCGTTCATAACCTGAAATGTCAGCGTTCCATACTCAAAAGGAAAATTGCTTTCCTGCCTAAACGCTGCGACCTTCGGAAAGGCTTCCCCATAAAATGTTTCGGTGTATCCTTCCGGCGCATACCGGAAGATATATGCCAAAGCATCAGCGTTTCCCTTTGTCCCCGTCAGGTGAAAATAGCCGCTCTGGTCGAACGTCTTTGCTGAGTCGATATAGACATTGAGTACATACCCGGCGGGGATATTGTTCTCGGTCAGGTGTATCGGGAGCGCCGTGCCGTCCTGTGCAAGATCTTTCTCCGCTGGTATTGCGATCTCATACACCGGGCGGCTCGGGCTATCATCAGCGGAAGAACCGCCGCCCCAATCTGTTTCTCCCTGTTTTGTATAGGTCACAACGGTTTCCATCTCGCTGCCGGCGGCATACGCCGAAACACCGCACAGAATGGACAGCGAAAGCAGCAGACACAATGCGGCTGCAAATTTTGCCTTCATCATTTTACCTCCAATTTTACGGCGATCTCTGCGCCGTTCAATTCTCTTTGCGTATAAAGATCGTAGCAGGAATACCGGAGTACAGCGTCAGCATACTCCCCTGCGGGGAGCGTCTTTGACAGGCGCACCGTTTCAACCTTTGTATTCGGTGCCAAAAAGCCGGAGCTGCACAATTCTTCCCCGTCAAGCAATAGGGAGAATACAAGAAAGCACTCGTTTTCCTCGGGATTGTAGAAATATACAGACTGTTCCTTTTGCTCTGCCCGCAGCTTAATCCTGTCATAGCCTGCCAAAATGATACCTGAGTAGGCATCCGGTATCTCTGCCGCGCTCTCTGCTTCTGCTCGGCTCGCCATTCCCATACGCGCCCCTACGAAAGAAAGGGCAAGGACTGCGCCGGCGGCAAGCAGCACAAGCAATATGTTTATGCCTTTTCTCTTTGTCATGGTCAATCCTCCTCTGCGCCGGTACAAGAATAGCATACAGATACGGCGGCAAATGGTACAGGCAAAACAGGTGGGTAACTGTCACGCAAGCCGGCGCGTCTGATCCGCTGGCTGCCACGTCTGATTGAGTTACTGTCCGCCGCTCTTTTTCCACCGCCTGATCGTGGAGTCATCCGCGGGGCATGAATCGACCGCGCCGGAGATCGTTTCCGTTATGAGCTGCGCTGAATAGTGCTTGTACGGTCGTATGCTGTCAGGCATCTCAAGGTGCAGGCGGCGGCAATGGGTACACCACAAGCGGCGGAGAAGATAGGTTGAGGGCTGCCCTGTATCGTCCAGAACCACGCGACGGCGGCGGTCATAGCCGCTCAGGCTGCCACCACAGACAGGGCAAAGCGGGCAGTCGAGGTTATAGATTACCCGCGTACCGTCCGCCTGTTCTTCCTCCCGGTACCGCTTTACAACCAGCATAATGTGAAGCTCTGGTCTTCGGTGCTTGCCTATAAAAATAGACCGCCCTACTTATGCAGGACGGTCAAGCCTCTCCATTTTCCATGTTCAGGAGGGCATACATTATCATTTGATTTATCAATTCATTTCTGCTGATACCAATTTCTGCAGCCTTTTGGTCAATTTCTTCAAGTGTGCTGATTGCGAGCCGGAGAGAAATAACCTCTTTTTCAGGCTTTCGCGGTGTAAACTTTGCCAATATAACCGCCTCCTCTCTTGTAAAAGTATATTCGATATGCTATGCTTAGAACATATTCAATATTTAACATCTATTATTGAATACTAACATTGTTTTACAAAATGGAGGATCAAAAATGTCGGCAAAGAATATGGTTATTGCAGGTGATTACAGCGGCTTTATTACATTTAAGGGCGACAAAAAAGGTCTTCTCATTACCGAGAACAAATTCTTCGGCGCAAAGAAGACCTTCATCAGCAAGACTACCGTAGACCACTACGAGCTGGTCATGCAGGAGGGCAGTTCCAGCATGGGCAGTGGTGTGGCCCGTGGTGCTGTTGGCGCAGCACTTTTCGGCGGAGTCGGCGCTATCGCCGGCGCAAACTCTGCCAAGAAAAATAGCGATTACACGGTTTCCATAGTATTCAAAGACGGTACAAAAGCCCTATGTGAGTTGGATAACGCAATGTATAAATCCCTTGTTACTGTTTTATATTGACAAGTCAGCCCGTCAGCAGCATTGATCCGCTGACGGGCTGATTTGTTACGCACCACGTTTCAACCTTTCAATTTCGTCCTGCATCTCACGAACGCGATTTACTGCATAGACAGCATTACACACCTCGATATGGCCGTTCAGTTCGTCAATGTCTGCCCGTGCTTGCAAAAACTGCTCCCACAGCAGATAAATCAAGTTGTGAAGTCGAATCACTTTTTCGCCTGCGTCTGCTGGTGCTGCATCGAGCATAGCGGTTTCAATGGAATACATCAGACTGTCGAGCTGATCCATCTTCATAATGATGTCTTCTAAAGTTTTCATGTAAGAGTCACCATAGCCTTTCTCGTATCGCCTTACCCTATTTTTATCTTGACAGCGGCGTCTCTGTCGTGTACGCTAATCACAGGTAAGCGGCTTCCGGAACCGAGTATCTATATTCCTGAGAGTTCTTCTAAAATTTCCCGTAGAGGGAGCCTTTGCAGCTTGGCCCGCTGCAAAGGCTCTCTTTGCTTATGCCACACAAAACCGGCGTGTTGTGGTCTGCTTGGTAAACCGCTCTGCCACATCGGGGAGACTCTTTTTCAGAGCCACCGTATCCAGTCGGGAGGAAGTTACCTTCTTCCATGTAATCCGATACTCGCCGGCGCGAACTTCCTCAGCATCACCCATAGCGGCCTTGATTGCATCCTTGAGGACTTCTGCCTCCGCTGTCGCTTCTTCAATAAGGCTCTGAAGCTGGCGCAGCTCACGGGCCTTGCTTTCCATTTCGTTAATGCTCATATTGTTAACCTCCGTCATTTTTTACAGGGGAGATCAAGCGTCCGGCGGCTCTGAGTATCTATCCCTTTGGGAATTTCTATCAATCTTCTCCGTTCCGGCTCTCATGTTGTCGCGTTGGCTATCGACCTTCGCTTGATCTCTTGTCCCTTTCGATGATACTAATATAGCACTATTTACGGGAATAGTCCATTGGCAATATAAACATATTTACGGGAATATATTTGTTACTTTTTATATTGACGGGAATATATAAAGTGGATATAATAGAACCAGATTATCCAACTGGTTAAGGAGGCGTAACCACATGGCTGTTTCAAAAGCACAGCAGAAAGCTGTTCATAAGTATGTAAAAGCAAACTATGACCGTTTGGAACTGACACTTCCGAAAGGTCAAAAAGAAGAAGTAAAGAATTTTGCCGCCGCTCAGGGGGAAAGCGTTAATGCGTTCATTGCCCGTCTGATTGAGGAGGCCATGAAAAAGGAGGGCGTTTCTGTATGAGCAACCGTGAGAGAATCATCAGCCTTTTAGACAATGTCCCTGATTACAAAATGGGCTATATTTTGGCGTATGTACAGGGAATCACCGCCGATGAAGAGGCAGACGACGCATTTTGTCAGCGTATGATTGAAAATTATGAAAACGACCCCGATCCCGAAAAGGATAAGACTTACACCCTTGAGGAATGCAAGCGGGAATGGGGGCTTGCTTGATGTATCAAATTGTCATCAAGAAGAAAGCGAAAAAATTCATTGACCGTTTACCGCTCAATGAGAAAAAGCGTGTTGTCGCGGCAATCGAGCGATTGCCAAACGGAGAGGACATTAAAAAGCTCAAGGGTCACGCTGATCTGCTTCGCCTGCGCGTCGGGGAGTACAGGATCATTTACACCGTGGATCATGGGGAGCTTATTGTCATGGTCATTGACGCAGACAACAGAGGACAGATTTATAACCGATATTGACAGACAGAGGCCGCAAGGGAAATTTCCCCTGCGGCCTCTGAGCTTGTTCTATGTCCCGCGGACAATCCGATGGATTATCCACGGGACTGTCCAATATTTTAATCCGACTTTTGGCGTCGCTTAATCATTTTTTCTCGTGCTGCACTTGCGCTTTCCGAGCCGGACTGAATGCCGTGCCGCGCAAGCATTTCTTGTCTGGATTTTTCAGCGCCAAACAAAGCCCGCGCAGCATCGTTTGGTGTCACTGGCGTCTGCTGTGCGCCTCTTGTCATACGCTGATAGGCTTGTTTTGGTGTGACATATCTGATTTTGTCATTGCGTTTCATTCTGGACACCTCCTAAAATCTCGCTAAAGCGTCAGGAAAGCCCGCGCAGTACATAGGGAGTACTTTACCATCCCGCCGCTCTGCGTCGCTTCTGCGGCTTCTCAGCGGTTTTCTTGTTTACGCTTCTTTTCGCCCAGTCCATAATCATTTACAAGGCTTGCACCGGTTGCCGCATTAAATTTCTCAATCATGCGGTCAAGACAATCGCAAAAAGTCTTGTCATGCTCGCCGCCGACCGCCACATGGGCGAGTTCGTGCAGGAAAAGCAGTTGAAAATACGTTGGATATGCTATTGCCCATCGTGCAATCCCTATTGCGTACAAAGTCCCTGCGTAGTTGGTCACGTCTTTCCAGCAAATGGCGTCATTTGGATTGCCTTTCTGCTGATTGTATAGATAAAGCAAGCGAAGTCCATACCGATACAGCAGTTCTGGAAAAAGAACAGGCATATCTTTCAGAAGTTTCCGAATTATTTTGCGTTCGGCCTGCGTCGGATAGTAAATTTGCTCGCCTTGCCGCATTATCCATTGACGGATACGATGTTGCTGATACTCGAAATCAGTCATACGGGCTTTTCCTCCTGATCTCGCGGTATGGCAAAAACAAACACGTCATCCCCCTCATGTCCTGCCAATGGGACAACGGAGCCGTCAGGTAACTGGACGGCGTTCAATGCCCCGCGCCCATCCCACGGGAGGACAATTTGAACAGTATCATCCAACGCATCTTGACTGTTTTCCGTTGCATGGCTTTGTGTCTCTCTCAATACAGGCGGGGCCGACTGCGCTCCTGCAGATTTCAGCAACAAATCAACAGCTCGCAGACGAGCGGAAACGCCAATATCCGCATTCTGTGCAAGGTCTGACAGCAACGCTCGCGCACGTGTAATGGATAAAATACGCGCGTCCGCCGCCTGTTCCTGCCGCTCTCGGATATATGCAGCGACTTCAACATTTTTCAACAGGCGTTGCCCCTGTGATCCTGCTGTTTTCTGACTGTAGCCTGCTTCTATCGCCGCCCGCGTCGCATTTGGATTTTCGAGGTAAGCATCCGCGAATCGCTGTTGACGTTCATTCATTTTCTTGCGTAGCTGGCACGTGCTCAGCGATGGACACAAGGGCGCGCCCCTCTGCAAGTCGATATTCAATCTTGGCAAGCTGCTTTTCGACGGCTTGTACTGCACTCTCAATCCGTGCTCGCTGTTGTTTGACGGAATCCACTGCATCATGAGCAACGCGCAGCGCCTCATGTGCTCCTGACAGTTCATCCGCATTGAGCTTATAGCCATTCCGTGCCGCAACTCCGACTTCGCGGATTGTGCTCTGTAGGCAAAGCATCGTATCATCAAGATCCTGCGCCGAATCCTTCAACACTGCCGCTGCGTGGTTTATTTCGCGTACAACATCCAATTCATTACCGTTCTTCATTGCGCGGCCCCCTTCTGCATCCTGTCAAATTCGTCTGTTTTACCCACAATCCATCTCTCCATGATGTCAATATCGACCTTGCCAAGTGTCTCCCCGCGTAACTTTTCAAGCTCTGCTTTGGCGTCGGCAAGGGCTGCCCTTAATGATTCCCGCGTCCTGCGGAGATCTGTGACCGCCTGCATCCCGGTCCGCGTCACCGCATCAAAAGTAGCGCGTTCATCTGTCGTCGGCTCATACGTAGCAGAACTAAGCGATTCAAACTCACGTTGGGAGAGATTTCGTACTGTTACGTTCCGGCTGCTATCCGCAATTATGGTCTGCAGCTCCATCTGGCGTGCCTCTGCCCGCTGTTTTTCAGCACAGATACGTCCGCGTACTGCTTCCAAAATCACCTGTTGTTCTCTGTGCGCATCTGTGATTGCCTGCACCGTCGCGTGAAAGTCTGTCGCGAGCGTCAGAACGGCGGTTATTTTTTCACTATCAATCATTTGTTTTCCTCCTTACCGTCAAGTAAATGCACAAGTTCGTACTGCAGTTCAACCAATCGGCGGTTGACTTTATCGGCATAATCTGTGATTTTACGCATTTCCAGCGTAAGCGCATCCAATGTGTTCAGCGCCGCATAGAGCCGTTCTGTTTTTGTACCTGTGCTATTGCTCATTTTCCTGTATTCCTTTCTTTAGCTGATTTCCTGTTGCAAATTATTCGTTACAAGAATTTCCTGCAAATTCTCAAGTGCGGCCTTGTGGATTTTGTATAGCCGTTTCATATAGGCATCTTCGCGCTCTGTGAGGTCTTCCATGTCCCCGAAAAATAGAAATAAGACATCTTTCCATGCCATTAGGTCAAGATAGCGGCATTGCAGGATTGATCGACGCTCCGCGCCGTGTTTACCTTCGATTTGCCTTATCGCTCCGTCAATTTCGGCGTATAGAGCCGCCGCATCCTGTGCTTTTTCATCGGCCTCACGGTCAAGGACATCCGCCGCACCGATGATTCCGCCGAGTTTGTCACCATCGAACCCCGGCGCTCTTGGCGTTCCGTCCAGCGTGGGGGAGGCAGGAGAGGACGCTCTGTCTCTGATTGCATCAGCCCGCGCTCTGAGCAAAGCAACCTCCCGTGCAGCGTCGGCGTAGCGGGATAGCCACTCTTTTACAGCATGATCCGTTAACAATGTCCCGCCTCCCTCCATACTGAGCTGGGTTTTTCCCCACACCCCTTTTCCGCGATCACTCCCATAGGGAGTGATCATGTGTCTCTTTTCTCTGGATATTTCTCTTGTGCTATCTCTGCGTCACTCAACCGTCACATTGTGACGCTTTGCGCTCACGGTAACGACGCATACGCTCTGCGCTCTCACCCTCGCGCCCGATTTCTATGAGTTCGCTTCGGGCAAGCATCATAACTGCGTCACCATCTACCCGCTCAACAAGGTCAAGACGTTCCATCCACGTAAGCGCAGCTTTTACGATTTCGGGATCAACCCCAATATCAAGGGCAATTTCATCCTCGATACTGGGGAGTATCTGTCGATAATCTATCAAGCCGTCGCTTTTCAGCGCCTTACACTGCATCATCAGATATACAAGTACCAACGTGTCACCGTTTTCCTGCGCTCGCAGCAACTTGATATTCCTGTCATCAAAAAACCGCTCTTTCAGCTTCAGCCAAAAGAATTTTTTTGGCTTGGCTACAGGATGCGTCGGGGTTTCGCTCATTTGCTCACCTCCGACGCAGCTATTGCCTCCTGCGCGGCACGGATTACCGCAAGCGTTGCGTTAACGTGTGCAGTCATCATAGCAACCCATCGGCGCAACTCCTGTGTATTGCTGGGACGATAATACCCACCGCCACTTAGTGCCGCCGAGGACAAGATCAGCAACCATGCTTTCCTTTCCTCTGCGATTTTACGACGGAGTTTGCGATCTGCTAAACCTGTGATCTGGATAAGCTGCCGGCGGCTTATGGCGTACTCTGCCCCAGTAGGCAAGAGATCATAGACACTTGCCCGCTCGTCATGAGTCGTGTTATACTGTGTGTGGGACTGTTGGCCTCCCCGGTCACATCCCGCTGTCTGCTTCGCCGCACCACCGGTGGAGCGGGCTTTTTTACTGTTCACCACGCTGTTCACCTCCCGCTGCCGCCTGAGCTGCTACCCATGCCCTCAGACCGTCCACCGATACAAGCGTCCTTCCGCCAACGCGAAAAGAAGGAAAGTCCTGTTTATGTAACAGGCTATAGACCGTTGGGCGGCTTACGCCGAGTGCGGCGGCGGTTTCGTCAATAGAAAGCGCAACCTTTTTTACTGCGCTATTCTGTTCGACTGCCATAGCAATCACCTCCATGAATACAGCATAGCAAAGAAAACGTTGAAATACAATTCTATGCTAATTTACACATTTTGAGTAAATATTATAAATTCTAATTGACAATTCTCCTTGAATGATATATTCTTGATGTGGGAGGTGTTTGTATGACTCAAAGTGAAATGAAAGATGTATTTGCCAAAAACCTAAAGGCAACTATGAACGAAAAAAACATGAACCAATCTCAGCTTGCAAATGCGGCGGAAACAACACCGCAGAACATATCAAAATACTGTAAGGGAAGCGTGCTACCTGATCTTGGAATAGTTGTCCAGATAGCAAATGCGCTTAATGTATCGGTTGACTCCCTTTTGGGAAATGATGGATTCTCGCAAAAGAAGAAATGCGAACGATTTCCGCTGCCGGATTTGTTGGAGCAGTTTGTGATTATTGCTGACACCTTAAACTTTGATATTAGTGATTGCGGATGTAGCTTCAAAGAATCAAATCTTGGATTTGACTTTGAAGCAATTCAACTTGATGTTTGCTGTTTTTGGAGAAAATGGGCTAAATATAGAAAACTGTTAGAGGAAAAAGATATCGAACGCTCTGACTACGACGCGCTAATTATGACACAACTTCGCTTCCTATCCGATAAATCTTTATCTAAGAATGAGCTTCTTCGCATGAGAATTGAGACAAGAAAATAAAAAACCGCCCTCGGTGCTACCAACACCGAGGACGGTATATGCAGTTCAAACCCTTACCACAGAATCAAAACCGCACTGTTATTTTACATGACAGGCGCGGCAAAAACAAGGAGGAAATATCATGCCGCGAAAGAAAAACACTCGTGCCGCTCAGGGCGCGGGCAATATCCGCAAGAAAACTGTGCTGCGGAATGGAAAAGAATACACCTTCTGGGAGGCCCGCGTCACCGTTGGACGCGATCCCGGCACCGGCAAGCAGCTCCGGCGTAGCTTTTCCGGGAAGACACAAAAAGAGGTACGCGAGAAAATGCAGGCGGCCGCCGTCGCGGTCAATGATGGAGACTATTTTGAGCCGTCGAAAATGACCGTTGGGCAATGGCTCGACACATGGGCGGCGGAATACCTGAACAGCGTCAAGCCGCGCACGGTTGAAAGCTACAAGGCAAATATCAAGCAGCATATCAAGCCCGCTATCGGTGCGCTGCGGCTCTCCGAGTTGACCGCCGTTGACGTGCAGCGACTTTACAACGGACTGGCAAACAAGCGCAAAGGGACGCCGCTCTCGGCAAAGTCAAAGAAAAACGTACACGGTACGCTGCACAAGGCGCTTGAAAAGGCTGTTGCGCTTGGTTATATCCGCCACAATCCCGCCGACAAGCCTGATCTCCCCAAAATTCAAAAGGCGGAGATCAAGCCCCTCGCAGACGACGAAATGGTTTCTTTCCTCGACGCAATCAAGGGAAGCGAGTATGAAGCAATTTACACCGTAACGCTGTTCACGGGAATGCGCGAGGGGGAAGTTTTGGGGCTGACATGGGATTGCATTGACTTCAAGGCAGGAACCATCACCATAAAGCAGCAGCTTCAGAAGGTGCGCGGATCTGGCGGCGAGTATGTCCTTGTCCCCACCAAAAACGGAAAGACGCGCATTATCGCGCTGGCGAGTTATGTCATAAAGGTCTTGACCGCGCAAAGGAAAGCGCAGTATGAACAACGATTGAAAGCCGGCCCTGCATGGAGCAATCCGCTTAACCTCGTTTTCACAAACGCACTCGGCAAAAACCTGTGCGCTCAGACTGTCTATCTGCACTTCAAAAAGCTGGCCGCCGCTGCCGGCGTTCCCTCCGCTCGCTTCCATGATCTCCGTCATAGTTACGCAGTTGCCGCGCTTCGATCCGGCGACGACATCAAACCCGTGCAGGAGAATTTGGGACATCATACAGCGGCATTCACGTTGGACACTTATGCCCATGTCACGGAGAAAATGAGGCAGGAAAGCGCCCGCCGCATGGATAGCTTTATCGAGGGGATTCAGGCGGCAAAAAAGGCGTAAAAACTCTGTAAGGGGAAAACTTAGGGGAAAA
>ENA-OWPL01000490-OWPL01000490.1-human-gut-metagenome-genome-assembly--contig:-NODE-490-length-28199-cov-79.068860_pt1 | contig 28199 bp, 17 predicted proteins | sample MGYA00248263_ERZ651844 | MGnify/ENA primary metagenome ERZ651844 (study PRJEB26924, sample SAMEA4378256) | human gut metagenome | biome: human gut; feature: human-associated habitat; material: faeces...
GAAGCTCTCAACGTTATCGAAATCATAAGTCCAGTATTTAGCACCATCAATCTCCTCAGGACCTTTCATCACCTTACCAGGCCATGCACCTGTCAAATTCTTACCGTCAACACCTGTTGTCCAAGCGTGGATGTAAGGAGCCTTGTCAGCCTTCACCATGACCACGATAGATGCGTTAGGATCAACCTTAGTATATGTTACCTTACCAGTCTTCTCCTTGCCTTCAGAGCTTGTTACACTCCAAGTCACTGTCTTGGTATCCTTGAAGTTCATGTCTTCACCGATAGTGAAGGTAACAGGCTTACCAGGGGTCAAATCTACCTTGTCCTGTCCCTCTATCTGATACCAAGCAGACGTAGCATCTTCTGAGGCCTCAGCGGTAACAGTTACCGTATTGGTGCGGAAATTTCCGCCAGCTGGAGAAAGAGAAACGCTTACAGGCGGAAGAGGAGCCTCGTCAACCCAAGTTGTACCAGCCTCTTCATTACCATCATAGGTCTGACCACCCTTATGCTGAGCAGCAGTATCGTAGATGAAAGCACCATCATCAATGAGCTTGCCACCAGTCCAGTCTTTCACGAGTACGCGAACCTGACCCTGAGTATTAGGAGCATCAACAGTGATAGTAGAACCTGTGTAAGTCTTGCCTGTTACCAAGTCTGTATAAGTACCAGCTGGGCAATCTGTGAAAGTAGCACCACCATTGAGGGCTACGAGTGCATAACTGTCCTTATAAGCACGCTTGAAGGCGATACCACCCTTGGCAGGAGTACAACCATCGTCAGTCCACTGACCCTTACGGAGAGCAGGAACAGCCTGACGAATCTTGTTCAGACGGATGAGGTGCTGAGCGACATCATGATTCAATGAGGCAGCCACATTACCAGAAGCCTTGTATTCACCGAAGTCTGATGCTTCTACATCACCTGTGATATAACCACCGAAGTAAGCACGACCAGTTTCAGAAAGAGGACCATTAGGACCTCTGTCAATCACAACATCGCGACGGAAACCTACCTCAGAACCATAATAGAGACATGGGATTCCACGGAAGGTGAACATCAGAGAGAGATTCTCTGCCCACTGAGCGTCTGAGCCGCCAAAACGAGACCCTGACCCAGGACCATAGTCGTGACTGTCAACATATACCACATTATAGGTAGCATCATTATATTTCATATCACCAGTCTTAGCCAAACGGTATGCGGTGGCAGCATTACCGAAGTTGTAGTGCAATGGGAAGTCGATCACATTGAAACCGCTTGACTGAGAATAATCTGGCTCATGCCATGCGCCATTCAGCATAAAGGTATTGTTGCTTTCAGGAGAATTCGCATTATCCTTCTCGCAGAGAGGCATCAGCTTATCATCATAACCAGAACCTGTGTCATAAATTTCCTGAGTATCCCAGTATGCCTGGCTGCCATCAAACTGATCCATCAAGTTCTGTGGAGCCTTCCATGTATAATAAAAAGGTGAAAGGTTGTCCTGACCACGGTACTGCACACCACTGTAACGGGAACAAACCTCACCATACATGAAGAATGGAGCCTTGTTCAATCGCTTGTCCTCGTACTGCTTACCGAGGGCAGCAAACTGAGGAATGAACTGCTTGCAGAAGGTAAGACGTGAGATGTGACCGGATGTATCAATACGGAAACCATCGACACCCATCTTGATGAAATTGCCATAGCATTTGACAAGATATTCAGCCACTGTATTATTCTCAGTATTGAAGTCCACACAGTCACCTGCAATCTGAGCCCACCAACGATTAGGAAAGTCCCAGTTGAAGCTACCCAAATGGTGCCAGTAGTTGTGTGAATCATGATTCTGACCATCTGTATTCTTCATCAGGGCAAGACGACGCTGATACTGTGCCGCAGGCAAAAGACTTGGATAGTCACTACCCAATATTTCTGGATTAGGAATCATACAAGCATTGATGTCTGCCTGATTACGAAGACGGGTATCACGGTCGAACTCCTTGCAAAAATGCTCCTCACCGAAGTTACCGGAGTGGTTGAGCACGATATCGAGGATAATCTTGATACCCTTTTCGTGAGCCTTGTCGATGAGTTCCTGGAACATCACGTCACCACTCTTTTTGCCGTCACCGCTCTGATAACGGCAATCTACCTTGGAGAAATCCGAAGCATGATAGCCGTGGTAGTCATAACCAGACGCATTCTGTACGACAGGAGTAATCCAGATGGCAGTGAAACCTAACGCCTTGATGTAGTCGAGCTTGTCGATGACACCCTGGAAGTCACCTCGCCAACAAGGGTCCTTGGTACTCTTCTGTGCTTCCTGGTTGTCCCAGCAGAGCACATTGTTTTTAGGATCTCCATCGTAGAAACGCGTGGTGATCATGAAGTAAATACTTTCATCTCGGAAATCTGTACGATTATCCGTGAAGTTGTCAGTCGCCATCGCATTAGACGAGGCAAGGAGCAGCAGCATCGCTGCAAAGAGCTTCTTCTTGAACTTTCTCATAAAAAATTTTTGAATTAAGTTAAGATATTTAGTCAAATTTTATTCCACTTACAAAATTAATCATAATAAATGATGATAACAAATAAATAAAGCAACTTCCGCTCATTTTTCCGTGCAATCGATTGCGTTAATAAGTAAAATAAACAAACACAAACGATTATACGAAAAAAATACGCAAGTTTTCAGCCGAAAACTTGCGTATTCAAAAGAGAAAAGTGATTTATTACTTGATGACGTACTTCTTGCCACTGCAAACATAGACACCAGGAGCGAGGATGTACTCAGCATCTGCCATGCTACCTACCTCAGCTACCTTCACACCATTGATAGAGTAAATCTTCAACTTAGCAGGAGCCTTCTTGCTACCTACCTGGTTGATACCTGTTGAGACAGACTCATTGGTCTTACCGGCAAGGTTATAAACTGCACCGTTTTCGAATTTCAAATCCTTTGTCTGCTGACCACCGCCGTTGTTGAAGATGATCATAGTAGGAGCAGTTGTCAAATCGCCATCATACTTCCACATCCAGACATCCAGACCATTCTTCTTCACACCGGTCTTGGTACATGCTACACCTGGCCAGTTACCACCGGTAAAGTTGTCTGTATTATTCCAAGCCCAGCAGTCAACTAAGCTCCAGTCTGAAGGAGCGAGGAAGTAAGCGAAGATACCAGTTGGTGCAGGAATAACCACCTCTGCCTTCTTGTTGAAGGTAGCAGTACCTGTCTTAGCCTTATCCTCTGCATTAGTTGCGCTCCAAGTTACAGTCTTGCTCTCGCCTTCCATCATGTCAGCACCGAGAGTGAAGGTAACTGGCTTACCAGGAGTAAGAGCCACCTGCTCGCCATCGCCAATCTTATACCAACCGCTCTTGGCATTGTCGCTGAGGGTTGCTGTTACAGAAATAGTCTTCTCGAAGTCACCACCGTTAGGACTCAAAGTAACCTTGGCTGTTGTGTTGACAGGAGCATCGAGCGTCTTGACATTTGAACCACCGTCATACTCCAAGTAGATATCGCCTGTGATACCAGTGATGTCACTTGACTGCTTGTCATTACCATTATTCAGAATCACATTGAAGCTCTCTACTCCATCGAAAGTCTTGTACCAGTAGTTGACACCACCAATCTCTTCAGGACCATCCATGGCCTTACCGTGCCATGCACCAGTCAACTCTTTAGCAGGTTTGCCAGGAACCCAAGCATAGATAGTTGGAGCATTGTCTGCCTTTACATATACGGTGATAGATGCGTTAGGATCCACCTTGGTGAAGGATACAGAACCATTTTTCTCACTCTTGTCGTTCTTAGCATACCATGTTACAGTCTTGGTCTGCTTGAAGTGCATGTCTTCACCGATAGTGAATGTCTTGGTCTCGCCAGGAGCCAACTCAACCTTGTCCTGACCTTCAACCTGGAACCAACCAGAAGTTGCCTTACCGCTAAGGCTTACCTCTACAGTAACAGTATTGGTGCGGAATGTACCACCATTCTGAGAGAGCTTCAAGCCAAACTCATTACTCTGTGGCTCAACCCATGTTGTACCATCTTCCTCATGACCATCATAAGCCTGATCAGCCTCTGACTTAGACTTAGGAGCCTCATTATAGATGAAAGGACCATCCTCACCTATCTGACCGCCCTTCCAGTCCTTCACGAGAACACGGAGCTGACCCTGAGTAGCAGGAGCATCAACGGTGATAGTAGAACCTGTGTAAGTCTTGCCTGTTACCACGTCGGTATAAGTACCATCAGGGCAATCTGTGAATGTAGCACCACCATTGATGGCTACGAGTGCATAGCTGTCATTCTTGTAAGCACGCTTGAAGGCGATACCGCCATCAGCAGGAGTACAACCCTCGTCGGTCCACTGACCCTTACGCAAAGCAGGAACAGCCTGACGAATCTTGTTCAGACGGATGAGGTGCTGAGCTACATCATGATTCAAAGTTGCAGCCACATTACCTGTTGCCTTGTAGTCACCGAAATCAGATGCTTCTACATCACCAGTGAGGTAACCACCGAAGTAAGCACGACCAGTTTCAGAAAGAGGACCGTGAGGACCTCTGTCAATCGGAGCACCGCGACGGAAACCTACCTCAGAACCATAATAGAGACATGGAATACCACGGAAGGTAAACATCAGAGAGAGATTCTCTGCCCACTGAGCATCATCACCAGAGAAACGGAATTGGTCGTTGGTTTGCTGAGGACCATAGTCGTGGCTGTCTACATATACCACATTATAAGTAGCATCATTATATTTCTTGTCACCTGACTTTGCCAAACCGTATGCGGCGGCAGCATTACCGAAGTTGTAGTGCAATGGGAAGTCGATCACATGGAAACCGCTTGCCTGAGAATAGTCTGGCTCATGCCACTTACCATTCACCATAAAGGTATTGTCGCTTGTTGGTGTTGGGGCATTGTCTGACTCACAGAGAGCCATCTGATGGTCATCTACACCTGTACCGCCATTGGCTTTATCAAAGAGTACCTGTGTATCCCAGTAAGACTGGCTGCCATCCCATTTGTCGAGCAAGTCCTTTGGAGCCTGCCATGTGTAATAATAGCAAGAGAGGTTCTCCTGACCACGGTATGTGACATCACTGTAACGGGCACAAACCTCACCATACATAAAGAAAGGTGCCTTGTTCAATCGCTTGTCCTCATACTGCTTACCGAGGGCTGTAAACTGAGGAATGAACTGCTTGCAGAAGGTAAGACGTGAGATGTGACCAGATGTATCGATACGGAATCCATCGACACCCATCTTGATAAAGCTGCCATAGCACTTCACAAGATAATCTGCTACGTAGTCATTCTCGGTATTCAGATCCACGCAGTCGCCTGCAATCTGAGCCCACCAGCGGTTAGGATAATCCCAGTTGAAGTCACCAAAGTGGTGCCAGTAGTTGTGAACATCCTCGTTCTTACCACGGACGTTCTTCAACAAGCCAAGACGACGCTGATACTGCTCATAAGGGACACTTGTAAGGTAGTCGGAACCCAACTTCTCCTCGTTAGGAATCATACAAGCATTGATGAGTGCCTGAGTTTCCAAGTCGGTATTACGGTCAAACTCCTTGCAGAGTGTCTGCTCACCGAAGTTACCGGTGTGGTTGAGCACGATGTCGAGGATAATCTTGATACCCTTTTCGTGAGCCTTGTCAATGAGTTCCTGGAACATGGCGTCACCGTCCTTGCTACCATCGCTGCTCTGATAGCGGCAGTCTACATGCTGGAAATCCATGGCATGATAACCGTGGTAATCATAACCAGATGCGTTCTGCACTACTGGTGTAATCCAGATGGCTGTAAAACCAAGCGCCTTGATGTAGTCGAGTTTGTCGATGACACCCTGGAAGTCGCCTCGCCAGCAAGGGTCTTTTGTTTTAATCTGCTCTGACTGGTTATCCCAGCAGAGCACGTTGTTACCAGTATCACCATCATAAAAACGCGTAGTCATCATGAAGTAGATACTTTCGTCTCGGAAGTCCGTACGATTCGATGTAAAGACATCGGTCGCTACCGACTGCATGGAGACGAGAAGGAGCAGTAAAGCTGCCCATAACTTCTTAGTAAACCTTCTCATAAATTGTGTTATTAAGTTAAGATATTTAGTTGTTGTCATTTGTTTGCAAATATAATAATAATATATGTGTAAACAGCAAACAAACAAGCAATTAACTCACATTTTAAGATGCAATCGATTGCATCAGAACGTAAAATATTATCATACAATCGATTGCATAAAATATTTTAAAGATTTCCACTGAAAAGCTTGCAAAAATAAAAAACTATATCAAAGGCAGCACTCTACCCTACACCACGCCTCATCATCCCAACCATACAATACAGCCTATAAAACGAAAGGCGAGGATTGCATCCCTGCAACCCTCGCCTAACTTTAGTAAAAGATAATTAGTAAAAGTTTGTTATATAAACTCTATATATTTTTGTTTCAAACTCATTTCATCTGATTTTTCACTTAATCCCAGAGCGACTTGCTACTGAAATTAGATTCTGACTCTTCCTCCTCATCGAAATTGTAATCCCAAGAAGAGAAGTTGTTTTCCTTGGCAGCAGTTCCACCGTAATGGCTTTGATCTGAGTTGTTAAGTCCAGATGCCCCATTGAATCCTTCACAGAAAGTTTCTCCCGCAAAAGTAACCATAGTCATCTGTGGAATTATATACTTCTTTTTCATATCTTCAGTTTTTACTTATCCAATATTATTTAATTACGTATTTCTTACCATTATGGATGTAAATGCCACCTACCGTAGGGTGTTCCACTTGCTGCCCACTCAAGGTATAATACTTACCGTCAAGCACTGTTTTAGATTCAACTACCCCCTGTATTCCAGTAACGTCATTATCTACAGCACCGAAATCAAAGAAGAGTGCAGGGATTTTCTTTGCACTAGCTGACTGGTTTTGAAGCGCACTAAAATCATTGCTCGTACCCAAATTGAGCTTTTCCGCAATTGCTTTCTTTATAGGAAGATAGCTACTATTTGCATAGGTCAAGCCCTTACCATTGGAAATCCAGAATCCCAAGAGATAATCGTTTTGATTATAATTTTTTTTGTCTGTTTCGTTATCCAAGCCTAAACCATGAATTGCATGATAGAATCCAAAGAGATAATTAACTTTATCACCCTCCTCTGTAGGAATATTCTTAGCTTCAACACATGTCTCCAACCAATTTGTTCCGTTATAGCTCAATGTCTTATCAGTTGCCTCTTCCAGTGGAATAACCAAAGTATTATAAGAAGTCAAAGACTTTCTCTTATGGATCTCAGAACCAGGAACTGCTGTATCTTCTTTCAAAGCCAAGATTACACCAGTTTTTGCAGGAATAACATCTTTATAAGCTTCAATATCGTTAATCTTCGTCAATTCAAATTCAACAGTTTTGCTTGCATCTGCTGCAGTAACATTAGATACAACAAAGACATCCACATTCTCAGGACGCTTCCAAGCCGTATTATCACTCCATGTTCTGAAGTATTGATACTTACCTCTTTTCCAAATCTTACGAACATTTGTTTCAGACTTATAAACTACATCTTTAAAATCACGAAGTTCCAAATCTCTGTTCTCTGAAATAGTATAGAAATATCTGCAAGATGAATTACCTTCCACTGTAGAAGTATAGATGTAGAATCTTACAGTCCAAGTACCAGCAGGACGATTCCATAAGATATTGACATTCTCATCCGTACTTGCTGTCAAACCACTTTCTGTATAAGAGACCTCATTAGGATCTGACGCTGAAGCAGTATGACCTTCAGATGCTTCACCATAAGGATAAAATGCTGCCTTATCCTCTGGATTTGTACCATTTTCAAACCAGTTGATTTCCTGTGTATGATTACCCACAAAGCGGAATGGCTTGTTCATATTGTCTTCAGTTGTAGCTATTGTCAACTTATAGCAGTTTTCTGAAACATCAAAATCCATATCAGCAACATCAGAACCCCAATTCCATTCACCATCTGCAGTAGTAGTACCAGGAATAGCTGTACCTACCATTGAGAGGGAACTAATAGTTTTACGACCTTTATTTAGAACCTCTCCACCAGTATTTCCCCAGTACTTATTATGAGTATTATTGCCTTTATTGCTATTAAATTCCCATGACGAAACACCTACAACATCATCATTTAATTTAAAAGTTCCATTTTTAGCATTAATTTTGTTATCTGTGGTTTTTAGAGGCTTGCCTCCATTACCCCACAAGAACAACTTTGGATAAGTAGAAAGAATATTATGCATATACACTACTTGACTTTTATACTCATCAAAAATATTTTCTTCGTTATCTTCATTCATTGCATTAGAAATCGCATAGAACTCAGAACCCTCATGTGCATACAAAGTACCCTGAAATTTTCCAGCATAGAAAGTACCTTTATCGGAAGTTGTATCATAATTTATTCTAGTAGAAGTTAAAGTCATAGCTGTAGCCTTCTTATCTGTACTCAGATAATAAGCAACACGCTTCATATCATCATATTTGATTGTCAACGAACTTGGCTTTTTATCTTGCTGACTAATTGTAAGATAAATAGTATAAGAACCATCTTGACCACCTTCGGTAGTTTCTGTTCTACGGCTTTTCATATTCCAGTAGTTTCCATCATTTTCTGAAATATCCGCACCTTTTTCCAAATTATTAAAAACGAGAGTTGCTGTATGATCCTCACCCATTACAGGATAAGTATTATCAATAGTTTTGGAATTCTTACCAGGGCCATAAACAGCAGTAGGAGCTCCAGTAGGGTCCACACTCATTACCTGAGCTTTTGCGGTAAGAGTTGCAGGAATTTGCACCATATAAACGGCATTACCTTTGTCATCATCTTTTTGCTGCTCGAATTTAAACACAGCATCATCATAGTTGATAGTTTCACCATCAAAGTTGAAGAAGTTACCTACAAGATAATAACCCTCGCTGTATTTACGATTAGCAATAGGATTTACACCGGAAGGAGTTGGAGGAGTTACAGTACCACTAGCTTTTTTCTTACCATCAACCCATACTTGTGTTGTGCCTCTAATAACTACATGAATAGTAATGTACTCATAAGTATTTTTATCAAAAGAAACCTTCCAAGCGCTACTGCCACTTGTAGAAGCACTTTTAGCTGAAATTGCCTCCCCCTCATCAGTAATGCTGAGAAGTTCAGCATCCGCTGAAGGGTATAACTGATATTGGTTCGAGCTGCTAACACCTACTCGAAAGTAAAATTCATCAGCGCTACTACTTTCGATTTTAATTTTGTAAGTATCATCGGACTCCAACTCCATTTGATGTTTAGGTTCATCGTAGCTTCCCTCAACACCATTGATGTTTTGAGCAGTCAATAAATAGACATTATCGGCTGCCTTTACCGTTTGCGATATGGACAATAATGCCCAGACCGCCATTAATAGCGTAAAAAATCTTTTCATCTTTTCTTATTTTTTAATTTTACTTAAGTTAGTTATATATATATTGTTCTAAGCTTCTTTGAGCAGCTAGGTGACCTTGTACTTTTCAGCTAGGTAATCATCACTTCTTTTAGGAACTTATACGTTGTTTTTTATTTTTCTAACGTTTTAAGATAAACATTGCTTGTAGCAATATCCACATCATTTAATAAAGAGCTATTAGTACTTTACCGCCGCAAAATAAATATTTTTTTTCGAAATGCAAGCATTTTTCTACACCTTTCTACACTCATCGCTATGCAACCGATTGCACAAACAGCAGTATTGAACAGTTGTTGTAACAGATAGAACCGAAGAGTCTAAGAAAAGCAAAATCGGGGCTTGGTCTGACAAGCCCCGATTACTGCATAAGCCAGATACTACCAAAATCGGTTTACAGCTGCTCCATATACTTCGCACACATTTCGGCGCAGCGCTCTCCATCCACGCCAGCAGAAACGATGCCACCAGCATAGCCGGCTCCCTCACCGCAAGGGAAGAGCCCCTGGATGCGGACATGCTGCAAGGTTTCACGGTCGCGAACAATGCGGACCGGGGAGGAGGTGCGAGTCTCCGTGGCTATCAATATAGCCTCATTGGTCAGGAATCCATGCGCATTCTTGCCGAAAGTCTTGAATCCTTCCTGCAGGCGCTTGCTCACAAATGACGGCATCCAGAAATGCAACGGACTGGAGATCAGTCCCGGCGCATAACTGCTCTTAGGCAAGTCGTAACTCAAACGGTTGTTCACAAAGTCAGCCATACGCTGCGATGGAGCCGTCTGCTTCATATTGCCTTGCTGCCAGCACTGTTTCTCCAAAATCTCTTGGAAATACATCATATATAGTGAAGAGTGAGGAGTGAAGAGTGAAGAATCCTCTAGACCTTCTCGCTTGGCAAAGTCCTCACGTGCATGCCCGTTAGCTAAAGCATCATTCACAAACTGCTCAACATCCTCAGGATGCGTCTCCACCACCATACCAGAATTGCTCCAAGCCGTACCACGGTTGCTAGGACTCATACCATTGACCACCAATTGTTCTGGACCCGTAGCGGCAGGAATGACAAATCCACCAGGACACATACAGAAACTATACACGCCCCTGCCATCTACCTGGGTAACAAAGCTATACTCGGCGGCAGGCAGATACTTGCCACGACCGTTCTTGTTGTGATACTGTATCTGGTCGATAATCAGAGAAGGATGTTCCAGACGGACACCCACTGCAATGCCCTTCGCCTCAATCTCAATCTTGGAAGAAGCGAGATAACGATACACGTCACGGGCACTATGGCCTGTAGCCAAAATCACAGGACCACGATAGTTTTCCTCCCCACCCGTCTGCAGGTTGACAGCCTCCACGCCTATCACCTTATCACCCTCCAAGACGAGGCGTGTCATCTTGGTTTGGAAATGCACCTCACCACCACACTTGATGATAGTATTGCGCATGTTCTCGATGACACGTGGCAACTTGTCGGTACCGATATGCGGATGGGCATCAGCCAGGATATTCGTATTAGCCCCATGCTGACAGAACACATTCAGTATCTTATCGACGCTACCACGTTTCTTGCTTCGAGTATAGAGTTTGCCATCGCTATAGGCTCCAGCACCGCCCTCACCAAAACAGTAGTTGCTCTCACCATCCACCTTTTGGGTCTTGGTGATGTTGCTGAGGTCTTTCTTGCGCTCACGCACATCCTTGCCTCGCTCCAGCACGATAGGGCGATAACCCAACTCTATCAGTCGCAAGGAGGCAAAGAGACCGCCGGGTCCCTCTCCCACCACAATGACACGTGGGCGACTGCTCACATCGGGATATTCGGTATGAACATACTGGTCGTCTTGAGGAAACTCATTGATGTAAGCACGCACCTTCAGATTGACGAAGATGGTACGCTGGCGTGCATCGATGCTTCGCTTCAACACACGCACCTGGTTCAGAGTTCTGACATCCAAGCCTTTCTCCTTGGAGAGATAACGCTTGATGCCTTCCTCACTAGCTGCCTGTTCGGGCAGAATCCTGATTTGGTATTCTTGAATCATATTCTTTGCATATTAAATCTCTATCTCTCCCAACACCTCATGAGTATCAAGGTGAAACATCGTCACCTTGCCATCTTCTAGCGTGGCTAGAGTTGGCGGATTGCCCCCCTTAGGGAAGGTGATACTGCCGGTATTGACCACGAGGCGCTGGATAGGTGCCTTACCTTCCTGCAATGATGGCACTTCGATATGAGAAAGTTCCCAAAGGTGAGAATGTCCATAGATGATGGCATCGTAGGGGCCCTTTGGCATGTTCTCCTTATTATATATATGTCCATGAGTAAGGAGGTAGCGCTTGCCACCATCCACCAACAGGGCGTAAGTCTCCATGATTGGGAAATCGAGCAACATCTGATCGACCTCCGCATCACAGTTGCCACGCACGGCGATAATCTTGTCTGCCAATCGGTTGAGACGCTCCACGATACCTTTTGGGTCGATGCCCTCCGGGATGCGATTGCGAGGACCATAGTTGATGATGTCTCCCATGATGCACATCATATCACAATGGCTCTGCTCGAAGAAGTCGAGCGCTTTCTCCAAGGCTGGCAAACAGCCATGTATGTCTGAAAACAAGAGATATTTCATATAGGGAATCTTATAACAGAGGGAGACAAAGCTCCCTCATGATTTACTTTTTCAATACAGGTTCGCAAGTCATATCGACACCCAACTTCTTGAAGATCTTCTGATCTACCTCACTCAGCATCACGGTGCAATGTGCCTGACAGCCACGTAGTTTAGGCAACTGTTCCAAAGCCTTCTTGCAGTTCTCGTCATTCTCAGAGAGCACGGAGAGAGCCACAAGCACCTCATCGGTATGAAGACGTGGATTATGACCACCAAGATAACTGATCTTGGTATGCTGGATAGGTTTGATCATCGACTGAGGAATCAACTTGAGTTCGTGGTCGATGCCGCCCAAATGCTTCATCACGTTGAGCAACAAAGCAGCACTACAACCGAGCAGTTCACTGCTATGTCCACAGATGATGGTACCATCCTCCAGTTCGATAGCTGCTGAGGTATGCTCCGTCTCCTTCTTGTGGTTCTTGGCAGCCACAGTCACCTTGCGATAATCGGTATTGATCTTTGCCTGGTTGAAAAGCATCTGTATCTTGGTAATCTCAGCCTCGTTGCAAGCGCCCATCGCCAACTTATTGGTAGCGGCATAATAGCGACGAACAATCTCGTTCTTGCTAGCCTCGCAACAAACCTCGTCGTCAGAGATACAGAAGCCCACCATGTTGACGCCCATATCTGTAGGCGATTTGTAAGGATTGCTGCCATAGATGCCCTCAAACAAGGCGTTGAGCACAGGATAGATTTCTACGTCACGATTATAGTTGATGGCGATCTTATTGTATGCCTCCAAGTGGAATGGGTCAATCATGTTGACATCGTTGAGGTCGGCGGTGGCAGCCTCATAAGCGATGTTGACAGGATGCTTCAGAGGGAGATTCCATACAGGGAAAGTCTCAAACTTAGCATATCCAGCACGCACGCCACGCTTGTTCTCATTGTAGAGTTGGCTCAAGCAGACAGCCATCTTACCACTGCCAGGACCAGGAGCCGTCACAATCACCAAAGGACGCTCAGTCTCCACATAGTCGTTCTTGCCAAAACCCTCATCAGAAGCAATCAGGTTGACATCATGAGGATAGCCCTCGATGAGATAATGGCAGTAAGTCTTGATACCGTCACGCTCCAAGCGCTGCTTGAAGGCAGTAGCAGCAGGCTGACCATTATAATGGGTGATGACAACGGAGCCTACCATGAAACCACGGTTCTGGAACTCACCACGCAGACGCAACACATCCTCATCATAAGTGATGCCCAAGTCGGCACGCTTCTTATTCTTCTCAATGTCGGCTGCACTGATCACGATAACAATCTCAATGCTATCGCTGATTTTCTGAAACATGCGGAGTTTGCTATCAGGCAAAAAGCCTGGCAATACACGACTCGCGTGATGATCGTCGAAGAGCTTGCCTCCCAATTCGAGGTAAAGCTTTCCATCAAACTGGGAGATTCTCTCCTTGATGTGCTCTGATTGTATCTTCTGATACTTCTCGTTATCGAATCCTATCTTCATATTCTTTTTACTGATATAACTAATTCTCTATTGATTGAACAAATCGAGTGCAAAAGTACAAAAAACTATCGAAATATCAAAAAAAAATTGTACCTTTGCACACAAAAAAAGAAAAAAACAACAAGAATGATGAACGGAATTTACACAATTAAAATATAACCGACAATGGAAAAGAAATTACGTACAGCTTCCATCTGTGTACAGGGAGGCTATCAGCCAAAGAATGGTGAGCCTATTGAAGTGCCTATCATTCAGAGTACAACATTTAAGTATGACAATTCTGAAGAGATGGCTATGCTCTTCGATCTTAAGAAAGAAGGATATTTCTATACCCGTCTTCAGAACCCTACCAATGATGCTGTAGCGCAGAAAATAGCACAGCTTGAAGGTGGCGTGGGTGCTGTGCTGACAAGTAGCGGTCAGGCTGCCAACTTCTATGCCGTTTTCAATATCTGCGAAGCTGGCGACCATATCGTGACTTCCAATGAGATTTATGGTGGCACCTTCAATCTCTTCGGTGTAACACTCAAGAAACTCGGCATAGAATGTACATTCGTCAATCCTAACGATAGCGAGGAAGGAATCCAGAAAGCATTCCGTCCTAACACCAAGGTTGTCTTCGGCGAAACCATCAGCAACCCTGGATGTGCCGTTCTTGATATCGAGAAGTTTGCCCGCATCGCCCACAAAAATGGTGTTCCACTGATTGTTGACAATACTTTTGCCACTCCTATCAATTGCCGCCCATTCGAATGGGGAGCTGACATCGTAACACATTCTACCACCAAGTATATGGATGGAACTGCATCTCAGGTGGGTGGTGTAGTAGTAGATAGTGGAAACTTTGACTGGATGGCGAATGCAGAAAAGTTCCCTGGTCTTTGCACACCAGATGACAGCTATCACGGTTTGACATACGTGAAAGCATTTGGCAAGATGGGTTATACCACTAAACTCGTTGCCCAACTGATGCGCGATCTCGGAAGTATCCCTGCCCCAATGAACTCATTCATCCTCAACCTGGGTTTGCAGAGTCTGCATCTGCGTATGCGCCAGCACTGTGAGAATGCTCAAAAGGTGGCAGAATTCCTGCACAACGACCCTCGCGTAGCTTGGGTTCATTACAGTGGACTGAAAGACGATGCCTATTACGAACTTGCTCAGAAATACATGCCAAATGGTACCTGCGGTGTCATCGCCTTTGGTTTGAAGGGTGACCGTGAAACCGCTATCAAGTTCATGGATTCGCTCGATATGATCAACATCGTGACTCACGTAGCGGATGCTCGCACCTGCGTACTCCATCCAGCCAGTCATACCCACCGCCAATTGACAGATGAGCAGTTGAAAGAAGCTGGCGTAGCTCCAGACTTGATCCGTCTCTCAGTAGGTATTGAAGATGTGGAGGATATTCTGGATGATATCAAGCAGGCTTTAGACAAGATATAATATAAGCACACCCTATAATGATGCTTAATTCATATGATAGCCCTCGACGGCTCATGTGAGATTGTCCGTGGATAGACAATCTCTCATGAGCCACTTTTTTTTTGCACAAAAGTACAAAGAAAAGTGAACATGGTAAAATGTTTAACATATCTTTTGAAGAGTTTCTTGTTCTTTCGGAAAATTATCCTTATTTTTGCAGAACAATATAAAAAAGGTGTAAAAATATGGTAGAGAATCAATCAACGAGCATTCGAAAATATCCCAAGCGCATCCCTTACGGCATGATGAACTTCAAAGCCGTCATCGAGGATGACTGCTATTATGTCGACAAGACTCCATTCGTGGAGAAAATTGAAAGAGCCAACAAGTTCTTCTTCTACATCCGCCCTCGCCGATTCGGCAAGAGCCTTACTCTCTCCATGCTTGAGCATTACTACGATATCAATCGAGCAAACATCTTCGACAAGCTCTTCGGGCATCTCTACATCGGTCAACATCCCACACCCGAGCACAACAAATATCTTGTCATCAAGCTCAACTTTGCAATAGTAAATGCAGAACTAAATGACTATAAAAAGGGATTAGACGACCATTGTCGCATAGCCTTTAATTTTTTCTGCGATGTATATGCGCAATATTTACCGAAAGGCATCAAAGAAGGTATGAACCAACTGGATGGTGCGGTCAAGCAACTGAACTTTCTGTGCCGTGAATGCGAGAAGACCAACGCCAAGGTGTTCCTCTTCATCGACGAGTACGACCATTTCACCAACAAGATTCTTGCTGAGCCCAACTGTCTGGACAAATATCGCAAAGAGACTCATGGCGAGGGATACTTGCGCACTTTCTTCGACACGATCAAGGCTGGTACAGATTCTACCATTGCCCGTGTATTTGTGACAGGAGTCAGCCCTGTCACATTAGACGACCTGACCAGTGGATTCAACATCGGCACCAACTACACTCTGAGTGCCCAATTCAATGAACTAACGGGATTCACGGAGAAAGAAGTGCGTGACATGCTCGAATACTACTCCACCCAATATGAGTTCAACCATAGCATCGACGAATTGATAACAATCATGAAGCCATGGTACGACAACTATTGCTTTGCACTCAAGAAGTACGGCAAAGTGACGATGTACAACTCCAACATGGTGCTTTACTTCATCGACAATTATGTGAACAATGATTGTGAGGTGCCCGACCACATGATAGACGAAAACATCCGTACCGACTACAACAAGCTCCGCATGCTCATCCGCAGAGACAAGGAGTTTGCCCACGATGCCTCTATCATCCAGCAACTGGTGCAGCAAGGTTACATCACAGGCGAACTCAAGTCGGGATTTCCTGCCGAGCTGATAGGCAATCCCGACAATTTCGTCAGCCTATTGTTTTACTTCGGAATGGTCACCATCGACGGAACATACAAAGGAAAGACCAAATTTATTATTCCAAACGAGGTTGTACGCGAGCAGCTATTTACTTATCTGCTCGATACCTACAAAGAAAACGACCTTTCATTCGACAGCTACGAAAAGAATGAGTTGGCAAGCAATCTTGCTTATGATGGAAAATGGAAGGCATACTTCCAGTACATTGCCGATAGCCTGCATAAATACGCCTCCCAACGAGACCATCAGAAAGGGGAGTATTTTGTGCATGGCTTCACGCTTGCTATGACTTGCCAAAATCAGTACTATCGTCCTATCTCCGAAAAAGATACTCAGGAAGGATATGCTGACATATTCCTATGTCCGCTGCTCGACATCTATAGCGACATGACCCACTCTTATATTGTGGAACTCAAGTACGCCAAATCGAAAGATACTGACGCACACATCCAACAGCTTTTCAAAGAAGCCGAGGTTCAAGTGAACCGCTACGCTCAAAGCGAAGTGGTCACTTCCGCCGTGAAGACCACCCAACTTCACAAGATTGTCGTCATTTACAGAGGTACTGAGATGGTGGTGTGCGAAGAAGTTAATAATCAATAACTCCCATTTACATTTTCTCTCTTCACCCAGCCATGTTCAAATAGGAATAAGCGCTATTCAAGTTGAGAACAAACGCTATTGTTGTTAAGAAAAAACTCTAATAAAATTAAATACAATGATTAAAGCAATGATTTTAGCTGCAGCTGCACTCACGATGAGTACCACTACAGTTGATGCACAAACTATGATTCAAAAGAATGAGATCAAGGTAGATAACCACCTGATGACTCCTGAGGCTCTCTGGGCTATGGGACGCATCGGTGCAGCCGAGGCTTCACCCAACGGCAAGCAAATCGTCTATCAGGTAGGCTACTACAGCGTAAAGGAAAACCAGAGCCACCAGATGCTCTTCGTGATGGATGCCAACGGCAAGAACCAGAAGGCATTGACCACCGACGCCAAGAGCGAGAGCGATGCTACTTGGATGAACGGCGGACAGAAGATTGCCTTCATCCGTGAGGGTCAGCTCTGGAGCATGAACGCCGATGGCTCCGACCGCAAGCAGCTCACCCACGACAAGGCTGGCATCGAGGGCTACAAGTTCTCTCCAGACGGCAAGAAGGTCATCCTCATCAAGGAGTTGCCTTACAATGGCACTATCCAGAAGAATCCTTCCGACCTTCCTTTGGCTACCGGTCGCCTGGTCACCGATATGAACTATCGTCACTGGGACCACTACGTGGAGAGCATCCTTCATCCTTTCGTAGCCGACGTGGCTGAAGACGGAACCATCAATGAGGGCGAGGACATCCTCAAGGGTGAACCATTCGAGTGCCCTATGGCTCCATTCGGTGGCATCGAGCAGTTGGCTTGGAGCCCAGACTCCAAGTCTATCGCCTATACCTGCCGCAAGAAGGAAGGCGTTCAGTATGCCATCTCCACCGACTCTGACATCTATCTATATAATATAGGTACGCGCGAGACCAAGAATCTCTGCAAGGAGGCTGGTTATGTAGAGCCAAAGATTGATGCAACCAAGAGCATGAAGAATCAGGCTGTCAATGCTCCTGAAAATCTGAAAAACAATCCTGGTTACGATACCAATCCTCAGTTCTCTGCCGACGGCAAGTACATCGCATGGCAGAGCATGGCTCGTGATGGATATGAGAGCGACCGCAATCGTCTCTGCGTATATGACCTCGCCACAGGTCAGAAGAACTACGTGACCGAGAAGTTCGACACCAACGTCGAGGGCTTCACATGGAACAAAGATTCCAAGAGCTTCACCTTCATCGGTGTATGGCACGGAACATTGAACCTCTACCAGACCAACCTGAAGGGCGAGGTGAAGCAAATCACCAACGACTGGGCTGACTACGGAAGTGTGGCTCTCGCCAACAACGGCAACAAGATTCTCGCCACCCGTGCCAGCATGTCTCATCCTACCGACATCTACATGGTGACACCAGGCAAGGACAGCAAGAGCACCAAGGTAGAGCAGATTACCCATGAGAACGACCACATCTTAAGCCAGTTGAACCTCGGCAAGTGCGAGCAGCGCTGGGTAAAGACTACCGATGGCAAGCAGATGTTGGTATGGATTATGTTACCATCCAACTTCGATGCCAACAAGAAGTACCCTACCCTCCTCTTCTGCGAGGGTGGTCCTCAGAGCCCAGTGAGCCAGTTCTGGAGCTATCGTTGGAACATCCAGATCATGGCAGCCAATGGTTATGTTGTCGTATTGCCTAACCGCCGTGGTCTCCCTGGTTTCGGCAGTGAGTGGAACGAGGAAATCAGTGGCGACTGGACAGGTCAGTGCATGAACGACTACCTTTCTGCCATCGATGATGCAGCCAAGAACTTGCCTTACGTTGACAAGGATCGCTTGGGTTGCGTAGGCGCCAGCTTCGGTGGTTTCTCCGTATATTACCTTGCCGGTCATCACAACAAGCGCTTCAAGGCATTCCTCTCTCACGATGGTGCCTTCAACTTGGAGAGCATGTACACCGACACCGAGGAGGCTTGGTTCTCCAACTGGGAGTATGATGACGCTTATTGGAACAAGGACCAGACCGCCAATGCCAAGAAGACTTACGAGAACAGTCCTCACAAGTTTATTGACCAGTGGGACACTCCTATCCTCTGCATCCATGGCGAGAAAGACTACCGCATCAATGCCAACCAGGGCATGGGAGCCTTCAATGCAGCTCGCTTGCGTGGCATTCCTGCCGAACTTCTCATCTTCCCTGACGAGAACCACTGGGTATTGAAACCACAGAATGGTATCCTCTGGCAGAGAACCTTCTTTGGCTGGCTCGATAAGTGGTTGAAGAAATAAACAGACTAGAAAGTAAGCAAACACATTAGTAAGCATACAATACAAGAAAAGGGCTATCCTCACGGACAGCCCTTCTTTCATTTATACAAAAACATTATGAATTTTATTTAATTAGCGAACAAGATTCGATATTTTGTTACTATCTACTTTTTACTAATCTATCTAAAAGTTTCAAATCAGCTATAAGTCAAATCACTTATAGGCGAAGCCTCTGCTTTTCACGGTGCAAAGATACAACGATTTTTTGAATGCCGCAATACCTAAAAATGAGGGTTTTGCGACAATACCTAGTAATGATGATTGTTTTGACTCAGCTTTCTCCATTTTCTTTTAGACGGTTAGGACGGTCATTTTCTGACCAAAGAAGAACCTTGCAGCTGCTGATTTCCAGACAATTGCACGACATACACCGCCGACGGCAGCCCCGAGAGGTCGATGCGACACTCTTGTTGCCCCACGCTCATCTTTTCAGTTTTCAGTTTGATGCCAGCCGTATTATAGACAGAAACCATTAGCAAAGAAGTGGCAGGAGCATCCAATCGCACGACAACTTGATCGCCCTCGACACCCATCTTGGCACACTTGGGCTGATATTGACTAATCTCGGAAATGCCATCCAACTGCAATGCAGCCAACAAGCCACGATAGACATCAATCTCTCCATATCCCCAATCATTATTCGGCACCTCACGACTCTCATCCAAAGGCTTGCTCGTCTTCTTGATAATCTCCATCACATCCTGGCGATTCAGCGTAGGATTGGCTTGCAACCACAAGGCAACTGCTCCACCCACCACAGGCGATGCCATCGAAGTTCCCGCATTATTATTCCATGCATACGTGCGACCTTGATAATCAAAATGAGCCACGTCAGAATTCAAGATGTCATTCGCAGTCGGATGTGATTCCTCATAAAAGCTACTATATGAAGCCACCACATTACTGCCTGGAGCCACCACGTCTGGCTTGACAAGCCCTGCAAAAGAAGGTCCTTGGGAGGAATAATCTGCCAAGCTGCCAATGGGCCTTACCTGGACATTTTGCTTGTTGCCATTCAAATCTATCGAATAAGTATGGTTGATGGTTGCCCCAACGCAGATGACACTTCCAAAAGCCGATGGCGCATTGATGCTATGCGTGCCATCGACATCAGTCAGACTGGGATCGACAGAGCTAACGTACATATTGCCAGAACCATGAAATACCTCCACATCCGCATCAACACCCATTGTTTGATAAGAAATATAATTACCTGTGCCTATTTTCTCCTCGTCATCAGTCTTGACAATCCAGTCATAACAGACTTCATCGGGATGATACACAGACGGATAGGCACCGATGATCAACTCATATTGCTTGCCAGCCACTACCAAGTTGACAAAATAGGTTGAATCAGGCGCCTCCAACACCTGCTCGCTAGTCACATCTATCGGGGTTGGATGAGTCTTGCCTTCATAGATACTAGTTCGGAAAGTGAAGGGCTGAGCCGACTTGGCGATATGATACACGTAGGAGCGAGAGTTATTGGCAAAGAAGCCAGCACTCTCCTTCCCTACAGGCTTGTGCATATAATATTTCAAGTGTCCATTATTACCAGCCGAAGAAACAATCACATGCCCCGGAATGCTCGTCAAGCTATCCAACACCTCATTGTACAAGACATCCTCGCCATCAAAATCCTGACCTGCGCCCTCACTGAAAGAAATGACGCATGGTTTGCCGACTTTGTCTGCATAGTCAAAGATGTACTTGAAGCCAAGTGCATCCATGGCATAAGTAAACTTACTAAGTTGTGACGGAGCGATAAGTGCTTGATTCTCAGATGTCGCATTAGCTACCAAACAGATGTCGCTCTCGTATGCCATGCCATGATATTTGCCTGGCACCACCATAGGTACACCCTCGCCACCACTGCCTGCCGCTATACCAAGCGTATGAGTGCCATGCGTCTGGTCATGCCCATCTGTGGAGCAGCCCTGAGCCAGCAAGGCCTCCTCACCCACGAAGTCCCTTCCCACAGGCAAAGTGCTCTGGAGAGTATCAGAAGAAATCATGTCCCAAAGAGCCTTGATACGATACTCCGACATACGCATATCATAGAAATTGGGATGGGTTAGATCGAAACCAATGTCCATTATACCCATCACCACCCCCTTGCCGGTATATGCTTGCGGAAGACTTCTACCTTCATAAACAGGGATGGCGTTCACCTGCACAATGGCAGAATCCATCGTACACTTCGTGCTCATATTAGCCTCAATACGAAGCACCTGCGGAAGAGAAGACAACTTTGCCAGTCGTGACATAGGAAGTGAGGCGATATACACGTTACCCCACCGAGCATACGTCCGACATCCTTGACTGCGCAAAAGATCGGCATCGGCATGTGCTAACTTGACGAAAGCCGTCGTGAATATTTCTTCCTCTGGTTGTTTAGGATGAAGACTCTTGGATTGCAAAATCGGTCCTCGCCTCTGTTCCGCTCTCTGTTCAAACACATAACGACGAAGCATAGGTGACAACTTCGACAGACAAGCTTGCTGGGCAAAAGCCATTTGTCCAGCCATCCATCCGAGCAATATATAAATAAAAGTTCGTTTCATGGAGGCAAAGTTAAGGGAAAACTGGGAAATAAGCAAATATTTGGGAGAAGAAATCGAGCGAAAACAAAAAAACTGCGTGCCGGCAATACCAACACACAGTTTCTATCATTTATTCTCTCTCTCTTTAATATGTATTCTTATCAATTACTTGATGACGCCACGGTTCTTAAGAGTAGTGTTCAAGAGCATCAAGTACTTGCGATACTGCTTGTCATTGAGGATTGAGTGCATGTACTTCAAGTCCTTGTTGATAGCCTTACCTACCATAGCATCACGCTCCTCAGCAGGAGCAACTGCTGCGTTCATCATCTCAGCAGAGAAGTTCTTGTGAACATCTGCTACAGCCTCAGCCTGATCGATGTTGAGAGCCAAAGCGTCAGCCAAGCTGCTCATGTTGATGTTCATGTTGTAAGCTGCTGTTGCGCTTGTTGCGCTTGCGTTCTCATCTGCTGCAAAAGTAGTTGTCATACTCAACAATGCTACTGCCAAAACTACTAACTTCTTCATAATCTTTTTACCTTTCTTTACTTTGTGAGCCTCATCATTCGCACGGCAAATTTTGATTAAGTATGCCTTTGCGTTGAACATGTCCCATACTCGATAGGACGGCTCGTTTTACATTATCCTAAAAACTTAACTTTGTCATTTTCTTTTTGACGTTGCAAAGATACGAACTTTTCACTGTGTCCGCAAACTTTTCTGGGAAAAAGTGAGAAATTCTCACCATTTCTTGATATAAATCAAAGGAATATGCTACGAATCCGTTACAAATCGTCATTTTATCACAAAATAGGCTTTCAAAATGAAAGGAAAAGCAAAAGAAACCCAACTTTCCTCACTTTTCAGGCAAACTATTCCTCCTTATCGGCTAAACATCCCTACCTACCCCGTTCTAAAAAAGTCCCGACATTTTTAGAAAAACCTCGGGACGTTTTAGAAAAAACCTCTCTTGGGTTTCTGAAAGACACCGCTACAAAATCTCCGAAGGGAGCCCCACAAGGGAGAGAAAAAACACTATTCGATGGATATTTCGTCTTTTTTCTTCGTCTATGTCGATTTTTTATTGTACCTTTGCATATCATATAATTAAAATAATGTATATGGAAGAACAAAATCATATAGATAAAGCGCTTGCTTTCATGGAAAGCCTGGAGAAATTGGGCAATCAACTCAAGGCGGCTGAAGACCATCAGAAACTGCTGTTGGCAAGAATGCTCGACCTGAAGAAAGAGGAAAAGACCGACTCTGAAGAATATGCTCACCTCTCCCAGCAAAGCAAAGGGCTGCAAGACCTCATCGACAAATGGCGTCCCATCTACTTGGAGCGCATGGAGATGGTGAAAGGCATCCAAAGAAGAAAGCGCAGCAAGAAATAATAAAAAACAAGATAAACAATGGAAACAAAAAACAAATTTATCGTTTTGTCATACTCTTTGTATGACACAACAAAAGGTGACGATGGTAACGAGGAGTTGATTGAGAAGACACAGGAAGATCGTCCTTTCATCTTCGTCAGTGGCATGGGAGCTACCCTCCCTTCTTTCGAGGCTCAGGTAGTCAACCTCAACAAGGGTGACGAGTTTGACTTCGAGTTAACTCCAGATCAGGCTTACGGTGAGCACATCGAGGAGCGTGTCATCGAGTTGGACAAGCAAATCTTCACCATCAATGGTCAGTTTGATGCTCAGCACGTACAGGTAGGTGCAGTCCTCCCTCTTCAGAACGAGGACGGAAATCGTTTTTTGGGCCTCGTCCTCGCCATCAGCGATGACAAGGTGAAGATCGACCTCAACCACCCTTTGTCTGGCAAGAAGCTTAACTTCTGCGGCGAGGTTTTGGAGAGCCGTGAGGCTACAGCCGAGGAAGTGGCTCACATGGCTAAGCTCATGAGCGGCGAAGCTAGTGGTGGCTGCGGCGGTAACTGTGGCGACTGCAAGGACGGCGGTTGCAAGGATGGCAACTGCGGTGAAGGCGGCTGTGAGAACTGCGGCAAGTAATCATATCGTACTAAATACAGAATGGGGCTTATGCCCCATTTTTTAATCATATCAATATAAAGATGAGAAATACATTTGGCAATCTCTTTACGCTCACGACATTCGGCGAAAGCCATGGCGTGGCAGTCGGTGGTGTCATCGACGGATTCCCAGCCGGCATCGAAATCGACATGGATTTTGTGCAGAGCGAACTGAATCGTCGTCGCCCTGGTCAGAGCCACATCACCACTTCCAGAAACGAGGCCGACAAGGTGGAGTTCCTGAGCGGCGTGTTCGAGGGCAAATCGACAGGCACTCCTATCGGTTTCGAGGTACGCAACACCAACCAGCACTCGCAGGACTACGAGAACATGCGTTGTCTCTTCCGTCCTTCTCATGCCGACTACACGTACCACGAGAAGTACGGCATCCGTGACCATCGTGGCGGCGGTCGCTCCTCTGCTCGCATCACCATCGCTCGTTGCGTAGGTGGCGCATTGGCGAAGTTGGCACTCCGACAGTTGGGCATCAGCGTTACCGCATATACTTCACAGGTAGGCAACATCGCCCTCGACAGAGATTACCACAAGTATGACCTCAACACGATAGAGGACAACATCGTGCGCTGTCCAGACCAAGAGAAGGCGAAGGAGATGGAAGATCTCATCGCATCCGTCAAGGCTGAAGGCGACACCATTGGCGGTGTCATCGCTTGCGTCATCAAGGGCTGTCCTGTGGGATTGGGCGAGCCTGAGTTCGACAAGTTGCACGCCCAGTTGGGTGCAGCGATGTTGGGCATCAACGCCGTCAAGGGATTCGAGTACGGTGAAGGCTTCGAGGGTGTCACCACCAGGGGAAGCGAACAGAATGACGTGTTTGCTCCCGCCGACTCTTCATCTGCCAATGCCGTAACTCCTACCGATGGCAAGGACATCACAACGCTGACCAATCACAGTGGTGGCATTCAGGGTGGCATCAGCAACGGACAAGACATCTACTTCCGAGTAGCCTTCAAGCCAGTGGCAACCATCCTGACAGAGCAACACACCGTTGACCTCGAAGGCAACCCTACCCTTCTGAAGGCACGTGGTCGTCACGACCCATGCGTTTTGCCTCGTGCCGTACCAGTCGTGGAGGCAATGGCAGCCATGGTCATCCTCGACAACTATTTATTGAATAAAACCGTGAAATTATAAGGAGTAAGCTTCATCATAGAACGAAGCTTACTTCATAACGCAATGAAGCCTACTTCGACAAGCATCGAAGTAGGCTTCATTTTTTACCCCAAAAGCAGTTATAGGCTATTAAGCCATTTTCTGCCTGATTTTGAACTTAGCCAAACATTAAGGAGCAATGCAACTATAGCAGTACCCGTCAAAGTTATTATTAAAGCTTCCATATTAGCTGACACGATTCAACTTCTTGATGATAGAGAAGATGAAGAGAGCAGCGAGCAAGCAAATCACCATCAAGGTGCCCCATACCACTGGCAATGGCATATCCCACATATGACCTGGGATAGAAACCAACTTGTTACCAAGAGCAGTAGCCACAAACCAGCCACCCATGATCATACCCTTGTACTTAGGAGGTGCCACCTTGGATACAAAAGAAATACCAATAGGTGAAAGCAACAACTCGGCGAAAGTCAAGATGAGATAGGTGCTCACAAGCAAGTTAGGAGTGACATCAGCCACATGATTAGGGTGATCGGTAGCAGGCAAGCCCATGCTAGAAACAGTCATCAACAAGTAAGCACCTGCGGCAACCAACATACCCAAGCCAATCTTAACAGGAGCCTTAGGTTCCTTGCCGATTCTACCCAACCAGCCGAAGAGAGCGATGCTCACCGGAGTCAAAGCTACCACGAAGCAAGGGTTGAACTGCTGGAAGATAGGAGCATCGATAGCCACGGTATCCTGACCATGCTGAATATAAGTGTAAACCAAGATAGCTGCAGGCACAACAATGAGTGCCAAGTTGGTCAACTTAGACTTCCCAGAAGCCTCCTTACCAGAAGACAACAAGCCGCAGATACCAAATACCATGAAGATACACCATACGAGGTTCAACACGTTGAACTCCATACCAGTTACACCAGTAGCCTCACGAGCTGTAAACTCATCGGCAAACCAAGTCAAAGTCAAACCATTCTGGTGGAAAGCCATCCAGAAGAAGATAACGACTGCGAATACCAAGCTCAAGCAAACGATGCGCTCCTTGGTCTCTGCAGGACTCATCTCCTCTACAGCCTCTTCCTCGGCACCTTCCTTCTTCTTGTCAACAACAAGCACCTGCTGGTAAGTCTTCTTACCCAAGAAGTAAATCAAGATGGAAACGATGACAGATACACAAGCCACAGCAAAAGCGAAGTGATAAGAGTCAGCCTTGCTATAACCCAATGTGCTCTGAGCCCATGCCATGATATTGGTGGCTGCTGTAGGAGCAAAGAGAGCACCGATGTTGATAGCCATATAGAACAGAGAGAAACCTGAATCACGATGCTGTGCATACTTAGGGTCATTGTAGAGGTCGCCCACCATCACCTGGAGGTTACCCTTGAAGAAACCTGTACCCAAGCTGACGAGCAGCAATGCTGCACCCATCGCAGCGATGGCAACAGCACCTCCACCCAATGGGATGGAAAGGAAGAGATAGCCCAGGAACATGATGAGGATACCGATGATTACCATCTTGTTGTAACCCCACTTGTCGGCAGCCATACCACCAAACAAAGGCAAGAAATACACAGCAGTGAGGAACCAAGTATAAATCTCAGATGCCGTACCCGCATCAAAACCGAAGTTCTCACCAAGGAACAAGGCAAAGACCGCCAGCATGGTATAGTAACCGAATCGCTCGCCAGTATTTGCCAAAGCTAAGGTCCATAGACCTTTAGGTTGATTCTCAAACATAATATAATTTATTTTTAATTGTTATTTGCTCTATCAAGTAGCTTGCAGCTAACAGTTTGCAAAGATACGGAAAATCTTTGAATATACAAACATTATGCAGAAAAAACCTCTTTTTCGGCTAACTTTTGGCGCAAACCTTGACAATTTCACGTCACATTTCCACCCAAACAAGCATAATGCGCTTCCGTAAGAAGAAAGATTTTAAGAAAAATAAACAAGAAAACTGAACATTTTCTATTTATATTACAAAGAAGTTGCGGATTTTTTTGTAATTTTGCACCCCGAAACCCCAGAGGTGGGTTGTTAGGACATTAGAATACACATTTTATTTAGGTAAAAAGAGATTATCATTTATGAGACAACTTAAGATTAGCAAGAGTATAACCAACCGTTCCAGTGAAGCACTCGACAAGTACTTGGTGGAGATTGGTCGTGAGCCTATGGTCTCTATCGACGAGGAGATCGAACTCGCACAGAAGATTCGCAAGGGCGGACGCGAGGGTGAGCGTGCCAAGGAGAAATTGGTCAAGGCCAACCTCCGTTTCGTGGTATCTGTAGCAAAGCAGTACCAGCACCAGGGTCTTTCGCTTACCGACCTCATCGATGAGGGTAATATCGGTCTCGTGAAAGCTGCCGAGAAGTTTGACGAGACTCGTGGTTTTAAGTTTATCTCATACGCCGTATGGTGGATTCGCCAAAGCATCCTACAGGCTATCGCCGAGCAGAGCCGTATCGTTCGCTTGCCTCTCAACCAGGTAGGTGCTTTGAGCAAGATTCAGGCTGAGATCAGCAAGTTTGAGCAGGAGCACCAGCGCAAGCCTTCCGTTTCTGAGTTGAGCAAGATCACCAACATGGAGGAGACCAAGATCGACCAGACTATCAAGGCTGACAACCACCACATGAGTATCGATGCTCCATTCGGTGGCGAGGACGATGACAACGCCATGGTCGATGTGATGGCTTCTGGCGACGACACCCGTACCGACAAGCAGGTTGACTTCGAGTCTATGAGCAGCGAGTTGAAGCGTGTGCTCGACGCAGTATTGAAACCTCGTGAGCGTGACATCCTCTGTTACTGCTATGGCATTGGCTGCCATGAGAAGGGTCTCGAAGAGATTGGTAGCGAGTTCAACCTCACTCGTGAGCGTGTTCGCCAAATCCGCGAGAAGAGCATCATCAAGCTCCGTGAAAGTGGAAAGATCAAGATATTGATGAAATACTTAGGTTAAGAAATAAAAAAGGCTAGCATATTTTGCTAGCCTTTTTTATTTCTATTTGTTTTGTACGAAGTTTCCTTCCTTCAATACTCTGTTAATTCTTATGTAATCGATTGAAAATGAGAGAGTTAATTAAC
>ENA-OWPL01000510-OWPL01000510.1-human-gut-metagenome-genome-assembly--contig:-NODE-510-length-27620-cov-38.014257_pt1 | contig 27620 bp, 25 predicted proteins | sample MGYA00248263_ERZ651844 | MGnify/ENA primary metagenome ERZ651844 (study PRJEB26924, sample SAMEA4378256) | human gut metagenome | biome: human gut; feature: human-associated habitat; material: faeces...
TGTTTTGAACATTAATTATCATTAATTGAACATTAATTATTTCATTAATTTTTTTCGTTAATTGTTTCGTTAATTGTTTTCGTTAATTGTTTCGTTAATGTTCATTCTTGTCTCTTCGAACCGAGTTACCCACACGATGAGTTACAGCGCCTAAAATGGGAAGAACAAGGGGATAACCAATATGGCTACAATACCCATAATAATCTGAAGAGGAACACCCACCTTGACGTAGTCCATAAAGTTGTAATGACCTGCATTCATCACCATGGCATTCGGTGGAGTACAAATCGGTGTGGAAAAACAAGCACTGGCTGCCACAGCAGCTGCCATCATGAAGGGCGTAGGCGATACACCTAATTGTGTAGCTGCAGCCCAAGCGATAGGAGCAACCAAGATAGCAGTGGCTGAATTGCTAATAAAGGTACTTAGTACGGAAGTAATAATGTAAACACCAGCCATGGCTGCTATCGGACCGTAAGCATGTAGTCCCTCAACCAATGAAGTGGCGATCCACTCCGATATGCCCGTTTTCGACAAGGCCGTACTCATCGGCATCATAGCGGCAATGAGCACAATGCTCTCCCACCCTATCATCTTGTAAGCCGCATCTACACTGCGCACACAGCGCGTCAAGACCATTAGCAGACCAGTGATAATCACTACGGCTACGGGCTTAACACCTATCTGGTCGGCAAAGACCATGAAGAGTATCATCAGTGCCATCAAAGCTGCTGCCAAGGGGGCTTTGTGGTCGAGCGCGACACTCTCGGCATCTTCGGTAGGCGAACCGATAACGATCCACTCACGATTCTTCTTCGCCATACTTTCTATGCCTTTCCACTCTCCGTGCACCAATATCATGTCGCCATTCTTCACCACGTTGTCTAATACGTTGTCGAACAGATACTTACCACTTCGCTTTATGGCCAATACGTTTACGCCAAAGCGTTCCTTGAAGTTGGCAAGACGCAAGGGACGATTGATAAGTGAAGAGTCGGGCGAGATAAGCACCTCGGCCAGTCCGATTTCATAAAAATCGAGTTTTCCCTTACCCTCACGTTCTTCATCTTCGAATACGGAAAGGTTATGGTCGGTCGCAAACTTCTCTACTTGCTCGCGATGCCCTAACACGTAGAAGGTATCGTCGGCCTGCAATATCGTATCGGCTGACACGGACTCTTGTATATTGGAACTAAACACGGTGCGATTGGCACGACGTACCTCTAAAATCGTAATGCCATACTGACGACGAATATCCAACTCGCCTACGGTCATACCCTCTAAGTGGGAACTTCCGCTCTGAGCCTGAAGACGAAATACGAGGTCGGCAATGTGATACTCGTGCAGCAAAGCGGCCAAGGTGTCGTCATTGTTTGCTTCGCTCGTCTCGCGCGCCTTCTTGCCCAAGAACAAACGACACAAGGGATAAAGCAATATCAATCCTACGCCCAAACAGATAATACCTATAGGCAAGAAATCGAAGAAGGCAAAGCCCTCACGTCCATTGTCGCGTAGATAACCGTCAACGATGAGGTTGGGCGGTGTACCGATGAGTGTCAATATGCCACCCATCGAACTGGCAAAGGCCAATGGCATCATAAGTTTGGCAGGACTCGTGCCTGCCGACTTCGACATAGCCAAAATAATCGGCAACAACAAGGCTACCGTACCCGTATTGCTCACAAAGGCGGCCACCACGCTGGTGACAATCATGACGAGGAAAAATAGTTTTACTTCACTCGTCCCCGCGAGTTTGAGCAAACGACCTGAGATAATGCGTGCCAAACCCGTCTGAAACACCGCTCCGCCTACGACGAATAGACCTATCATCATCACTACGGCTGAGTTGGAGAAACCCGCCAAGGCCTCAGCTGGGGTGAGAACATTGGTTACAAGCAATAGGGCTAAGGAACAAAGTGCTACAATGTCGCTACGCACTTTGTCGGCAATGAATGCGACAATGGTAAGTGCAAAAGTGGCTATCACAATCGCCACTTGTCCCGAGGGGGAACTTAACCATTCAGTTAGAGTGTTGAATATTTCCATGGTAGGTTTAAGTATTAGGTTGCGACAAATGTAGGCTTATTCTTCTATATGACAAAAAAAGAAAGTCGTATTTTTGCACACAAATCAATTTACAAGCTATCAGTCATGCCACTACAACGTAAAAAAGGTACTTCTAATCCTTTCGCCTTCAAGGCCAAAAACGCAGGTAAGAAAAAGTCTACTGGCAAGCGTGTCGGAAAGTCGAAACGCGAAAAAGCCAATAATCAATTGAACAGAAGGGTGAAATAGCCCTACCTGAGCGTTTCTCTACAGAACTCTCTACAAAATGTGTCAGGACGCCCTAAATAGGCTTGCTTACTTACACTTATTTTACCAACCGCAATTTTTGCTTTCATGTTTCACTTATTAGTATGAAAACATTGATAATCAATTCTTTTAATACATGAAACATCGCACTTCTATGTTTCATTTTTAGTTTCAATGTTTCATCTCAAAAAAACACTGTGGGAGCGATTTAAAAACACTGAGGGAGCGATTCAAAAACACTGTGGGAGCGATTTAAAAACACTGTGGGAGCGCGCAATCGCTCTCTCAGTGTTTTGAAAAATGAAACATGAAACTTAAAATGAAACATAGAAGGCAAATGTTTCATCATTCCAAAATGATTGATAATCAGACATTTTACAAAGAAAAATGAAACATGAAAGATAAAGTAAGACAATACAAATCGTTACGCGCCACGTAGGCGCGCTTCGTGGCGCACAACTCTTCTCCCAATTGCTGCATTATAGAACACTCTTTAAGCTTCTCTTTTACTCAAATTTCACCCTTTCGTTTGTAACTATTTATTTTTTTGTACCTTTGTCGCTATCAGAAACGAAAACATCCATAACACCTATATAAATTATGAAAAAGATCACTACTCTCTGCTTGGTGTTGGTGCTAACAATTGTTGGCGCTATGCAAGCACAAGCACAATCATTTAGCTACGGTATTACGGCTGGTTATAACTTGACCAAAATGAAGTTTTCGGGCAATTGGAAGGAGAGCTACAGCTCTGATAACAAGTCGGGTTGGTTCATCGGTCCGAAGGTGGCCTTCAATACTGCTTTGGGCATCGGCATCGACGCTTCGCTGCAATACTCTCAACGTAAACTCAACATTACGGAACTCACTTACTATAGCAACGGAGAGGTATTCGGTGGAAAGTCACAGTCAAAGACGTATCGCACACTCGAAATTCCTATCAACTTGCGTTATAACATCGGGTTGGGCAAGATAGCTGGCATATACGTGTTTACAGGTCCACAATTTGGCTTTGCCTTTAAGAACATGGAGTGGAGCAACTTTGGCTCTGGCACGAACTTTAGCAAGGAGAATATGAACACGACCTGGAACATTGGTGCTGGCATTCGCCTCATGAAGCACCTCGAAGCCAGCATCGGTTATAACTTTGCTCTCGGTAAGGCCGGTAAGGCTATCTTCAACAACTTTGGTGGCGAAACAGGCAATAGCCAAGACCTCGAACTGAAGTATAAGACTAACACCTTCCAGGTGCAAGTAGCATATATGTTTTAATCCCGTTTCTCAGTTGACGAGTTGACGAGTAAGTTACTTTATGCAAGACTTACTTGTTAACTAAAAAACTCGTCAACTAAGAAACAAAAGAATCAAAGAGATGCTTAGATTAAATTGTTTCTTTCAAGCCAATGAGGGCAAGTACGACGAAGCCCTTCAGGCAGCCATTGCCCTTACGGCAGCATCATTAAAAGATGCAGGCAACATTGCTTACGACACATTCGAGAGTGCTACGCGCCCCGACATATTCATGATCTGCGAAACGTGGCAAGACGAGGCTTCACTCAAGCAGCACATGGCCGCTGACCACTTCAAACAATACGTCGGCGAACTCGAAAAATTGGGTACACTGAAGTTAGAACAATTCGAGTTTTAACACCTTATTAGAACCCACTAAAATAAAAAGCGCATTGTCGGTTTTGGCAATGCGCTTTTATCGTATATAAAACACAACTATTTTTTTTGTGCGTTTGATTGAAAGTTTGTACTTTTGCCACACGAAAAGAAACAAACACTTTTTAAAAGTTAAACTATTATGGCATTTTTATCAAACGAAAAGCTTTTGATCGTCGGTGCAGGCGGTATGATTGGTTCTAACATGGTACAGAGCGCCTTGATGCTCGGCCTTACTCCTAACATCTGCCTTTACGATATCTACGAACCTGGTGTACACGGTGTGTTCGACGAGATTCAACAGTGCGCTTTCCCTGGCGTAAACGTAACTTATACAGTTGACCCCGCTGAAGCTTTTACTGGTGCTAAGTATATCATCTCTTCTGGTGGTGCTCCTCGTAAGGACGGCATGACTCGTGAAGATCTTCTCAAGGGTAACTGCAAGATCGCTGCTGAGTTCGGCGACAACATCAAGAAGTACTGCCCTGAGGTAGAACACGTAGTAGTTATCTTCAACCCTGCTGACGTAACTGCTCTTACAGCTCTTATCCACTCAGGTTTGAAGCCCAACCAACTTACTTCACTCGCTGCTCTCGACTCAACTCGTTTGCAACAAGCTCTCGCCCTCGAATTTGGCATACAGCAGGATAAGGTAACGGGTGCTCACACTTATGGTGGCCACGGTGAACAAATGGCAGTATTCGCTTCACAAGTGAAGGTTGACGGCAAGCCCCTTTCTGAAATGGGTCTCTCTGCTGAACGTTGGGAAGAGATTAAGCACCACACCGTACAGGGTGGCTCAAACATCATCAAGCTTCGTGGCCGCAGCTCATTCCAGAGCCCTGCTTACAACGCTGTTAAGATGATCGAAGCTGCTATGGGTGGCGAACCCTTCACTTTGCCCGCAGGTTGCTACGTTAACTGCGACAAGTGTGGCTTCAAGAACGTAATGATGGCTATGCCTACTACTATCGACAAGACGGGTGTTCACTTCACTGAACCCCAAGGTACTCCCGATGAAATGGCTTCTCTCGCTAAGTCATACGAGCACCTTTGCAAGATGCGTGACGAGATCGTAGAACTCGGCATCGTTCCCGCTGTTGATAAGTGGACTGAAATGAACCCTAACTTATAATAGTTAGGAAGGTTTGATACTTTTCATAATGAAAGTTTGCTAGACGTGAGTCTGGCAAACTTTTTTTTGTAAACCTAAATTTTAATAAACTGCAATTTGTCGAAGAGACAGGAATGAACATTAAGGCGCGCTTCGCGCTTTGGATTTTGAACATTAATGTTTTCATTAATCGACCATTAATCTTTTTCATTAATCGACCATTAATCTTTTTCATTAATCTTTCCATTAATCTTGCTCTATAGTCTACATTGAACAAAATCTCTTCTTATGTCTTTCAAAACATAGCGATTTAAGCTGTTTATTTTAATAAGACAGGCTGCACCTCAGCAATTGAAGTAAACTTCATTGCGTTCGGCTTGCACTGTCTTGGGGCGGTAAGAGAACGGAAAAAGCGGTATAGAAATATTGTTGTACAATTCCTATACCGCTTATATTCAACGCTTTAAGCTGTTTGTGTAGCTTTTTGAGCGATTAATATTCGTCCTCGTTGAAGAGGCACAAGGTGTATTGAATTTCAGAAGATTATATTGCTGTGTCAACCTTTTCGATCATTTTATTTCGTAGTGAAAGACCGTAAAAGGATATTCCTTATTTGAAAAGCTGCTCCATTGTAACTTCGCTATGTACCAAACTATGATGTGCGCCATCTGCTACGCCATAGGTGGTAACAAAGGTGATGACCAATGAGAACTTTGTTTTGGTAGAACTCTGAAAGAGTTCCAATCGTTGTCTTAATAACTGTTCGTATGCCTCCGTAATGCGGTATTCAGATTTACTGAATTTCATCTCGCACAGATGAATGATGCGATCAGCGCGTTTGATGACTAAATCAATCTGTCCTCCTTTCTGGTCTTCACTTGCAGCCTTGCGCCATGAAGACACTTCTGTTGCCATCCCCGAAATGCCCAAGGCACGTTTTATGCAGTCAGTGTGCATAAGGCACACTATTTCAAATGTAAGTCCCTGCCATGTCGAGATTTGGCGTGACTCAAAATTATGACTCCACCAATGTTCGTCGCCTGAAATATCCTGCAAGATAAACTTGTAATAAAACAAAGTATAGAAATCCACCAAACGATAGATTGTATCTTTCACCTTATGACCAAAATTCTGATTTCGGGAGATGAAGTCACATCTTTCAAGATTGGTCAGCACACGGGTAAGAGTGCCACCAGTGATTCCAATTGTCTTGGATATTTCTTCACGTGACATGCCATCATGATGTGCAGCCAAAGCCTTTACTACACTTATATATAAGTCGGCATTTGAAAACAGAGCATTATACAATTCATCAAACTCGCTTCGCATAATACCTCCTTGGACAAAGAATAGTCTGTCAACATTCTGCACGAGGCTTTCTTTGGTATTAATGAGACTTAAATAAAAAGGGATGCCTCCAAACACCATGTAGCACTGTAATATTTGGTATCTGTCCCATTTGCAGTGTTTTCTATGAAGATACTCCTCTGTCTCATGCAAAGTAAATGGTCTAACATAAATGCTGCTTGTAATGCGAGCATGCAGCCCTCCTTGGTTTTCAATCAGATTGTCTACCATCCATGAAGTTGCCGAGCCACTGGCAATAAACACAATATCACTGCGACGGGCAGCCCAGCCATTCCAGAAATTCTCCAATGCAGCAACAAAGTTAGACTTCTGTGTGTCAATCCAAGGCATCTCGTCTATAAATACCACTTTTTTTCTGCTTCTATCAAGTGATTCAAGATATTCTTCAAGAGCATCAAATGCGTCGAACCAATCGGCAAACTTATCCGACTTTATGCCTGAGAACTTTTTCAATGCACGCGCAAAACTCGTAAGTTGTCGCTGGCGTGATAGATTATGTCCTCCAACAAATGTAAAGTCGTATTGTCCGTGGTAGTATTGGTCAACAAGAAAAGTCTTACCCACTCTTCGCCGTCCATATACTATAACAAATTCTGAGCGATCCGACTCCATCACTCTGTGGAGTTCTTGACACTCTCGCTCTCTACCAACAAGTTTGCTTGTCATAATCATACCATTATATCTTAACCCTTGCAAAGGTAATGGTTTAATTGCAATTAAAAGAAAAGCATGGTGATTCTTTACCCAAATCTATGTTGCAAGGTTAGATTTGGGTAAATAATCCGCCTTAAATTCTTTTACATACTCTGACGATGACTATTTAGTTGCAAGGGCTGTATGCTCTGATTTGAGCAGTTTATTTTAATAAGACAGGCTGCACCTCAACAATTGAAGTAAACTTCATTGCGTTCGGCTTACACTGTCTTTTTTTTTGGGGGGGGGTAAAGAACGTAAAAAGCGGTATAGGAATATTGTCGTACAATTCCTATACCGCTTATATTCAACGCTTTAAGCTGTTTGCACAGCTTTTTGAGCGATTAATATTCGTCCTCGTTGAAGAGGGACAAGGCGTATTGAGAATCAAGTGATTATACCATTACGTCTGCCTTCTTGATCATTTTATTTCGTAGTGAAAGACCGTAAAAGGCAAAACTGTGACCCTATTATAGCCCAAAAGACAATGCTATACACTACTCTGTAAATGATGGGTTCAAAAGGAAATCATAAATGCTGACTATTTGTATACCCTTTTCGTCACTCCATGTTTTTGTATGTACCCCCACTACTATTATTTTTCGGAATGAATCATCTACAAGTTTCAGAGAACGTTTCTCTTGCTCCATCTTTTCCTCATCTGGCATTTTGTAGGCAGACTGAATATAGATACGCTCACAACCTTTGTTACAAACAAAATCGACTTCAAGTGTTACACGTTGCTGTTTGCCTGCCTTATTCCTAACACGATGAAAGATATTGCCAACATCAACAAGCCAGCCACGCATACGCATTTCATTGTAAATGACATTCTCCATAATATGCGTTGTCTCATTTTGGCGGAATGAAAGAATCGCATTGCGTAAACCTATGTCTTGATAATAGTATTTGCAAAGAGCGCCAATATACTTTCTTCCTTTGATGTCATACCGTTCAGACTTCTCTATCAAGAATGAGTCTTGCATATATCCCAAATACATGGAAATGGTCTTAACACTGATACCTTGTACCTTACTGACAGACTTGAATGTATTTGCTATATTCTGCGCATTAACTGGTGCACCGATACTTGATGCCACTGTCTTTGAGAGTTCTTCAAATTCAGCTTTCATTTCTATCGGATTTCTCTCGTAGATGTCTCTAAGGTACACAGTGCGATACAGACGACGCAAAAAGTCAGCTTTTTTGTCATCACCAACTTGTGTGAGAAGTTGTGGCAGACCTCCAAACATCAGATATTCAGCCCATCCTTCTTCCTTTGAACTTTCATAAACAGACATAAACTCTGCAAACGACAAAGGCCAAACATGAATTTCATCACCTCTGCCACGGAACTCCGTAACCACGTCTGATGAAAGAAAGCGAGAGTTTGAGCCAGTGACATATACATCCGTTCCTTCTGTCACCGATAATGTTGAAAGAACCTCAACAAAGTCATTGACTTCCTGCACTTCATCAATGATAATATAATAAGTAGAGTCGTCCTTCATTTCTTTTTCAACCCAATCAAGCAAAAAATCTGGGTCTTTAAAGTTTTTGTTCTTACGACTTTCCATATCAATGATTATGATATGGGCTTCTGTAACTCCCTCATTAAGCAAATGCTGGCGAAAGAGTTTCTTTAGCAGGAAAGACTTACCAGAACGGCGTAGTCCAGTGACTATTTTAATCAGTCCATTCTCTTTTGAACGTACTAATTGGTCTATATATTTACTTCTGTTTACTATCATATTATTCTAAAAATTGTCACTTGTGACAAAATCCGGAAGCAAAGGTAATGCTTTTTATCTGAAAATGAGTATAATATGCTTTTTTTGATGTTTGGAATAATCACTTGTCTGCAAAATCTCCATATTCTAATCACTCAAAACCTACAGAAACCTAAAAAGCGGTATAGAAATTTCTTTACGAAATCTCTATACCGCTTATATTTTTGTGCTTTAAGCTGGCGCGCAGCCAACCCATAGCTTTTAGTATTCGTCCTCGTTGAAGAGGAACAAGACGTACTGAGTTTCAAGTGATTATATTGCGGTGTCAACCTTTTCAATCATTTTATTTTGTGGTGAAAAACCGTAAAAGGCGGTATATATCTCTGCTATAAGATATTATTATTTGTTCAACCATTTCATAGCCCACTCAGCTAAGGGCGAGGGACAAGCTAACATTCCGCAGTTTTGCTGTAAATTGAGAAACGAGAAACGTATGCGGTTCTTGGGTTGGTAACGTTCGTTGTACACAACAATACTTCTTCCACTGACACAATTTTCTGCCTTTACTTCTACAGGAATTATCTCATTCTCTCGCTGTAACAGAAACTCAATCTCAGCCTTTCCTTCCGAAGACCAATAGTAAGGCATTGAACCATACGATGGCAACAGGCTTTGCAGCACTGCATTCTCCGCCATTGCGCCTTTAAATTCTGTGTAATTAACAGTCGGGTCAATGACAATGCTTCCCGGTAGTCCGGCCAATCGTCGCAACAGTCCGCAGTCACTGGCATAAATCTTGAATATGTCTGGCTCTTCGTAGGCACTTAAAGGCATTCCCGGTTTCGACACCGCATTCACGCGATATATCATACCAGCATCTTCAAGCCATAACAAAGCGTCTTCATAATCACGACTTCTTGCTCCTTTCTTTATAATCTTATATATGAACTTTCTATTTTCCTTGGCAAGTTGAGAAGGAAGTGAACGCCAAATAGCATGGATGCGCGGTATTTCGCGAGGTTCTGCATACTTGGCAAAGTCAAGTTCATACAAGTCTAATATGCCTTGCAATATGTCGTCCACAGCTTGCATTCCCTGATTTTCAAGCATACTCACGGCAGCTTCTGGCATTCCTCCAGACACCATATATCTGCGGTATTCAGACTTCAACTTGTCAAGTATAATAAGAGGCAATTTCTCTGGCTGTTCTATCTGTTCAACAAAATTGAATGTCTGAGAATCGCTGGCTCGCAGATACTCTTTGAACGTAATCGGATACATACGCATAACCTGCACCTTTCCTACCGGTACGGTCATTCTCCTCCTTTTAACAGCCACTCCTAACAGCGAACCTGCTGCAATAATATGCCATTCGGGAGCATCTTCACAAAAATACTTTAACGAGTTGAGCGCTTCTTCACATTCTTGTATCTCATCGAATATAAGTAGTGTCTTGCCTGGAACAAGAGGAACTTGGCTATAAAGGGCGAGTTCCTTTATTATGCGTGCCGGTTCCTTTGACTCAGTGAAGGCTGACAGCAACTCTTTCTGACGGTCAAAGTCAAATTTCGCTGTATAGTCGAAGCATTCTCTTCCAAACTCCTCCATAGCCCATGTCTTGCCAATCTGACGGGCTCCTTTCAACAGGATTGGCTTATGCTTTTCAGCATCTTTCCATTCCTTGAATTTATTTATTATGTCTCTTTCAATTCTCATATTTGCACCAATTACTTCTGTTTTGTGTCAAACACAACACTTTTCCGAACTTATCAGGTGCAAATATGCAATATATAGAGGAATACTACAACTTTTCTGAAAGTTATTTTTATTTATTTTCCAACATTAGTGTCCCGTTAAAATCGGGACACTATTTAAGTCGTGTACTTTAGTGTAAGCACGAAAAAGCGTGAAGCCACCTGTCGCTTGCTCCACCTTTGAGGCCTTAGGACTTACCCTTCACGTCAGAACAAGCAACGAGCCCCCACGCCGATATGTATATGTACACTCCCATAGAGCCAGCCTTACAAGGCTGACCCATTAAAGGTACGTATATAACATACCCATAGGCATCATCGTTGCGAGCTTCTTTGACGTGAGATTTGAATACTAATCGTTTACGACCGATTGCATCTATCTCACTCTGAGTAATGCCGTTCTGTACATTGATGTTCGACATTTTTTGTATGGATGTTACAATCAGTCGGTCATTAGGATCAGAACTCTTCAACTTACTGACTAATATAGCTGTATGCTGAGTATCCTGTATGCTGTCATCATCGCCAGCAAAGCCACGGTATTCATCCAAAGACTGTATCGATAGTTCGATACGGTCAAGCAAGAATACCACCTTGTCTGCATCGCCAGAATTTGCTATGAGCTGAGTACTTTTAAACAAAGTCATGGTTTTACCTGATCCTGTAGTGTGCTATATATAACCACCACGATGCTGGTGAGTGTCCCAATTTGTGCGGTGAGTCACATCACTTATCTTGCAAACCGCATAATACTGATATGAGCGCAAACCTTCAATGTCTTGTCCTTTTCATCAGCTATTGTATAGTAACCCGCAAGTTGGTGTGCCATAGGGATTGGCAATAAACGACTGGCAATAATACGCCAATCAGTTATTTCCATATTGTTGAAGTCTGCCCAATGGAATTGGAACTCAGGTTTGGAGCTATCTTCTGCTCCTGGATTAGCAAAGTACAAAGTCTTTTCGGGTGTCATGGCCACGAAAATTTGTACTAATTTGAAGATACCACTAGAAAAAAAACCTTCGTGAGTGTAACGCTTAATTTGGAAGGCCGCTTGAGTCACATCCACTCCGCTACGTTTCAACTCCGCATGGATTACAGGCATACCGTTGATAAGCAACATTACATCACCTCGACGAGCACCTCCCAGTGGGTGCGAAGTCTTGAAACGAGGTTGACGTACAATCTGATAACGGCTCTGAACAGCATATCTCCTGTGCATCAAAGATTTTCAAATATACCTCCTTGCCACAGCTATTTGCATCTGCTGAATTATCACGCTTTATTATAACCTGTCCACCATTAATAAGACGGTTCATCTCAAATGGTGAACACTTGGTCAATCACTTGCTGCATCTCTGTCTTTGTCAGAGGTGCATTGCCCAATCGGTTAATGTCGCGATTATTATCATAGAGGATATTAGCCCAGTTCTGCACAAGGTCTTCCTCTGTCGGATTCATCATGATACCTCCATCCCATCCATGACTGGTATGGAGAAGATTGGCAAGAGCCTGCTCAAATGCAAGTTCCTTGATGAAGAATTGTGTATTGTCGTTAGCCATTGTTATTTATTCTGTTACACCCATTTTTTTTAAAGTCTTCTTTGCAACGTCAGCTGCTTCGACAACGTATTGCTTCAGTTCTATATAACTCTTTGCAGAATAATAGGTAAGTTCATTTCCATTTTCGTCAAGATCCATATAAACGCAATAAGAATCATTTTGATCTATGTAGCCAACTTCTGCGATCTCCAGAAATCTTTTTGCTTTCACCCTAGAAGGAAATTGAACAAAGATTCTGAATCGGTGACCATTGCTGAAGTTGATATTGAAAGAATACTCGTCCTTCTCGTCATAGCAGTAATAAAAGATTGCATCCTCTCCTTTATAACGACCATATTTATTGTAATCATTTAAACTTGCATGAACGTCTTCATCCTCATAATACTGCATTCCAAAATCCTCAATAAATTTTTGGGCCATTTTTTCTCGTTCGGAATCAATAAAGTAGCGCTCAAACCATTTGCCAGGGATAGCGACAGCAATATGACCATTCTTCCAATGCACATACACTGGTGATGGTTGATCTACAATCCAATTATACAGTCGTACGTCTTTACGTAATGCATTGCACGCAATGGCAAGTTGGAGTTCCCAAGTTTCCTTTCCTGTATATGTAACCAATTCCTGTGCTGCTTCATTCAAGCCAACTATCACTTCTTCCTTAGTTTTACTCCTATCTAGTATTGATGCTAACATTTCATGAATGCGCGAATCACTTATAAGAAGAATTTTAAGATATTTATGTGTCTCACTATTCTCAGTAATATATTGACGAGCTAGATCCTTCCATGAAGATAGTCTTGACATAAGTGCTCGAATAAGAATATGTTTCTTCCGGTAGTCTGCAGAAATACCTTTTGAGTCAAACATATCTGAAATGAGCTCGCATCGATGCTTAAAATCGGCAAGAGACATACCTTCTGTATAATAAAAGTTCGTCGTACCTTTAAAGTAAGGGTGCTTCTCTATTAGCATAAACTGCTCCAACCAAGCATAATTTTCTGTGATGCGTTTTGCCTTCTCCATTTCTTCTTTGAATGGACGTGCCCATCGGTTATCATCATCTGATGTTGGTAGTTCTGCACAATTTGCTAGAGCTTCATAAAATGAAGATGCCTTTGTGATATTACTCATGCTCTCACGACTTATTGCAAATTCGCTTTCATTGTCAAGAGCATTTGCAATAGCCCTAATCATCCTACCGAAGTTGCGCAATGTGGTTGCAACACGTTCCAAGTTATCAATATCGGTATTCTCAACGATATTCCAAACCACTCGCATCCATTCTTTATATAATGCCTCATCAAAGGTCTTGAACGTCAAAATAAACTCTTCGATAGCCCCCATAACAGTTAAAAGCGTCTGTGTAAAATTGACCGATGAATCAACGAAGAAATTTCCCTTTTTCCCCTCATCCCATACCGGTGTCAATGATTCCTCTATCAGCATCTTACATTGCTGCAATGTATCAAGTATCTTCTCAATAGCTGAAAAATATTCAGGATGAGCCTCTAACTCATCTGCATATTTATCAAAACCTAGGTATTCACCCTTGCTTTTTTCCGACTGAGTATAGAATACATTTACAGCTGTTTCTGTGCCACGCATATCTTTTGGGGCAAGATTGCTATCAATGAGATAACGACAAGCAAAGAAACGACTGAAGAATCTCATGTACGAAATATCAGAGTTTTTCTTCTTTGTGTTATCCCAGAAAAGGTCAATCCATTTGGCGTCCAATTTTATGGAGATGTTCTCACAATGAGAAACCATGTCTCCTTCAAGCCCACCTTCTAAAAGAACCATTTCTTCACGAAGGCTTGTCACCTTGTTCATAGCTCCAGTAAAGTCAGCCTTGAAATTATCGAATACAGAAAGTGGAAGTCCACGAGCATTCATCTTCATGTAAAGCTCTTCTGACTTTCCAAACTGCATCAATGGCAATACATAGAACTGAAGATTATCCACTTTATCAATGGCATCTGCAATTCTATTATTTTTATAATATGAGTCAATAGCATCCAGCATAACAAGCATACCAGCTATAGTAGAATCCTTGTCATACGAGCGATAGTACCATCTTGCCTTATTGATCTTTTCACTTGGTTTCTCATCATCGAGGTCACAAACATAAACCGATAAGGATTTGCAGAACTTTGTGGCTGTTGTTCTAGTTTCATAGACAAATGACTTCAAAGCATAGCGAATAGGCTCATATACAGGATTATCCTGCTTATTCTCTTTGTTAAGAAGATACCAATGAAGAAGGTACAAAGTTGTAAAGCGTTGTTGACCATCTAATAACTCCATGACGAACTCTGCACTATCATTCTCTTTGTTTTCCTTGACAGCACCATAAATAAAGTTCATGTCCATTGGTGAGTCATTTTTTAGACTCTTGAAAATATCCTTTAGGAAGTTCTCTCGAATCTTTGTTTCTGCCTCTCCATTACGCCCTTGTGCATAAGGGCGCTGAATGCGAGGTACTACAATCTTTGAGATTGTCACAAGGTCACTCTCTGAGGAATGATGTACAGGAGTGCTGAATATCTTAGTGAAAGTGTATGTTTGGCTCATGATTATTTCTCCTTTTATATTATATATTAAGATAGTCTCTCAACTCTTCGCAGATATAACGCTGATATGATTTCATATCCTCTTCTGTCCATTGAGTTCGTCTTGTCCCTTCGTCATCAAAGAGTTTCATGAACACGAAAGAGGTTGACACAGGCACAAACACTCCGTTCCTCATGCGTTCGATGATGTTTTTTCTTTTAGTGACAAATAGGCTGTTACCGTATGATCGGTTAGTAGAAGAATCCAATAAGGTCAGATTCCCTATATTGTTTTTCACTTCCTCAGGAGCATCAGTCTCTTTGGCAAGTATACGCAGTTTGTTAATAGCATCCATTAACTTACCATTCTCACGTAATAACTGGATTTCATTCTTTGTTTTCTCATCTTCGTTGAGCTGAATCTCAAGATCTGCCATTGCTGTATCAAGCCACTTTTCCTGATCATCAACTCGCTTCAAACCATTCTTGGTGAATGAGTCAATGTGTTCAATATCCCAATCTTGCGATGTGAGTATTGCAAATGGGAATTTATAAATTTCACCAAGTTTATTCAAACCATTCTTTGCCTGTTCTGCCTGACGATTGAGGTGGTTCACATTCAGCAACAGCAATAGATTGAATACTCTGCTATCACTATAGCTAATATTAATCTCTCCATTCTCAACTTCAATTCCAGATACTTGTTCACGGATTTCAGCTTTCATCCACTCCTTAAAGTCTTCGCGAGATTGATTTTCTTCCATTGAAAGGAAATGTATGTAACTTTTAGGGAGAAGGCTTTCGTTATACTGGCAAAGCATACCTATAAGGTTGTAGCACACCACATCCTCATACCAGTCTTCCAAGACATGGTACACCTTGGTAACAGAATCCCACTCTTCGTCTATTTTCTTAGACAAATCTTCACCATGCAATCCATCAAACTTATCATAGTAGAAGTTAAAGATTCGGTTCTTATCTTTCAGTTCTGCATCGCATTCCTTCAAACATTCGTCTATCTCTTCCTCCGCAACATCTTTTAGGCGCTCAGCCTTATAAGCGAGTTGAAAAATAAAGTCGATTCTGTTTGGCATTTCATTACCTCGTTTGTTAAGAAAATACCAGAATGAGTCATTATGTAAGGTATTTTCAATACTTTCCCATTCCAATGCTCGCTGCATCTGAATGTGTTCAAGCACATCCTTTTGTTTCTTCAAGAAGAGCGCCTTAATCAGCTCAGCATCTGTCAGGTAAATCTTACCTGTGTTTATCTTACGGAACTCGCCAATAGCATCTGTGTCCTTTGAAAGTTCGTACCAAAGTACTTGAACTGAGCCGGTATTGTTCTTTTTCCCCTTACCTGCATTAAGAAGTTTGAAAAATGTTTCTCTTACATTCTTCACAGTCTCATCCAATTCGTATCGTTTACACAATGCCAAACCACCTGTTTCTGAATAGTCTCCTTTACCACGGATCCATTGATCGATGGTATCATAAGCCTGCTGCATGTGGAAGTAGTCAATGTTGCTTATTGTGCTACTATCTGACTGTCCCAAGTGTTCCAGGAAGTATGCAGAATCTTTTCTGGTAGCATACACCAAATGATAGAGTTTCTTGCCGCCATAGTCTTCTTCCAACTCTCTCTCCGAAATACCTTCCTTAGTCATTAGGTATTTATAAAGGATGTATATGGTAGTTAGCCGTTGTTGACCATCAATAATCTCCCACACAGGGTTATCTTCACTCCTCTCTACGCCTTCTGGTAGAATGCGCTTCAATACTTTTTCGTTAGTCATCAGACGGGCAACAACTGGTTGAAGGCAATAATAATCGCCTTCCAAGTTAGTGGTGCTTGTCCCATGTGGCTCATTGGCATACGAGAACAGGTCACGCAACAGTTGCGTAACCTGTGTCGGTGTCCAACGATAACCTCGTTGGTATGAGGGTATGTAAAAATATCCGCCTGTTAAGAGATCAGATATTGCTTTCCTTTCGATCAAATTACTCATATATACGGAATGCTTTTCTATTATGGCTATATAAACATCTTGTCAAGACAGGCAGACTTGATGCGTTTTAGTGATTCTATAGATTCAAGATAGAAGTGCAATCCTAACAGCCTATCCCAAGCCTTCTCCGTTCGCTACACTCACTACATAGGCTTGGGATAGGCTGCTAGGATTGCACTTCTATCTTGAATCTATAGGAATCTATTTGTTATATTCCTATACCGCTTATATTCAATGCTTTAAGCTATTTGAGCGATTAGTATTCGTCCTCGTTGAAGAGGAAGTCCTCCTTCGTTGGGTAATCGGGCCAAACGTCTTCTATCGTTTCGTAAACTTCGCCTTCGTCCTCCAACTCTTGCAGGTTTTCGACAACCTCCATCGGAGCACCTGAACGCATAGCGTAGTCAATCAGCTCGTCCTTTGTGGCGGGCCAAGGCGCATCTTCAAGTTTTGATGCTAATTCCAATGTCCAATACATAGTGTTAGTTTTATTTTATAAGTTTGCTTTTCTTAATTTGCGCGCAAAAATACTGTTTTAATTCAAACACGTAACATTTCGTGTGCACTTTTTTCATCGTGTTGTGTTAAATAGTTTAATTTCCGCGCTAAAGCAAACAAAAAGTCCGACAAACGGTTGACGTAAGCCATTGTTTCGCCCTCACTAATGCGCCAATTCTCATCAGGATAGCGTGTCACGAAGCTTATCAACTCCCGTTCGGTACGTCGACATACCGTGCGCACCACATGTGCTGCAGCCGCCACCGTATGTCCGCCTGGCAAGACAAAACCTCGGAAGAGTCCGCCTATGGCCTTACTTATAGTGTCTATCTGATGTTCTAACGCTGCCACATCGGCGTTAGAGGGAGCGGGGTATTGCTGCAACAGAGCCTTATCGGTGCCTTCCACACCTAGATTAAACAACAAGCGTTGTGCCTGAATTAGCAACTCACGCTCTTTTGTTAACTGATCTACCACTTTAGGCGGCAGTACATCACCCTCTACTTGTGCGATAAGCCAACCCAATTGGGATGAGAGTTCGTCTAACATACCATAATATATAATGTGTGGCGCACTCTTTGAAGTGCGCTCGCCCGTAGCAAGTTGGGTCGTGCCACTATCGCCTCGACGTGTATAGATTGACATAACGTATTTGGGGTTAAAAGGTTAGGGGGGGGAAGGGTTAAGAAGTTAGTCTAATTGGAGATGTATCGTAGATTTTTTTTCAAAAATATACTTTTTTACTCCTAACCTCTCCCCCTCTAACCTAATAATAATTGATTACATAATTTTGTTTGTTCAGTTCGGGCCGTACCATTACAATGCCAAAGTCGGCCAAATTAAATGTCACGACGGCACGAGGGTGAGCGATTACATTGCGCCATACCTCGCGATTGCGCCCTATGGTGTGCATCACTACCAAGGTGCCTCCTGTAGGCAAATTGGCAAGTATCGCCTCAGCCTGCCGAGCCTTCATCGCACTGAGCAGTACAAAGTCAGCTTGCGATAGTTCGTCGTCCTCCACTATCCGCGCATGACGGCATCCTTCACTGAGGCAGCGTGCCGCCCAGGAGTCAATCCGATAGCCTACAAGCCCTATCACTTGAGGCTGTGCAAAGTTGGCCAATCGGAAAAGCAATCTGCCATCCTTCAGTCGCACCCCATGTGGGCGGAGCTTTTTATACATCGCCTTCAACTCGGGATAGGCATAATACGTGCCTTGCTCATAGACTACACCTGTGACGAAGCTGAAAGCAAAAGGGGAATGTATGCCATACCCTCGACGATGACGAAAGCGCAAGAGCCAACGTAGGGGACGAACTATGGAGGATTTATTCATTGCTTCTTGACTATGTTTATTTATTACTTGCCCTTAACTCGTTAACAAAAGAACGTCAACAAAATTAACACTCTCTTTTGGTATAAATAGCTTAATATTAAGTCTATTCGTCAGTTTTAGGCTTTTTTTAGCTTAAAAGTTTGTATGCACAAGATAAACTATATACTTTTGCGCGTGTGTTTTTCATTACATTATGATTGAAGGTGGGTTTGAAGGAGTCCAGAGGGGCTTAATTAATATACTCATTATTAATAGTAACACCTTATGGACGTCAAATCTTTGACATTTATCTTTTGCTGTGAAGTAATTGCAATCATAATAAAGTGCGCCTGTGCAACAGTGTGTGTTGCACAGGTTTTTTTGTGGATAGGGGAAAGGCTACCCTATTAATTTCGTGGCAAATGCTCCAACACTTGTTGTTTGAGGAAGGAGCGGTCGAGGTGGGTGTATATCTGCGTCGTATCAATACACTCGTGCCCCAACATAGCTTGAATGGCACGTAAGTTGGCACCGCCTTCGAGTAGGTGAGTGGCAAACGTGTGGCGAAGCGTGTGAGGCGATATGGTGCGTGTAATGCCTGCACGATTGGCCAAGACTTGCAGCACGTGGAATACGGTGATGCGCGAGAGGTGTTGGCGGCGGCGATGACTCAAAAATACGTAGTCTTCCTCACCAGGTTTGGGATCAATGCTCTCTCTATCAGAGAGCCATATCTTGAGTTCCGTTACTGCACGGGGCGAGATAGGCACTAATCGCTGCTTCCTGCCCTTACCCATTACTTGTAAGAAACCGTCGTCTAAGAAAACGTTCGTCAACTGCAACGAACAGAGTTCGCTCACGCGCAAACCGCAACTATAAAGCACTTCAACAATAGCACGGTCGCGCAGCGCCTCGTCTTGACTCCTATCCACCGCGTCCTCAAGAGCATCAACCTCTTCTACGGTCAAGACCGTAGGAAGATGCTCACCTCGTTGGGGCATTTCGAGCAGTTCGGTAGGATCGTCGGTGATATAGCCGTCCTCTAATAGATAATGAAAGAACGAACGCACACCACTTAGTATGCGCGACATTGTAGTGGCGGTCAGCCCGATGTCGTAGAGTGAAGCGGCAAAGTGGTGCAAATCGTCTAACTTCACGTCACGCGCTTCAAGTCCTTCGTCCTCCATAAAATTGAAGAATTTCAGCACATCTCCTACATAAGCCTCAGCCGTATTGGGCGAAAAGCCCTTTTCGAGCAGTAGGTAATTATTATATTTGTCAATAATCGAAGTCATAAGTGTACGTCCATATACATGAAAATTACTAACTTTGCACCAAATTCTTTTGAAGCAAGTAGCACAAAAAGTGCTGCAAAGTTACCGCTTCTTTTATTATAACACAAAAAACAATGAAGCTCTTAATTATCAACGGCCCCAATCTCAATCTTTTGGGCCAGCGCGAGCCTGGCATCTACGGTCACGGCACCATGGAAGAATGCATGACTGCCTTGCGCCAACGTTACCCCGACCACGAGCTCGAATACTATCAAAGCAACGTCGAGGGCTTCTTAATAGACCGCTTGCAACAAGCCAATGCTGAAGGCATCGAAGGCGCAGTGCTCAACGCGGGGGCTTATACCCACACAAGCATTGCCTTGCATGACTGCATTCGTTCTCTCCACTTCCCTGTGATTGAGGTACATATCAGCAATGTTCACCAACGCGAGGAGTTTCGTCACCACTCTATGATATCAGCCGCTTGTCGCGGTGTCATCTGTGGCTTCGGACTCGACTCTTACCGACTTGGGGTGGAAGCGCTGCTGAACAATGTGCAGATGCATAGTTAATGTGCAAATGTGAGAATGTGAGAATGTGCAAATGTGCAAATGGTCGCCATTTGTTACTAAGATATACAAACTTACTCGTTAACTTGTAAACTCGTTAACGTGTCAACTAAAAGAAAACAAACAGACTCAACTATACAATGTACAAGAAAACCAAAATTGTAGCAACCATATCGGATATGCGTTGCGATGTAGGCCTTATACAGCGCCTTTATGATGCCGGCATGAACGTAGTTAGACTTAACACTGCTCACCAAGACGCTGTTGGCATGAAGCGCGTTATTGACAACGTGCGCGAAGTGTCAAGCCACCTTGCCATACTTGTCGACACAAAAGGCCCAGAAGTTCGTACTACCAAGACCGAACAACCCATTGAATATCATAAGGGCGATATCGTAACCATAGTAGGACGTCCTGAGCAGCAAACGACTCGCGATGTCATTGCCGTTAGCTACCCAGGCTTTGTGGCCGACGTTAACGAGGGCGCACAAATTCTTATCGACGATGGTGATCTTGGCATTCGCGTTGACCATAAAGAGGCCGACCAACTCATCTGCCACGTTGAGAATGATGCTACGTTGGGGTCGCGCAAGAGCGTCAATGTGCCAGGCGTGCGCATCAACCTACCCGCACTGACTGAGAAGGACAAACGCAACATTGAGTTTGCTATCGACTACGACGTAGCCTTTATTGCTCACTCATTTGTACGTTCTAAGGAGGACGTTTACGAAATTCGCCGCATACTCGATGCACACGATAGCGACATTCGCATCATTGCTAAGATTGAAAACCAAGAGGGCGTTGACAACATCGACGAAATACTCGAAGCTGCTGACGGCATTATGGTGGCTCGCGGCGACCTCGGTATCGAAGTGCCTCAAGAATTTATTCCTGGCATTCAGCGTCGCTTGGTCGACAAGGCCATTCGTGTTCACAAGCCCGTAATCGTAGCCACCCAGATGCTGCAAAGCATGATTCACAACCCACGTCCTACACGTACCGAGGTGACCGACATTGCCAATGCCGTTTACTCACGCGCCGATGCCCTCATGCTCTCAGGCGAGACGGCTTATGGTGATTATCCCGTTGAGGCCGTAAAGACTATGGCCACCGTAGCATGGCAGGCTGAGAGGGATACGTTTAAGGAGTTTGGCGGCGTTGATATTCCCCTCTCTGACACACCTGACGTAACGGAGTTCTTCTCTAAAGAAGCAGTGATGGCTACGAAGCGCATGAAGCTCCGCGCTATCATTATGGACTCTTATACAGGTCGCACCGCACGCTACGTAAGTTCTTTCCGTGGCGAGAGCACCATTCTTGCGATTTGCTACAAGGCGAAGACGGTGCGCCACTTAGCATTACAATATGGCGTTTACGCTATCTACATGCCGATGAAGAGCTATGGCCACGAGTTCTTGCTCGCAGCCTTACGCAAACTCCTCTCTGACAACATGCTCCACATGGAGGACCGCATCTGCTACCTCGGTTCACAACGCAAGGAACAGAGCACCTCGTTCATGGAAATGAACATCGTTAAGAACCTCTTCCAAAGCGAAGGGGAGGAGGCGATACCGAATTAATGAGCTAATGAGCTAATGAGCTAATGTGCTAATGAGCAAATGCATAGTTAATGTGCAAATGTGAGAATGTGCAAATGGTCACCTTTACTTGCTGAGTTTATGAATTATATAAGTTGTTCATATTCTATAACTCAGCAAATAAAGGCGACCATTTGCACATTTGCACATTCTCACATTTGCACATTAACTACGCATTTGCACATTAGCTCATTAGCTCATTAGCACATTCCCTATACGACCCTTATCAAGCTCAATCCATCGCGTTCGGGCAGAATGAGTTGTTCTACGCGAGGGTCGGCAGCCACGTGGGCATTGAAGGCGCGAATGGCACGCGTTTGTGCGTCGTGGTCGTAAGCAGCATCGGTTACGTGACCGTCCCACAACGTATTGTCAGCCATAAGAAGTGTACCACTGTGCGTAAAAGGCATCAAGAGTTCGTAATACTCCGTATACTCCCGCTTGTTAGCATCAATAAAAGCTGCGTCAATCGACAAATTCATCGGGGGCAAGAGTTCAAACACATTGCCCACCACCATGTCCACCTTAGCCGCATACGGAGCGCCCTCCAGCCAAGGCCGCGTAAAGCACTCCTGTTCGTCGTTAATCTCAAACGTCACAATACGACTCCCCTCGTCCATGCCCGAAGCCATGGCCAAAGCTGAGTAACCCGAATAAGTGCCAATCTCTACGACCGTCTTCGGACGCAGCATTTGCATCAACATCTTTAGCAACTGCCCCTGCACATGCCCCGAAGCCATGCGCGGACGCAATAGGTGTAAATTCGTTGCCCGATACAAACGCTTCAAGTAAGCATCAGGCTCCGTACAACAAAGTTCTAAATAGCGCCCAAGGTCCATGCCTCCAGGCTCCAAGAGGTTTTCTTTATTCATATACGTGCAAAGGTACACAGAATTTTAATTACAAATAAGCCAACTCTTAGCTAACTAATCGTTAGTCAACCACTTCCAAACAGGCTTTACTTCTATACGTAAATTGTTGGTTTCAATCGTTTCTTCTTCATCGTATGTAATGATAAACGCTTCTTTTAATGGATAGATTTTGTTTAAAGCAACGAGAGCTGATATTTCTCGCTTGCGTGTGTCTGCGTCTTCTATGCTATAAGACACTTGAATAGCCAAATTCTCTTCTGGTACAAAGAAATCTACCTCAATATTACGATTGTAATAATACAAATGTGAGAGTTCCACATCCTGGTTATACCTTTTATTGAGGGCTATGGCACATATATTTTCCAATAGAGGCGATTTCGAATCGGATAAGAAAATGCTCAGCAAACCATTGTCTGTAAAATAATGCTTTTTAGCCGTTTCTTTCTCCGCAAACTTCGAAGCATAATTATCAAGGGTAAATAGCAAACAAGCTTCTTTCATGTAACGTACATACTCAATGATTGAAGCTGTGGAAGTTGACACTCCAGAACCTTTCACCATATTAGCCAAACGATTGTAAGCCGTAGGTTGCATCACGTTTTCTGCTATTCGCTTAACGGCAAGGCGCAGTGCATGATCGTTTTTTATACTATTTTTTTGTATCACATCACCCAAAACAATCTTTTCATAAAGACCATTGAGCCAATAACGTTTGTTGCGATACAGTCGTAACTCAGGAAATCCACCCCATTTAAAATATTCTGCAAAATATTGCTGCACTACGCTCTTTTGTTGACCATACATCCAATTTTCTTCCAAATAAACGCCATTTGACTCCAAATATTCACGGAAAGAATACGGATAAACCTTTTCGTCGAAATAACGTGCACCAAGTGTTGTTGCAATGTCACGACTAAGCATCTTAGCATTGGAACCTGTGATGAACACCATGTACTTCTGATTTGCCAACCTACGAGCAAAGTGTTCCCAACCTTCAATGTTTTGTATTTCATCAAAGAATAATATAGGTTTGTAAGAATACATACTACTGTAGGCCTGTAGTATCAAGTCTAAGTCTTCCACTTTCATACCATAGAGTCGCTCGTCATCAAAATTGATATAGACTATCTCCTTTATGTCATGCCCAGCTTGTAAATACTGCTTGGCGCGTTGGTATAAGAGATATGACTTGCCTGCTTGTCGAATGCCAACCAGCACATATCGTCCTTGTTCCTCAAATAAGAATGGTCGCTGATAGAGTTCAATCTCTTGAATTTCAGTTTGGCCCTCTTGTATCAGCGTCTTAAATACTTCCTTTCGCATTTCTCTTTTTGTTTGTTTCTGAAGCTAAATTACAACTTTTATTTAGTACCGTCAAATAAAAACACCCTATTTTGTTTAATAGCAGTAAATAAAAAACAGCTGTAACAAATCATGCATGTATAATTATTTTAAGGAAGAAATATAAACTGCAATTAAAAAATACCCACACGATGCGTTACCGAGCCGAAAAACTTTCTAACTTTGTTTTGACTTTTAAGAGGTTATGAGGTTAGATGATTAGATGGTAAAAAAAGCCTTTTCGTTAAGCCAAATGAGCAAAAGAAAGCTTGCTTTCATTTTGCCATGGCGAGGAAAGGTGTGCGAAAGCAAACGTTTATTCTTACAACCTACGACGAATAACTTTTACCCCCTACCCTCATTAAACTCATTAAACTTATTAAACTCATTAAACTTATTAAACTTATATTCCTCTCCATGACACGAAAACTACTCGCCCTTACTCTTACGGCCATTACCTCTCTTACGGCCGCAGCTCAGCAGCAAGTGGCTATCTTCTCTATCAACGACTTTCATGGTGCCTTTGTACGCAACGACCACAAAGGCATCGTTGGTGCTCCCTCCGTATTGCAAACGCTCGACTCACTCAAGCAGGTTTACCCTTGCAACATCACCGTTTCGGCAGGTGACAACTTTGGCGGTAGCTACTTCTATAATGTAACGCACGGTGCCTTACTGCCCGTCTTCTTCAACGCAGCGGGCATTCGCCTCTCTGCCGTAGGTAATCACGAATTTGATGACGGCCAACGCTCCTTGGCCGACAAGTGGAACGGCCTCAGCACACGCCCCGAAGGGTGGGACATTGACTATGTATGTGCCAACGTACGTAGCACGCAGACCAAAGCCATTCCCAACTTTGCCCAACCCGTGGCCTCCGTGCCTATTACACTGCCCGATGGCCGCCCCTTCCGCGTGGCCTTTGTCGGACTCATCGCTTCTTCTACGCCTCAACAGGCCAGTGTGCGCAAACTCGCGGGGCTGACCTTCGATGGTCGCTACGAAGCCGTGCTCGACTCGGTGATGAAACTGCCTGAAGGCAATTTGGTAAAGGACGCTAACCTACGTTTGTTGCTCACCCACGTGGGTAGTAACATGAATGATGAAGGACAACCCATTTGGGATGATAAGGACGCGGCTCACTTACAACAGATTAACTCGCCCTTGTGGCACGGCATACTCTCTTCGCACAGTCACAAACGCGTATGTGGCACCATTAACGATGCACACTACCCAATAGTACAAGGCCGTTGGCATGGCGACTATATCAGTATGTTGCTCTGCACGATTGATAATAAGACATTGCAAGTGACCAAGGTGGAGCCGCGCACCATTGCCGTAACGCCGAAGGATACGCTTGAGCCCGCTGCCGCTCGTCTGCAAGCACAAGTAGACTCGCTGTTACTTCATACCACCACACCAGGTGACACACCCATTGGCACACGCCTCACCACCGCCATACGCGACCTGTCCCACGACCGCGACCACAAATATTGCCAAACCGTTGTGGGTGAACTCGTATGTAAATCCTACGCTGAGGCTTTTCGCCATGCTGCGGACCTGAGTGACGACACGCCCATTATCGGTTGTAGCCACTTTGGCAGCATACGTTCGGGATTTACGAAAGGGCCTATTAGTGTGCTCGACGTGGGTGAGGTACTCCCTTTCTCTAATGCACTGAAAGTATATCAAGTAAAGGGCAGTTTGCTTATTGAGTTAGTAAACTTTGGTTTTCATAACTTGCGTTATGGTTGGTTACAAACGGGCAACTTAAAGATAGAGCGCAATGGTAACCAAATAAAGTCACTCACCTACGTTTCGCCTCAAGGCAAAGAGGTGCCCATTGTACCTTATAAGAAGTATTACCTCGTAGCCGATGAGTTTATCACTACTGGTGGCGACGGCTACTCCCCCTCTTTCTTCCCTGCCAAGCAAGAAGTTAAGCAGGAGGGAATGCCCTCTACTACCGATGCCTTTGTACAATACCTCAAGGCACAGAAGTTCATTGGTATTCAGTTCAACAAGCCTAAGGCTTTGTAAGAATTAGGAGATGAGTGGGGAAGTTAGGGAGAATAAAATGTGTAACTCATTCTATTTAAGACTAACTTCTTTAACCCCTAATCCCCCAACTTCCAAACCTACCCCTACCCCCTTCTAACCCTTTCCACCCCCTAACCCATTCCAACATGGCACTATTCTCCCTCCCCCCTGGTTCGCCCCAAAGCGACCTCGACCTCTCGCTCTTCTTAGGCGGAGGCCATCCCGATACAGCACTCATGCACCGCACCCTTGCCCCCGAGTGGGCACGCCAAAGCGGCATACAACTCACATGGCCACACGCTGACACCGATTGGGCTTATATGTTGCCCGAGGTAACGGAATGTTACTTGCGCTTGGCTTTCGAGATTGCTACGCGTCAGCCTTTGCTCATCGTAGCACCCAATGTGGAACAAGTGAAAGCACTCATCGACGAACGTTTGCCCCAACGCGCCACTGACAACATCCGTTACTTCAGCTGTCCTACAAACGACACATGGGCACGCGACCACGGCTTCCTCACCGTAATGAGTAGCACAGGGCCTGAACTGCTCGACTTTCGCTTCAATGGTTGGGGCGGCAAGTTTGAGGCTACGCTCGACAATGCGATTAACCAACGTTTGGTCGCCAGTGAACACCCCGTATTAAAAGGTAAATACGTTGACTGCCTTGACTTCGAACTCGAAGGAGGCAGCATCGAAGTGGATGGTCAAGGCACTCTGCTCACCACCTCTGAGTGTTTACTCAATCCCAACCGCAATGCCCAACTTGACAAGGCGCACAAAGAAGCTTTGCTCAAAGAGCGTTTGGGCGTTGACCGCATTCTCTGGCTCGACCACGGCTACTTAGCTGGCGACGACACCGACTCTCACATCGACACCTTGGCACGCCTTTGTCCGAACAACACAATCGCATACGTGCATTGTACGGACTCCACCGATGAACACTACGCAGCCCTTCAAGCTATGGAGCAACAACTACTGACGTTTACGACCACCGACGGAAAGCCTTATCGTCTCATCGCACTGCCCATGGCCGATGCCATATACGATGCTGAAAATGGTGAACGCCTCCCCGCCACCTACGCCAACTATCTTATTATGAACGAGGCCGTACTCTACCCCACCTATGCTCAGCCCGAGAATGATCAAAAGGCTGCTGCTGCCCTACGCCAAGCCTTCCCCGATCGCGACATCATAGGCGTTGACTGTCGTGCCCTTATTCGCCAACACGGCTCCCTTCATTGCGTCACGATGCAATATCCTTGGGGCGTATTCTAAATATAACATATATAAACTGCAATTTATCTGCCTAATTGGGGGGCTAATTGGGGGGCGGGTTTTTAACCCGCG
>ENA-OWPL01000514-OWPL01000514.1-human-gut-metagenome-genome-assembly--contig:-NODE-514-length-27417-cov-44.067137_pt1 | contig 27417 bp, 25 predicted proteins | sample MGYA00248263_ERZ651844 | MGnify/ENA primary metagenome ERZ651844 (study PRJEB26924, sample SAMEA4378256) | human gut metagenome | biome: human gut; feature: human-associated habitat; material: faeces...
GGTCGTTGTCCAGCATAAAGTCATCCACTTGCGCTTGCACTTGTGCGGTGGCAAGCTCTGTGTCATAGACAAGTCCGCTGCCATAGCAGACTTCGGCGTTGAACATCTGGCAAGTGCTCATTGTCTCGTCAGACTCGATGAGATCAATGATATTGTAAGGCATCTGATTGTTACCTCCCCACGGGATGTACCTCATCTTGTCGTTGATGATGATTGGTGCGATGTTGTGCTACTCCTTGAAGACTTCAGATGTCTTGGAGGTGAAGGCTGCTGCCTTGTTGGTGCCGGGGATTGGTACAACGGATGTCGGGGGTGTAAAAGAAAAATCGCTCATATCTTGCTTTTTTAGGGCAAAGATATGAGCGATTGGTGGAGGGGGAAAAGACAAAAGTTTGTCAGAATATATATCTAACTGAACCACCGCTACCGAAAGGATAGTCTGTAACATCTTTGTTTAAATATATAGAGTCCAAGCATTGTTCTCCTTCGAAACAACAGCGAGGTTTTTTAAAGACTGTTCCATCATCAGACTTATCGACAAATTCATAAGATTTGACTTTAATAACACATCTGACGACACCTTTGTAAACACCCAGTACATAATTTACTCGTCCTGCTTGTCTTGGTGAAATAGCCCAATATTTTCTTGTTGCTTCGTAAATATTAAACCTTTGATATATTCCCTTAGCTCGTGTTTGGTTGTAAGTCCTATTAAGACTTACTAAGAGAATATAGACTCCAGCCTTTACTTCTAATTTCGGGCAATCATACAACGCATTAATCTCTTCAATGCTTTTGATACCTTCATCCCATTGATGATGTCCTGCTACGATATTGGTCAGTTGATTATCATGATTGAACTTATAATATGTGAGCATATCAATTATAGCTGATTCAACTAAATATGCCTCTTTCTCATCAAGATTATGTCGCAGAATATAATACTCAACTTGTTTTCCTTCAGAAATAATGTCTTTGATAGTTTCAAGTTTTAATCCCTGTTCTATTTCATCAATAGTAGCTGCAGCATGTTGAAATACGCGATTGTCTTTACCCTTGCCAATATAGAAAATTTTATGGTCTCTGGGGTCAACCAAAGCATATACATAATATGCGAGGGCTTCTTTTACACTTTGCTTGAATTCCATATGTTTAAATGTTGTTATAGCCTATGTTAACTTATAATGGTAACTCATAAAAATCATTACCGCATGTAGATTTACTGTTCGCTTTAATAAGTTTGCTTTTTTAGGGCAAAGATATTCATATGACCTAAAGGTCACACGAATACTGAGTTTTTTACATTCTTGTTGATAGTTATGTCAATTAAGTCAGACAATCAAAATTGATTCATAGTTTATACATGAAATTTTTGATTTCACAATTTCTTTTTTAACTTTGTCTGAAATACATATAGCTGCAGTTATTTGCCATAAATTATTCATTGACGGTTTGGGAAATATACTATAATCTTGTATTTTCAAAGAGGAATATGCAGGTTTTATTAAACCACCATTATTAGAATAAAAGCATTTATCCTTATTTAGCACGTCTAATTCCTCAATAAAATGTGGAATATAGTATGTTCTGGTTTCTTTTCCACAACAAATATTGCATGAAATTCACTTAAGACCTTCTTTTCCTGTCAACATCTTCTCAATTATTTTTTTTAATTTTTCCGAGAACAAAGGCCATGCTAAACTATTTGGTTGGTAATCCAACCAAATAGTTTCTACACGTGAGAAATCATTAGAATAATGTATTCCGTCACTTTTTACCATTAAAGCTTTAAGAGTAAAATCAAATGGCATTACATCTGATTCTCTTAGAGCACCGATTAACTCATGCGCTAAACCAACATTGTCGGGAGCACATGCAATTGCAACATTCTTAAAATGTTTCAATCCCATTAAAAAATATTTCATTATCTATTCCACCAAGATTTGTTTAACATTTTTGGATTAGTAGCAACATTCAAAGCTCAACACAAAATCCATTATGTGTTGAGTATTAAAATTAAACATGACAGACGAATTTCTACATTTATACAACTCGTATGCATCACTAATTAGTTTTATGATGTGTTCTACCATACAATCAAAATTTAATAATATAGACAAAGGTATAGAATTTTAATAAATATATCAATACTGTTTCCAGTTTTTTAATTGAGAAGAATAAAATAGATTTTTAAATCACTTTATTTTTGAAAAATCAGTGAAAATAAAAAAATAAATGGTATTTTTGCAAAAAGTTGCATTATGGAAGATTATAAAGATATAAATAGAATAAAGGTTGTGCTTGTAGAAAAAAAGCGCAGCAATAAGTGGCTGGCGGAACAGCTGCAGAAAGACCCTTGCACTATATCCAAATGGTGCACAAACACTTCGCAGCCCTCGCTTGAAACTTTACTTAAAATAGCAGAGCTACTGGATGTAAATTATACAGAACTTATAAGGGCTGATTTTTTGAACAAAAACAACTGAAAGATAAAGAATGGCTGAAAAAAAGAATTTCTCGCCTCTCGTAGAGGCGTGAATTATCTCGATTTATTCGCTGGTGCTGGAGGCTTCAGCGAAGGATTTATGCAGGCATATACAGATGATAAGTTCTATGATTTTCGCCTTGCAAGCGATATTAATGAGAATTGTGAACTTACGCATCGTGTAAGGAATACTTTAGGTACAAGCAGATTGAGCACACAAAGAATCCTAATGTCGGACAGTTTGATGTGCTTATTGAGCAGAATATCATAACGGTAGACTTACTGCTATGTCATCCAAGTGGACATGGTGATACATATTCTTTCAAGATCAAGAAGAAAGGAATGCCCTTACTTTTCCCTGAGAGCGTGATATATAATTTGTAGCTTTAAAGAATTTGCCTATGGCTGAAATCAAGTATCAATATGCCTATGATGAAAGCAAAAAATTGGTTTCTATCAAAGATATCACTAAGGAAAACCGCAACCAGCATCAATATATTTGTATAGGTTGCGGTAATCCTTTACTACCTCGTGCGATCGGAAGTAAATATCGAAGACCACATTTTTATCATAAGGAGCTGGTAGACTGTTCTGGGGAAACCTATCTACATAAATTAGCCAAGAAACTAATAAAAGAGAAATTTGAAAACTCCGAGAAGTTTGAAATTTCATACCCAGTTACACGTACATGCCAAAATACTAACTGCCAATTAAGAAGTGAAAAGTGCGAAGATAAGAATCAAGTATGTAAATATGATTTGAAGCAATATTATGACACTTGCACAGAAGAAGCAGAGATAAATGGGTTTATTGCAGATTTACTTTTGACAAATAGCAAATCAACGAACTTAGTACCTGTTCTGATAGAAGTTTGTGTTACCCATGCTTGCGATGAAGAAAAAAGAAACTCTGGCCTAAAAATAATAGAAATTAAGATCAAGAATGAAGAAGACATAAACGCTCTTTTAAATATGGAAGTTTGGGAGGAAACTCATGAATGGCGTTATGGCGAAAAAGAAGTAAGCGGTCCATTGGAGTTTATAGCCTTTAAACGTACTTTAAAAGAACCGGTGGAAATAGGAATTGCCCGCTATGTATTTGGTAAATTTGAAAACCAACAGAATGGATATATAACATTTGTAAATTGCAGAATTGCCCATAATAAAGTGAGGAAAGACTCATTGTGTGAATTGAATTTATTAGGAAATTATCAGTTTCAAAATGATTATCATTCCCTCTTTCATTCCCTCTTAATATGGATGTATAAGCACTACAATGTTAGACGTTGCCTAATATGCAAATTTTACTACGCTACTATGTATGAAGAGCATCCAATTTGCCGATTGAGTAAAAAATATGGGAAGCCCAAATTTCCCCAAATGGCAGAAGCAGAAAAATGCAGCAGTTTCCATATTAATGACAACCTTTATATGTTGGACAAGCTTGATTTTGTAGAAGTCAAGAATCCTCCTATAAATAGAGGTGACGATTTTTATGTTATTGTTGCAGGTAGCAGTTCCTTCCGTAATTATGAATTGCTCAAAGAAAAATGCGATTATTATCTTTCTGGAAAAATGAAAACCAACAATGTCGTAATCTTGTCTGGCACCTCAAACAATACAAAAGAAATGATAACACGGTATTGTGTTGAAAATGGTATTGTATCGGAACAATTCGAAGCTGATTGGCATATCTATGGTAAAGATGCACATAGAATCTGTTCTGCAAAAATGATTGAAAAAGCAAATGCGGTCATAGCTTTTTGGGATGGCAGAAGTACATATACAAAGATGTTGGTAGACATGGCAAAAGAGATACATATAAAAACTGCAGTAGTTCCATTTAAAGCTGAAAAGATGATAGATTATTCAGAGTATTATGAGTAAAAAGAGGGTGTGTCAAAAGTCGCAAGTGGTACGCCCCGAAGGAGCAATTTGGGCTTTCAGCTCGCATTGTTTGAGTTTTGACACACCCTCACGCAAGTAACGCTCTACCAAATGTTTTTTATGTTTATTGCCGTATATATTTTACGAGGTTTTATCGGTTTTTGTCAAAGCCCTGCCATATACTCACATAAACCTCCCCGATAAACTCCAGTTTATATCTCTCCAGCTATCGGAGAGCCCGAAATAGTAGTCTCTGTATACAGTTAAGGCTTAACAGCCTCAACCGTGTATCCTTTTTCCTGCAGCAACTTAAGCACGCCCTTACTGCCAGGCAGGTGTCCGGCACCCACAACAAACAAGGTTGGGGCAGCCTTCATGATGGCAGGCATACGACTTGCCCAGTCGAGGTTGCGGTTGTCGAGCAGCTGTGCCATCTCTTCAGGAGTGCTGTCGCACGTTGTGTTGAACTTCTCGTTCATAAGGTCAAGCAGAGCCTTGACGTCCTGTGCGTAGTAAGCCTTGACCATGCGCTCGGTAAACTGGGCATAATAGTCGAGGTTGTTAAGGAAGCAGTCGAGCTGCTGGATCTGTCTTTTGAGCGGCGCGCCGTACAACAGACTTGCCTGGAACGACAGCGTCTCAAGTCCGCCTACAGGTTCGTTGTTCTGCTTGGCCTGCTTTTGGAAGTACTGGTCGATAAGGTTTGTAGGGTCGAACTCGCCCATGTGAGCCTTGAGATACTGCAACACCATAAGCTGTGTGAGCAGCGTGGCGGGCGACATCTTGCCCATCTGCTGAGCCACCATAGGGTTGCTTAGACCTACACCCATATAGTCTACCAGCACCGCATCAAGCTTTTTGTACTGCTCGGGGGTTAGCACCGTCTTCAAGGTCTTGCCCTCCGGCAGGAGCATGTGCTTCTGCATAACCTGCATACTGTCCGGGTTTAGCATAACATCAAAATTCAATTCGCCATACACCTGGTCGGTAGCGTCGAGCGCCTGGCGCACACCGGCAACCTGGTCGACAAAAGGCGAGTTGGCAAAGTGGAAGGTACCGAAGACGTACGACGGCTTTTTAAGGTCGGCACCCGACACGCGATAAAGCAACTGAGCGTTGGCGCTAACAGCCGAAACCAACACAAATAAGAGTGAAATTAAGATTTTCTTCATATTATTTATTGTTAAATGACCAACAAAGTTTTGTACTAAGGATGTTTTTACGTATTTTTACAAATGCGTCACATATATTTTAATATAATGACACAGCATCTTTTCATCATTCGCGTATAGATCTTTCCAAGGTTAACTCTGTACCAACAGACGTTCTCAATGGATATTTCTCTTCATAGTCAGCAAAGCGAAAATCACTTTCTACCAATTTTAGCTTCATCGAATTATTCGTATATGCGGTAATCTCAAATTTATAACTAAAGTCACTATCTACCCAAAAATACCATGCGTCATGGTCTACTTTATTATCAATAAAGACCTGACTGTTCTTAGATGGAAGATAAGGACGTAAATCGCAAGTAATATTTAATTGTGAGCGATATACCTCTTGATAGTTCGATTCTTCTGTAGCGAATTTCGAAATGTTTATTTTCCCGATATGAATTCGATTGGCAGATGTGGGCTCAATACCCAAAAGTCCACATTGTTCTTTCAGTGTCTTGTCATTAACATTTTCCAAAAAATAATATGGGCCGACATATTCTCCATCCCGATGCGTCCAACTACAGCTTTGCCTATCATTCAACACCAAAACAATTCCATCCCAATTTTGTGAGGTGGATTTTGTTACATACCAAGTTCCTTTAATGTTGGAAATATCAATTGTAAGATTATTCTTAACCTGTTCTTCATTATCATCATTAGATGAAGAACAGCCGACAAATAAAGCAGAAATCAAGAAGAATACCCAGTAATTGAATTTCATTACTGCAGATTGGCGTTTTTTATATTTCATCAAGCTGTTGGCTGTTATGTTTGTTTGTATTTATACGGTCATTATAATCTATGTGTAAATTGTAGTTATATGGAGCACAGATCCAAGATTCTTCATCCTGTGTTATGAAAAGGTCGATTGCACCATTTATTTCTCCTTCATCATTTGCAGAAATAAATGAAACAGATTCCTTGCCGTCCTTTGTTCCGACATACATATCTTCAGAGTCAGAACCATATTTTTGAGACAGCAGGTTTTTGACTTTAGAATACTCTTGCTCCGCTATATCTTCGGAAACACCGCTGACCACAGCTTTTGTCCTATAGACTATCTTTGTGTTGGTATCATAGTAAACATAGATGTCTACTTTATTTCCAACAAAAGTGCCCTTGAATGCTCTTGTTCCATTAGAAATAGATGCACTGGCAACTTTGTTATAAGTACAACCTTTCGCAACCAGTTTCGCTTGAAATTGTGCGATTGTACCTGTAACAGGAATACCCATAAATTTGATATGGACATTGGATTGTGCGAATGATGCTATTGCGAAAATCATGCAACACAAGGTAAATAGAAGTTTTTTCATACTTGACTGATTTTGGTATTACGCTGCAAAAGTAATAAAAATCAGCTAATGTTGTTATGTAATAGGTGAATTATTTACATATACACCTCAATCCCATTCACCTCAAATATACACACATCGCGAAGCTGCCGGATTTCATTGGAGTCCAGCAGCTTCATTCGTCTTGTGCCTTTATAGAAGTCGTATTTTAGGGCGATGCAACGACGCCAGGACTGGATTTCGCCGCTCTTTGTCCATAAACATATGATTACATTTGGTAAGTGCTTCACGTCGAACAAATAAAATGATTTGGTACTAAAGAACACCACTTCAGAATATTACTCCGGAATAATAAAAGAAGAAGACTGGTGATATGAATTGTGCAATCTCTGTTGTCATCATAGGATGGAATGGCTACATCTTCCATGATGAAATCGTGGCTGACAGATACCTTTCTTTATAGCAAGCAGAAAGGTGGATGCTCTTGCTGCATTATGAAACGGACATCAGCCATGTCGAAGTTCATTCACATATCACAGTGGAACGGATAAGAAATGTTGTTATGAATGCTCGTCATTTCAGCTGCTAAGGAAAAGCCAATTCTTCCACAAACATTGGGTATTGGAACAAGCATCATGACGACTGCATTGACAAGATACATTAAAGCCGGAAAGGCGGTGTGCCTCGCCTTGCTTCTATAGGAAATCGGGATTGAAAACCTTAGCGTTGCCTCACGCCCTCACTGGGGATAGCCAGAGCCCATTGACCAATGGGCGGTGAAGGAGGAGAAGACGGTGCAACCGTCATAAAAAGGAAAAGCCCTTATCCTGCGGTTGGGACGCAAGACAAAGGCTGTAAGAAAAGAGTGATTAGGTGGGGTTTCCGCTTCAATGAAACACTTTAGCGATACCAATTATCCAATATTGTTTTTAAAATTGATTGAGCATATTCAATAGCTTCTTTTTCGGTAATTTCATCACGGGTATCATACCCCCAATCATTTCCGAATTCCATGTTGACTACAAATTCAGCTTCTTCTCTTTTGAACGCCTTTGCCCAATTATTAAACTCATCTGAATTTTCAGCTTCAAGTCCATGTATTGTATTGGTGATATTATCAATCAACCAATCTTTCAATTCTGTTTTTATCTTAATAGTTTTCATAGTTAATGATTTTACAAATCTTCTCCATTTGCTTGATTATATTCATTATCATAGAACATGGCAATATAGTAGCGATCATAGCTTCGTTCTATAATTCTAAACCATACTGGTTTTTTAAAAGAATCACCATCTTCCGTTTTTGCTTTTTGATAAAATATAGCCTCGTAAGTTTTCTTATTTAACAACATCTCATGAGATATTCTTTCATTTTCAGGAATCGAATAATCTGAATTTTTGATATATCTTGAATTATTTTCAAATTGGCTAACGAGTTTATTAAATCTTATCTTTATATTTATTTCATCTTGGTCATTAGCATCACAGAGCATTATACGATAAACCTTGTTGTTATTTGTCCCAATAAAAACATGTACATCTGTACCATTAAATTCACCTGTTAAAGCATCCACTCCTTGTGCCATTACAAATCCTTTGGATTTTAGCTTTTGAATCATTTGTGGCTTATAACCATCAACTGGAATACCAAGGAATGTTGTTACATCATTTTGAGATTCTTGAGCATGAGTTGTATACATACAGAACAACATCATAATGAAAAGCAATATTTTACGCATAGTTAGAAATTATTTATATGATCATGCTGCAAAGTTAGTAAAAAATACACAGTCATTGTCCAATTATCTCAATAAAGATATAAAATTATCTCACTCCACCAATCGCAATTGGATATAAATCGTGTTGTGGGAACTTCTCGCAGCCGATATAGAGCGTATCGAAGGCATCGGTTCCGTCGGTACGGTGTTCGAGAAGGTCTTCTGACTCGGGTTGCTTCTCCATGGACTTGTTCTTGCGGAAGCCGTGGCGCTCGAACTCATGGGTGACTACCCAATGGAACTAATTCGAACGGCACACCGTCCGACACGATATTTGCATTTCTAACGCTCAATACTCCTCGTTCAGCGCACTAAGAAATCTCTGGTGCGAAATTTTTGAGTTTTGAGCGTGCAGCGACAGTATGCTGACATACAGCAGATTATGCTGCTAAGAAGAGAAGTGTGCAATGAATGGCGGAGCTAAACAAGCACTATAGGGTTGCTATAGAGCCACTTTTACACTCCGATACAGCCTCTATTATCATACAATACAGCCTCTCTTGCACTCTTATAGCGTTACTATTGGAGTGCAAGAGAGGCTGTATTGATAAATCAGAATGTCAGAAGCGCAACATAAACCATAAAAAACGGCTCTCAAAAACTCTAAAATCAATTTTTATTTTGTAACATGTTTTTACTCTTGGGACGATATTTGCATGGGACGGGAAGACATGTTTTTAGACAAGAAGACATGAAGAACATGTTTTTCTGACAAGAAGACAATGTAGGCTGTTCAGCGGATGATGAAATTCATTTTTTAAGATTCTGCTTCGATTGATAAAAGAAAAGCATTAACTTTGCAAAGACTACCAACATCTCATCATTGAATGTTGAACATAACAAATCTAAAATGAAAGCATAAGAATACTATGAAAACAGAACAGAATCATAATTTTAAGACCATATATGACAAGGCACGTTGGCGTTCAATGTCAAGTTATTTATTACGCACAATGGCAACATATCGTACGCTTGTTTTCATGGCATTGCTTCTCGGCATAGCAGAAGTTGCGGTCAGCCTTCTACAGATTTGGGCTGTAAAGAGGGTTGTAGATTGCACAGCCGTAAAGACAACCGAATCTGTTTTTCATTCCATCTGTATCCTTACTTTCCTTATAGTATTGGGGTTTGCATTAAAGGCATTCAGCACATGGATAGGCAACATAGCTGGCACTCGTGCCAAGAACAATATGCGACAGCATATTTTGCAGAAATTGTTAACAAGCAGAAATGACGTAAAGCTTCATTCTGGAGACATCGTTAACCGTATTGAGATAGACGTAGCCACTATCATAAACTTTATAGGCTACAAGATTCCCAACTCTATTTGTGGTTTGATAATGTCCATAGCGGCATTTGTATGTTTGTATTTACTTGACCATTTTCTGCTACTTGTAATTCTTGCTGTTATTGTTATATCGTTTATAATCAGCAGAAGATATATCATGAAAATGCGTGAGTATACGAAGAAGATACGTACCTCGGAAAGTAACATTCAAGCTGTCATTCAGGACTGCATACAAAACCGACCGTTACTAAAAGCTCTTGAGGCTTCACAAACGATGCTTGGACGCTTCTCTTCTGCTCAAGATCATCTGTATGGCGACATGAAGAGATTCACTTCCTTTTCGATACTTACAAGCGGTATCGTAAATGCTGGCGAATCATTGATATATATACTGACGTTTCTTTGGGCTGCATTACGGATGCAGGCGGGCACACTATCTTTTGGCGGGATGACAGCATTTCTGCAACTGATAACCAAGATGTATCGGCCGATACGGGATTTTGCAGGAATATTGCCAGCACTCATTAATGCTGTCACTTCTGCGGAAAGGTTGATGGAAATAGAGGACGGAGAAACTGAACATTGTGACAATCCAATAAGAATGGAAGGACCATGCGGCATTCGTATTGACAACCTGACTTTTCGTTATGACAAGTCTTCGCAGGACGTGTTCAGCAATATATCCATAAATTTCCGTCCAGGAACTTCAACGGCTCTTTTAGGCAAAACGGGAACTGGCAAGACCACTATGCTGAAAATGATGGTTGCTCTTGCTACCCCTCAGAAAGGAAGCGTGAACGTATATAACGAGAAAGGCCAATATGGGATTTCACCTGATGTGCGATGTAATTGCATATACGTGCCTCAAGGCAATACACTTATACATGGAACCATTCGGGACAATCTCTTGTTGGGCAATCCAAAGGCAACAGACAATGAAATGATGGATATGCTCCGCTTTTGTTGTGCCGACTTCGTGCAAAGCCTTCCGTCCGGACTTGACACACTATGCTATGAAAAGGGAGGAGGCTTGTCTGAGGGACAAGCTCAACGCATAGCCATTGCTCGCGGTCTGCTGCATGGTGGAGACATTCTGATTCTTGACGAAATAACCACAGCTCTGGATGAAGAGACCAAAACAAAGTTGCTTGACAATCTTTTCAGCCGTTACGCCAAGCATACGATGATTATAGCCACTCACGATCCGAAGGTTATAAATATGTGTAAGGAGAGTGTTAGGATAGAATAATCAAAATGTTAATATTCAAAAAAAGGACATGTCTTCTTGCTTAAGAAAACAGGTCCTTTATGATTACAATTATATCCTATTATCTTTACTTCGACTCGTACCAGTCACCCGTTTCCTTTACGAGCTTCTTTGCGAAAGCTTCAGGATATCCGGGGCGGTCAACATAACGTGTGAGCTTTCCGTCCTTGGTGCGCTTCACAGCCATATCGTTATACTTGACGATGATGAGAGTGGCAAGGTCGCGCCAATGAGCAAGCATCTGCTGAGCCTTGTCGTTGCTGTAAGCGTTGAGGTAAGCCACAGCAGCAGCCTTGTCCGAACCATAAAGCTCGAGAGCGTGCTTCTCCACCTCGCCCTGACGAGCAAAATAGTCTGCCTCAAGGCTGTCGCGAACAGCCTGAAGCTCAGGGAAGAGCTGCGAGTAACGCGGATAAACCATGTTGCTCACCCAATTGCACACCCAGAAAGCGTTCTTGTCTGAGAAAGTCACGGCGTCTGCACCAGGAGTGTTATAGCACTCGGGCACTACCGTATTGTTGCAATATACCGGAGTGTAAGCCACCATGTTGGCGTCGTCGTTGCCGAACCATGTGATGCCACCAATCTCTCTCGGGAGCCACGAGCGTAGCTGCGACACGAAAGTGAAAGCAGTCTGCTGGGTAGAGATAGGACGCTCATTGAAATAGGTCTTGCCGTCCACCTTGAAAGAAAGAGGCGTAGGACGATAAGGCATCTGATAGACACCACCACCTATATTGGCAGAATCGAGCGCCATAGGTGTGTTCTCATAATGGTCGCGCATGGCCATCTCTACGTCGTGAACGCTAAGCTTGCGGTCAGGAACCACCCAAAGCGGCATGTCCTCAGCGTTGGGGTCCTTGCCAAGAGCCCAAGGCAGATAACGATCGAAGCCCTTCTTGAAGCGATTGAAGAAGCTCCATGCACGAGCGTCACATGCACGACGACCTGAGAAGTCAGGGAAAGCATATGTGTTCTTCCAAGAGAAGTCGGCATCCTTACCGCTGAACCATCCCATCTTACGTGCGTAAGAAATGACGTTCTTCGAATGGAGCACGTTCTTCTTGTCCTTCATATCGAACTTGCCGATACGGCTCTGATTGGCGTGAGCGCAGATGGCATCGTCAGGAATACGCATAGCCACCCAAACTACGCCCTTGCTGCCAGGACCCGTACCCATCATCTCCATTATCCACGCCTCGTTAGGGTCGCAGATGGAGAATGTCTCGCCACTTGAGCAATAACCATATTTCTCAACGAGAGAAGTCATTACGCTTATCGCCTCACGTGCTGTCTTGGCACGCTGGAGAGCAACGTAGATGAGCGATCCGTAGTCGAGAATACCGGTAGTATCAATCATTTCCTCGCGTCCGCCATACGTGGTCTCGGCGATGGAGAGCTGATACTCGTTGATGTTGCCGATGACGTTATAGGTGACGGGAGCCTCAGGAATTTCACCATGATAGACGCCAGAATCCCAATCGAATATCTTGCGCATCTCGCCCTTGGCATGTACGCTGGCAGGATAATGACAAAGTCCGGAAAACATGCCATAATCGTCAGCATTATACGACACCATTACGGAGCCGTCAACACTCGCCTTCTTGCCTACAATAAGGTTTGTACAAGCCTCTGCCTCGGCGAACGAAAGCGCGAGGAGCGAAGGAAGCGCCACGCGAAGTATCTTATTAAGAATTTTCATGATTATAAGATTTTGTTGTTGGGGGTAGGAAGAGGTTATTAGCAAGCCTTGAAGCTCATATCAAGTCCCTTCACAGAGTGTGTGAGGGCACCCACGCTAATAAAGTCGACGCCACATTCTGCATAGTCGCGGATTGTGTCGAAAGTGATGCCGCCGCTTGATTCTGTCTCGAAGCGTCCAGCCACCATCTCTACGGCCTTGCGTGTGTCGGCAACAGAGAAGTTGTCGAGCATGATACGGTTGATGCCACCGCATTCCATAGCCTGACGAAGCTCGTCGAAGTTGCGCACCTCAATCTCAATCTTGAGGTCAAGTCCCTTCTCACGCAGATATTCGTGGCAACGGTTGATGGCGTTTGCGATGCCTCCTGCGAAATCGACGTGGTTGTCCTTGAGAAGAATCATGTCGAAAAGTCCGATACGATGGTTCATGCCGCCGCCAATCTTCACAGCCTGCTTCTCGAGCATGCGCATACCAGGAGTGGTCTTACGAGTGTCGAGGACGTGAGTGTTGGTGCCCTTGAGACGCTCCACGTACTTGTTGGTCATAGTGGCGATGCCACTCATGCGCTGCATGATGTTGAGCATAAGGCGCTCTGTCTGAAGGAGCGAGCGCACCTTACCGCTAACCACCATGGCGATGTCGCCCTTACGAACGTGTGCTCCGTCGCCGATGAGCACTTCCACCTTCATCTCAGGGTCGAAGCGTGCGAATACACGCTTTGCCACTTCCACTCCGGCAAGGATGCCGTCCTCCTTGATTAGGAGATGAGACTTGCCCATGGCAGTCTCGGGAATGCAACATAATGTGGTGTGGTCACCATCGCCGATATCCTCAGCAAAAGCGAGGTCGATAAGGCGATCTTCAAGTTCGTTTACACTAAGCATAATAATATGAATGTATTAAAATTAATGGTTTAGTATTTTTATTCTTTTATGATTTCACCATCGCGATATGCCATAAGGATACCATTTTCTTGGCGTAACTCGATGATGCCACCGAACCACTCCGTAAAGGGTGTCTCGTGTGTCAAGGGACGTATGGCTGTCACCTCCTCTCCTTGTACGTCTACGCATGCCTGACGCATCTCCTTACCGTCCGTGAGTACAACTATGCTTGCTGCTACGTGTCTCATGAAGCCTAAGGATTTGCGCCTGGTCTTCGTAGGCGATTCTGTACTGGCTTTATGCTGTCAGGATTAACCTTAAGAAGCGAGTCGCCACTTGCTCCCTGCGTTGGAGCAGGCTCTGCCACATGCATTCTGACGAGTCTGATGTTGCTCACGATAAGAAGTTTGAGAGTGGAAGCTGATGTGGCGTCCGACGACGTACCCTTATTGATAAGCCAGAATCCGCGAACAGACTTGATGCGCTTGTGTGACGTGTTGTTAATCTGAAGATGATAATGCGAGGATGACGTTATCTGATTGGTGGCATACTCCACGCTGTCGCCTTCGTATGTGACAGCCATTACGGCGCAAGCGTCACGCATACCGTCCTGGAAGATATACTGAGCGTCGAAGTCGAGCATAAGTCGGTCTCCGGCATAATATGACATATCTGCCTTCAAAGCGAAATCGTAGGTATTGGCAGCCACGTATGGCGTAAGAATGAAGTGTGAAGCCTCGTGCCAAAGATTGGTGGTGTCAGAGCCTGAGAGGTCAGCAAAGCCTCCATATCCTCCTCCGCCAAGCGAAGCCAGACGGTCGTTAAGGCGTTCGGTAAGGCGCTTATATACATCCTCGAACATCTGTGTGTGACGCTCATAATATACAAGCGACGAGTCGAACTCCGCCTCCGTCACCTTATACTTGGCAAGGATATTGGCCTTATACGCCCTCAAGGCTATGGTGTCGCCTGGAGTGGAGATGGTGGTGACACCATCTGCAAGATGATAGTCGTAAAGTATCTCCGCCATTACATCTGGCTGGATGTATTGTCTCGGAATGGAGGGTTTACATCCGACCGTAGCAAGGACGGATGCCACGAAGGCAAGGATGATGAGAATATGTTTCATTAATATACGTTTTACTCCTGAGTTTTCCACACCTTACCCATCACCTCCAGTTCTGCGCGATAGAAGATGAGGAGCAGCACGACGCCAACGCTTATGCAAGCATCGGCAAAGTTGAACACGAGCGAGAAGAACACAAATTCCTGACCTCCGCACATAGGCATCCAGTCGGGCCATGTGGTCTGGATTATCGGGAAATAGAACATGTCTACCACCTTGCCATGCAGGAACCCTGAATAGCCCTCGCCGAAGGATGTGAATGAAGCTATGCTGAATGGCGTGGAAGCCTCGAATATGAGACCATAAAAGAGACAGTCGATAAGATTACCGGCTGCTCCTGCCAATACCATTGAAAGGCAGGTTATGTATCCCAAGCTTCTGCCACTTCGTATAACCTTATACAGGAAGACAGAGATTAAGCCTATGGCAACCATGCGGAAGAGGCTGAGCACAAGTTTATTGATGAAAGTCATACCGTAAGCCATGCCGTTGTTCTCGATAAACTCGATGTAGAACCAGTCTGTAACGTGTATGGCTTCGCCTAAGGACATGTGCGTCTTCACCCAAATCTTAATGATCTGGTCGATAATGAGGATGGCGAAGACCAGAGCCGTCGCCATCCATCCCCAATGGGTGTTACTGCGTTTTGCTTCCGCCATTACTTCTTCCTCGCATTTTTAGACGCTACGCTGAGTGTGGCATGAGGAACGATGCGAAGACGCTCCTTCGGAATCAGCTCGCCTGTCATACGGTCGATGCCGTATGTCTTGTTCTCAATACGCACCAAGGCTGCCTCAAGTCCCTGAATGAACTTCTGCTGACGGCCTGCCATCTGTGCTATTTCTTCTTTCGACTGTGAGGCGCTTCCCTCTTCGAGGGCCTTGTATGTGGGCGATGTGTCGTCCACTCCGTTATTGTCAGAATTGTTGAGCTGCCCCATCATGATGCTCAGCTCACGGCGTGCGAGAGCCAGCTTGTCGTTGATGATCTGACGGAACTCCTCGAGTTCCTCATCAGAATAGCGTGTTTTTTCTGCCATAGACTTGTTTTTGTTAGATTAATGAATAAGTTTCGCATGCTTTCTTGGGGCATGCGAAACTTATATCTGAGTTAGTAAGATTTTAGTTCTTCTCTACAGTAATGTTGAGTGTGAAGCCGTCGAACTCTACCGGAGCGCCATCGTTGGCAGCTACGATAATATCGTCGGCAAGCACCTGACCCTTGATGTAGTCTGCGAAGGCAGCTACGGCAGCGTCAGTCTCTTCGTTAGGAGCGAGTGTCACACGGATGCGGTCCGTAATCTCCAATCCGCTATCCTTACGGATGTTCTGGATGCGGTTGATAAGCTCGCGTGCCATACCCTCCTTCTTGAGTTCGGGAGTGAGCTCCACCTCAAGCGCAACAGTAAGATTGCCGTCGTTTGAAACGAGCCATCCGGGGATATCCTCAGAGATAATCTCCACGTCGGTCACGTCTACGAGAGCCTCCTGACCTTCCACATTGAGTGTGATGCTTCCTGCCTTCTCGAAGGCGGCAATCTGATCCTGATCAAGGGCAGACATCTGAGCGGCAACGCCCTTCATAAGCTTGCCGAACTTCTTACCCATAACCCTAAAGTTACACTTTACCTTCTTGACGAGAATACCCTGACCCTCAATGAAGTTCACCTCCTTGACATTCACCTCGTTGCGGAGCAAATCGGCTACAGCCTCGATGTGTGCCTTCTGTGTAGCGTCCACGGCAGGAATCATAATCTGCTGCAGCGGCTGACGCACCTTGATATTCACCTTACGACGCAGGGCGAGCACCATAGACGTAATCTTCTGTGCGATAGCCATACGCTCCTCGAGGTCGTGGTCGATGGCTGAAGCGTCAGCCACGGGATACTTGTCGAGGTGTACGCTCTCAAGCTCGCCGCCAAGGTCGTGATAGAGCTCGTCAGCATAGAACGGAGCGAACGGAGCGAGAAGCTTTGCCACGGTCATGAGGCAGGTATAGAGAGTCTGGTAAGCACTAAGCTTGTCCTCACTCATCTCCTTACCCCAGAAACGCTTACGGTTGAGACGTACGTACCAGTTAGAGAGGTCGTCATTTACGAAAGCGTCGATAAGGCGGCCTGCACGTGTTGGGTCGTAAGACGAAAGCTCACGGTCTACACCAATCACGAGGGTATTGAGTGAAGAGAGAATCCATCTGTCGATCTCCGGGCGCTTAGCCAGCTCCACCTGCGGAGTCTTTGCGTCAAAGCCGTCCACATTAGCGTAGAGGGCGAAGAAGCTGTATGTATTATAGAGCGTACCGAAGAACTTGCGACGTGTCTCGTCCACACCATTCGGGTCGAACTTGAGGTTGTCCCACGGCTCGCTATTGGTCATCATATAGAAGCGTACGGGGTCGGCTCCGTACTTGTCAATCATCTCGAAAGGATTGGTGACATTGCCCACGTGCTTACTCATCTTGTTGCCCTTAGCGTCGAGCACAAGTCCGGTAGAGATAACGTTCTTGAATGCTACGCTATCGAACACCATAGTGGCGATGGCATGGAGTGTGAAGAACCATCCACGTGTCTGGTCGACGCCCTCGTTGATGAAGTCGGCGGGATAGAACTTAGGCGGGATGGCTGTTCCCTCGTATGTGCTGTGGATGAGCGCCTGACGGTCTTCCTCTGTGCCGCGTGCCATCTCTCCCTCGAACGGATAGTGGAGCTGGGCGTAAGGCATCGAACCTGAATCGAACCATACGTCTATCAGGTCGGTCTCACGATACATAGGCTTGCCTTCGTCGTTCACGAGGACGATATTGTCCACGTAAGGACGATGGAGGTCCACCTTGTCATAGTTCGCCTGGCTGTAGTCGCCCGGTACGAAGCCCTTGTCCTTGAGCGGGTTGCTTGACATTACGCCTGCAGCTACGGCCTTCTCTATTTCTGCATAGAGTTCCTCAAGGCTACCGATGCACTTCTCGCCACGGTCTGCGTCACGCCAGATAGGAAGCGGAGTGCCCCAGAAACGTGAGCGTGAGAGGTTCCAGTCGTTGAGGTTCTCCAACCAGTTGCCGAAGCGTCCCGTACCTGTGCTCTCGGGCTGCCAGTTGATGGTCTTGTTGAGTTCCACCATACGCTCCTTAGAAGCTGTATCCTTGATAAACCAGCTGTCAAGCGGATAGTAGAGAATCGGCTTGTCCGTACGCCAGCAATGAGGATAGTTGTGTACGTGCTTCTCGCTCTTGAATGCCTTGCCCTCCTGCTTCAGCTCGTAGCAAAGCACGATGTTGAGGTCTTCAGCCTTTTCTGAAGCAGCCTTGTCCCAAACGCCGTCCACGTTAAACTTCGGGTCGTATGCGTTCTTTACGTAGTCGCCGGCATGATGGCCGTATGCCTCCTTGTCCACGCAAGCTGCCACGAAGTTGTTGTCGAGATCCTCTATAGAGTAGAACTTACCCTGGAGGTCAACCATAGGACGTGTTTCGCCCTTCTTATTAATAAGGTAAAGAGCAGGGATGTTGGCATCCTTTGCCACCTTGGCGTCATCAGCACCGAAGGTAGGAGCGATGTGTACGATACCCGTACCGTCGTCCGTAGTTACGTAGTCGCCGAGGATTACGCGGAATGCCTCTTCCTCCATCTCCACAAACTTGTCGCGTCCGTCCTCAGAAGTAAATACCTTCTCAGGATGAGCTGCTGCATATTCTGTTACGAAAGCGGGAGCGAAGTCGTCCAGTTTCTCGCAAGGCTTCACCCACGGCATGAGCTGCTCGTAGTGCAGACCCTCAAGCTCCGTACCCTTCATGTGGTCAACCACGCGCCATGGGCACACCTTCTTGTCCTTGTCGAACGGCAGAAGGTCGCCCTCCTTGCACTCCTGGTCTGCCTTGAGGTAAGAACCCACAAGAGGCTCAGCCATAACGAGCGTCATCGGCTCGCCATTGTAGAGGTTGTATGTCTCGATGGCCACGTAGTCAATCTTCGGGCCAACGCAGAGTGCCACGTTAGAAGGCAGGGTCCACGGAGTTGTGGTCCATGCGATGAAGTAAGGCTTGCCCCACTTTGTCCATTCTGCCTTAGGATCCTTGATGAGGAACTGGGCTGTGGTGGTGAGGTCCTTCACGTCACGATAACAACCAGGCTGATTTAGCTCGTGCGAGCTAAGACCCGTACCTGCACCCGGCGAATACGGCTGGATGGTATAGCCCTTATAGAGCAGACCCTTGTTGTAGAGCTGCTTGAGGAGCCACCAAAGAGTCTCGATATACTTGTTGTCGTATGTGATATAGGGATGGTCGAGGTCAACGAAGTAGCCCATGCGCTCTGTCAGCTCGCGCCACTCAGCCGTGAACTTCATGACGTTCTCACGGCAACGATGGTTGTATTCCTCAGTAGAGATATACTTCTCTGAAGCCTTGTTGTCGATGTCCTTCTTGGTAATTCCAAGCTCCTTCTCCACACCAAGCTCCACGGGAAGTCCGTGGGTGTCCCATCCAGCCTTGCGGTGAACCTGGAAACCCTTCATGGTCTTGTATCGGTTGAAAGTATCCTTAATGGAACGAGCCAGCACGTGGTGAATGCCGGGATGACCATTAGCAGATGGAGGTCCCTCGAAGAAGATAAACTGAGGGCAACCTTCACGCTCATCAATAGACTTGTGGAAGATGTCGTTCTTCTCCCACATTGACAGCACGTCGTTGTTGGTCTTAGTAAGATCAAGACCCTTATGCTCTACAAATTTGCTTGACATTGTATGTTTAAAATTAGAATTTCAATTAATAGCGTTACGTCCTCCGAAAACAAAAACCAGCGTTTCTGCTTCGGTGTACGTCCACATTGGCTGCAAAGGTAAAAAAAATCTATCTTTCTGCCAAATTTATGCAATTTCTTTTATTATAAGGACATTAAGACAAAATATACCGACAGACTGATATGTTAAGATTTAAAAAATCAAAGGGCGTAAACTTGCTCCATTCAAATAAAAAACGTATCTTTGCAAAGATTTTCGGTATATTCGAAAACAAGAATTTAGAATTTCACGCCGTTAGAAAATTTTAGGTAAACAAAATGAGACAACTTAAGATTCAAAAGAGCATTACAAATCGTTCTAGTGAAGCATTGGACAAGTACCTTGTTGAGATAGGACGTGCTCCCCTGATTTCCATCGACGAAGAGATAGAGTTGGCACAGAAAATCAAGAAGGGCGGTCCGGAAGGAGAACGCGCCAAAGACAAACTCGTAACCGCTAACCTCCGCTTCGTCGTTTCTGTAGCTAAGCAATACCAGCACCAAGGACTTTCCCTTACCGACCTTATTGATGAGGGCAACATCGGACTGATAAAGGCCGCTCAGAAGTTTGACGAAACCCGTGGATTCAAATTCATCTCGTACGCTGTATGGTGGATTCGTCAGAGCATTCTTCAGGCCATCGCCGAGCAGAGCCGTATTGTGAGACTGCCGCTCAATCAGGTTGGATCGCTTAACAAAATCAATCACGAAATCAACAAGTTCGAGCAGGAGAACCAGCGCACCCCGTCTGTTTCGGAGCTTTCGGACGCTACGAAGATTGAGGAGGAGAAAATCGGACAGAGCCTTATGGCAGACGGTCATCATGTCAGCATCGACGCTCCTTTCCAGGACGGCGAGGACAACTGTATGCTGGACGTTATGCCGAGTGGTGACGACAGCCGTACTGACCGCCATGTCGACCATGAATCGATGGCGCTTGAGCTCAACTCCGTGCTCAACAAGGTGCTGAAGGACCGCGAGATAACAATCATCCGTGAATGCTTCGGAATAGGATGTCATGAGAAGGGTCTGGAGGAAATCGGCGACCAGCTCGGACTTACACGTGAGCGTGTACGCCAGATCAGAGAGAAGAGCATTGCCAAGCTGCGCGACAGCGGCAACGCCAAGATTCTGATGAAATACTTAGGATAAAATTAAATTTTAATTGTTGTGTAAGCGGCAAAGGCGTTAGCTTCCGAACCCATTGTCACTTACGGTATAAGCGCTGTAGGTCACAAAGACTTACAGCGCTTTTTTAGTTTTTATTTCTGACCATCCAGTCCGTCCAGCATAATCGCCACAACGTAGTCTTCTATGCCGTTGCGAGAGAGGATGTCGCGGTCGTTTGCCATTTCGGTTTCCAGGGAAGGCGCTTCTCCTGCGGGGAATGCCGCCAAGTACCAGCCCATTCTTTCCTTTGCCTCCTTCACATCGCCGACAATCCATTTCACGTAACCCGAATTCAGCAGGTCTGTCGGCAGGATGCGATCTCCACCGGCAAGTGCCAAGAGTTTTTCGTATAGAGAGTCTGCCTCCTTCGGCTTACAGTCAGCCAGATACCCCCATGCCATAGCTCGCATTACGTTAAGGTCGGAGTCATGCTCATAATACAGTTTATATAACGTAGCCATTCCCTCCTTCACGTCCCCACCATTAACAAGCGCCAGTCCCAAATGGAGCTGATGACTGATGTTCTGCCCGTCCATAACGGTCAGCCTTGCATACTGCTTGGCAGCCTCGGCATAACGTCTGAGAAGGAAGAGCGAGTCTGCCATTCCCTTTATGGCAGCAGCGTCTTCCCCACCCTTCTCAAGGATGGAAGAGAAGATGTCACGCGCCTTCTCTATGTCACCAAGACGAAGGTATGAATGTGCAAGGAGTTTCTGCTCGTCGAGGGAAAGAGCGGCTGCGTCCCTGCATTCGCCTAACATATACGCCACAAGATCCGGACGCTTGCGCTTGAAAAGGAAACGTGAAAGCTGTGCTGTCTCGTCACCCTTCATGCCACGGAAGAAAGTGTTGGCGAAGAAGAATCCACGGAAAGCGCCTCCAGCCTTCGCCTCGAAAGGATTGGCGAAGATGCGGTTGGGATAAAGTTCGAAGAAACGATAGAGGTCCTGCAGATACATACGACGGACGTACATCGCCGACCCGCGGTCCACATTGCTCATCTCTGGCATGGCTGTCACAGGCCCGTCGTTGCTCGCAAGCATCTCAAGGATGTTCGGCGGCAACTTCTCCACCACGGCTGACAACGAGAGGAAGAACGAATACTTGTCCGAATCGCAGAAAGGTCCGTTCATCAACATTCCCTTTATGCCAGGATATTTGCCGAGCATGGAAGCCCCGGAAATGTCTGGATGATTCACCGTGAACGGCATAAACCAATTGCTTATCTGGCTGAAAAATCCGAAGCGCTTCATCTTTGAGAAGCCTCCGAAATATACGTCGCTACCCTTCTTCTGCATGTCCATAATCCTGGACATCTTGTCCTCTATCTCCTTTATAGATCGGTCGCGATCCTCCGAATTGAGGATGTCGTCTATGGTAGCATCGTCCTTCTCCACTATTCCGTTCTTCGTGATGTCCAACCGGCTCTCCTTGCTGAGCGCAGGAAGAATGTCGCGTTGTATCTCGTTGCTGTCCGTCCTGGCGCTTGCCGAATAGCACAGCTGTATCTGCGTCTCCAGCAGTTCCTTACGTCTGTCGGCGTCCTCCATCATTCCGGTTATGGCGTTCTCCACCTCGCCGAACAACTTCTCCGAGCGCATGTCGGGCACGGTCAGCACCATTCCCACAAGCGCACGTTGGCGAAGCTGCTGCGAAGGATTGTTCATATACACGTCATACAGGAGCATCCATTTGTTCACGTCATAAACCTGCATCAGGGAGAGCGTCACTCCGCTTACTATCAGCATGCCGTCGTTCTGGTCCACCGTTGGCGACGCCAACAGCTCGGCATATTCCGTGCGCATCTTGCTCGTCCATTGCCACGACACGAGGATGTGTCCGAAGAGAGCGTCCATATAGCGTTGGTGCTTGGCGTAGATGCCGGCAATGGCAGCCTCCTGACTGTCTCCTGAGAAAAGCGTCTGCATGGCAAGGTCCTGCACGAAGCCTTCCAACGACGCCTTTACCGACGCCACATCGCCCTCGCCCACGGTCTTCTCTGCCGCCTTGCGGCAATACGTCAGCACAGGATATTTACGAATGATTGACGAGAGACGCACATTATTATATAGTCTGTACGTACGCTTCAGCAGAGAAGCATACAGCTTTCCTCCGCTCGGATCACGTTGTCCCTGCGATAGACTGTCAGCCATGCGGTCATAGTCGTCACGCACGTCGTGCAGTTCGTCCAGAAACTCCGTTATGCCAAGATCCGCCATACGCGCTTCCAGCATGCTCAAAGCCTTACCCACACGTTGGTGGACAAGGATGGTCTGTTCTATTGTGGGCTTCATAAGAGAGGTCAGTCTTTTTTGTTGGCAGCATCGATGTCCGAGCTGCGAGGTTTGGTTATGCGGTTGAATCTCATGGAAGGTATCTTCTTCACGGTCTTAGCGTCCATCTTATAATACTTCTCCATAATATCCTGATAATGAGCCAGTCCGAAACGGTTGAGCGAGTCGCATGCGGCGTTGTAAGCCTTCTCCAGCTCCTTCACCTGTCCCTGTCTGCGCTTGTCCTTCATGACGTCGCCACGAAAGACAATCACGCCCATCCTCAGGTCGTCCTTACGCGTATCGAAGAGCACGGGAGCCGACATCGTACGTGCCACCGTAGCCAAAGGTTCGGTCAGCCACATGGCGTCCATCTCGTTATTGCGCAACATATCCAGGCGGACGAAAACGTCGTTCACCTGCACCCTGAACACTATGGACGAAAGCTTCTGATTCTTTAGCGCCAAGTCCGTCAGACGGTCCGTCACCGAATAACGAGTCATCGCCACCATCTTGTCGCCCAACTGGTCGATGCGCTTCAGACGCGCCTTAGGATTGGAGAGGAGCTGCCAATAGGCATTCGTCGATGTCAGATAGCTGACCTCCGTACCCTCACGCCTTATACGTTCCGTACGCACAAGGTCGCTCACCATTCCCTCCACGCTACGTCCCGTGAAAGCCGTGTCACAATCCATCTGGGCATGGAAGAAGCGCGGACGGAAGTCCAGCCGTGCCGTATCATACATCTCGCGTTCCTTCGCCACAAGCAATGGCAAACAGTCAAGTGTAGGCAATACAGCCACGTGTAGCGCACGCAGGTCTTCCTGATGCAGCCTGTCGCGTTCCGCCTTCGTTATTCGTTTCTGCTCTTCATAAGACTTTCCGCATCCCACGAGAAGGCAAAGAGCAAGCATATATAATATGGATTTTTTCATAAAGCAAAAGTAACAATAAATTTTGTAACTACGAAAAATATCCTTACTTTTGTACATATGGCAAAAACAAGAACAGCATACGTATGCAGCAACTGCGGACAGGAGTCAGCCAAATGGATAGGCAAGTGTCCGAGTTGCGGCCAATGGAACACATTCAAGGAGATAAACTTAGGCTCCGCTTCGTCCGCGAAATCCTCGTCCGGACTCTTCACGCACACATCATCGTCAGCAGTCTCTCACAACCGTCCCATAAAGCTGAGCGAAATACCGGCGCAGGACGACAACCGCATCGACATGCACGATGCCGAGCTCAACCGTGTGTTAGGAGGTGGCCTGGTCGAGGGCAGCATCGTGCTGCTCGGAGGCGAACCGGGCATCGGAAAGAGCACTCTCACCCTGCAGACCGTCCTCAACATTCCCGACAAGCGCATACTCTACGTCAGCGGAGAGGAAAGCTCGCATCAGCTCAAGATGAGAGCCGAGCGTCTGCTGCGCGGCAGGGCTCACGATGCGACGTCCGATCCTGACAATGTCAACATCCTTTGCGAGACCTCCCTTCAGAAAATATTGGAGAGCGCACGCGAAGTGGCACCCGAACTCCTGGTCATCGACTCCATCCAGACTCTCTCCACCGAGGACGTGGAGAGCAGCCCCGGCAGCATCTCGCAGGTAAGGGAGTGCGCCGCCACCCTGCTCCGTTACGCCAAGACCACCGGCACACCCGTCATCCTTATCGGACATATCAATAAGGAGGGTACGCTCGCCGGCCCCAAGATCCTTGAGCACATCGTCGACACGGTCATACAGTTCGAGGGCGACCAGCATTACATGTATCGCATCCTCCGGTCCATAAAGAACCGCTTCGGCAGCACATCCGAACTGGGCATCTACGAGATGCAGCAGACCGGACTCCGTCAGGTCACCAATCCTTCCGAACTGCTCCTCTCGCAAGACCACGAAGGACTCTCCGGCATAGCCATCAGCTCCGCCATCGAAGGCGTGCGTCCCTTCCTCGTGGAGACGCAGGCCCTTGTGTCCACAGCAGCTTACGGCACGCCGCAACGAGCCGCCACCGGATTCGACCAGCGACGCCTCAACATGCTCCTTGCCGTACTCGAGAAGCGCGTAGGATTTAAGCTCATCCAGAAAGACGTCTTCATCAATATTGCAGGAGGACTGAAGGTCACCGACCTCGCCATGGACCTAAGCGTCATAGCCGCCGTACTCTCCAGCAACGTCGACACAGCCATTGAGCCGGGATGGTGCATGGCAGGCGAAGTTGGTCTGAGCGGTGAGGTCAGACCCGTCAACCGCATAGAGCAAAGAATAGCCGAAGCCGAGAAGTTGGGATTCACGGACATCATCCTCCCGGCTTACAACGTCACAAGCATAAATCCAAAGAAATACGACATACGCATACACCCCGTAAAGAAAGTGGAAGAAGCGCTCAGAGTGTTGTTCGAATAATTCCTAAATCATCTCTTGTCCGCGCCCCACATCATCTTCTCCCGCAACGACGCGAAGTAGCGTCTGTGGTTGGGCTTTACGATGCGCGTGATAAACGGCGCCTTCGATATGGTCACAGTCGAACCCTCGTGCATCGTATAGCTCCTGCCGTCCACAGCCACCAGATAGTTGTGTGACCGGCTCTCCACCTCCAGCCTCACCACCGAGCTGTCGCTTATCACTATCGGCCTGATATTTAGGCTATGCGGGGCCACTGGCGTCAGACACAGCGTGCGCGTCTGCGGCACGATTATCGGTCCGCCGTTGGAAAGCGAGTAAGCCGTCGAACCCGTCGGCGTCGTCACAATAAGGCCGTCAGCCTGATAGTTGACGAGAAAGCTGCCGTCCACATGCGTGCGGATGCTTATCATCGAAGCCACGTCACGCTTCAGCACGGCAATGTCGTTAAGCGCGTAATGACAACCCTCGAAGTCGCCGCCCTCCGTCGTAATTCGGATGGCAGTATGCTCCTCAATGTTATAGTTGCCTTTTAGCACGGCGTCCAGCGCCTCCTCCACCTCGTCAGGCAGCACGTCAGCCAGAAAGCCCAGACGTCCCATATTGATGCCCACAAGCGGAATCTGCTTCTCCCCCACTCTCACGGCCGACTGCAGGAAAGTGCCGTCACCACCCATAGACAAGACATAGTCAGCCTCAAAGTCGTCACCCTCAAACGTAGCGTATTTCCCCAAGTCAAGGTCATGGTTCTCCTGAAGGAAATCATAAAACGAACGGTCGAACTCCATCTGGCATCCCTGCTTCTCAAGGAAAGCCAGAACGCGGAATATGGAATGCGACTTGCGGGGTTGGAAGGAATTGCCGAAAATGGCAAACCGAAGATTCTGTCTTGTCATATATATTAGATGTCTATAAAAAGTGTATCGTGAAAATATTAAAAACACGACTGCAAATGTAATGATTTTTTTTCAATAACCTTTTATTATTACGGATTTATATGATTAGCCCTACGCTCACGACGTAGCACGTTCTGCATGTCGAATACCACCTGCGGATGCTTCTCTGCCACATTCTCTTCCACCCATTGTGCGGAAGCAAGGCAGTCCTCGCTGTCTGGAGCCGCGCTCTTAGGAATGCGTGCTCCGATGAGAGAGGCGAAGGAGCGCATATAGTCAATCTGTGAGGTAAGAGCTTCTGATGTCTGACCGTCCTTCACCTTTACCGGCCAGCAGACTATCTGCGGGACAGCCGTACCTCCTTCGAAGGCGCTATACTTATTGCCACGCCACGGTCCGGAAGGCTTGTGGCCGTTAAGGAGTTCCTCTGCACGGTCCTGATAGCTGTCGTCCACAACAGGACCATTGTCGCTTGTGAGGAGTATGATGGTGTTGTCAGCTATACCGAGACGTTCGAGCGTAGCCATAATCTGACCCACGGACCAGTCGAACTGTACGATGGCATCGCCACGGAGTCCCATGCAGCGGTCTTTGCTGACTTTCTTCTGCAAACTTAGAGCTGATTATGTTCGATTATTCCAGCGATATTGACTATATTTGCATCACCTAATATTGGGTGACGCAATGACGAAGTCTGGAAAAAGGACATATTGCAAGTCGCTAACAATCTTCTGTACCTAAATATAGTAAAAATGAAACATCCATATCAAGAATATGAGACATCCGAGCTTTGGGATGTTGTAAAATCATCAATAGAAGATTTAGTTGAGAACAACGATATTGAGCTTTCTACTCCGATAGAGTATGTTGTAGGTTATATTTGCAAAAATATATCTTCAACTGATATAAGTAGTGGAGAAAAGGGCTCACCCGATAAACCCAGGGGGAAGAATCTTTGATTCTACAGAAAATTTATA
>ENA-OWPL01000515-OWPL01000515.1-human-gut-metagenome-genome-assembly--contig:-NODE-515-length-27363-cov-4.476820_pt1 | contig 27363 bp, 22 predicted proteins | sample MGYA00248263_ERZ651844 | MGnify/ENA primary metagenome ERZ651844 (study PRJEB26924, sample SAMEA4378256) | human gut metagenome | biome: human gut; feature: human-associated habitat; material: faeces...
AAAAATACCCCTCTATAATACGGAGAAAAATTCAAGTTTTGTTGATGTGTTTTTAGAAAAATTTACAAATTATTTTCACGCAAAAGAGGTTCGCCCCATTTGTAGGTGAACCTCTTTTTATACTTGCAACTGATACTTTTTCAAGTTAATATATACAAAAAATAAAACCGTCAAGTTAAATCTTGACGGCACACTTATTCGCAGAATATCCACATAAATGAATAACTAATATTGATGTATTTTGATAAAAAACATCATTTTATGATGAAATTATAACACAGTGGACTATAGTTTTCAATAGTTTTGTTAACATTTTGGTAAAATTAGGCGAAAAATACTCGATTTATGGTCAAATTTCTTGTAAGAAAAATTTGCTCCTTTAGAATAATTCTGTGTGTTAAAGCACGGAAAGGATGATGAAAATGCCGAGACGAGGCGAAAATATTTACAAAAGAAAAGATGGTCGTTGGGAAGCACGGTATGTGAAAGAAATTACTGCTGACGGCAAGAAAAAATACGGTTCGGTTTATGCAAGTAGTTATAAGGAAGTTAAGGCAAAGCAACAACTTTGTATTTTCCAACCGACTGAAAATCATAATCCGATAAGAATAACAGTCACGGAGTTAATTGCGGAGTGGCTGAGCAGTATGAAAAATCATGTTAAGCCTTGCACATATCAAAAATACGAATGTGTTTGTCGAAATCATATTATCAGTGATTTAGGTACGATTGCCGTTCGATATATTTCTCGATTTACAATTATGAGTTTTACTGAAAAACTTTTAGAGAAAAATCTATCGACAAAAACGGTTAATGATATTTTAATTGTGCTTGGTCTTGCTCTTAAATATGCACAAGAAACATATAGCATAACCGTTCCGAAAATCAACTATGTTAAAGAACATCAAAGAGAAATGCGTGTATTTTCTGCGCAAGAACAACGAGTTATTACCGAGTACCTGTTGCAACAAATTGATATACACAAATTCGGAGTTTTGCTTGCTCTTTATACCGGCATGCGTATAGGTGAGTTATGTGCTTTGAGGTGGGATGACATAACCGATGAACACATTGTAATCAATAAAACAATGATGAGAATCAAAAACGAGCAAAGCAAAACAGAAGTAAAAATAGGCTCACCGAAAAGTGAAAGTTCAAACAGAATTATACCGACACCAAAATGTTTGTTACCGATGATAAATCAGTTTAGAAGTAATGGTTATGTGTTGTCAAATGATAAGTTGAAATACACCGAGCCAAGACTTATGCAAATAAAGTTTGGTCAGATGATAGCAGAGTGCAATATTGAAAAAACGAATTTTCACGCACTGCGACACACCTTTGCAACGAGGTGTATTGAGGCAGGCGTTGATGTGAAAACACTATCTGAGTTCCTCGGTCACTCAGATGTAAAAACAACACTGAACAGATATGTTCATTCATCATTTGAACTAAAACAAAAGAGTATGGAACAACTTGAAATGAGTTTAATTTCATAACAGAAAATAAAACAATAGCCGTCAGATTTATGGTCACGAAACGCCACAAACCCTGACGGCTATTAAGTTTTTTACTCATTTTTCATTTATGTGGATAATAAGCGAAAATGTTATTGGAGGATTTTATTATGTCAACAATGCAAGTTAGAGATTTTCATTGTAATAATTGTGGAGCGCCACTGTCTATTCCAAGGAACTCTAAGGGAAAAGTTGTTTGTCCGTCATGTAAAACAGAATGTATTATTGAGGGCCTTGTTAAAAATTCTGAAATTCAGGCTAAAGAAGATATTAATAGTGGGATACCACTTGTCGCAGATCCGTCAGTTCTTCATGAATGTCTAGTAAATATATTGACGAGTTCGCCTTGTATGCCGTTAGACGTTTTAGAAAAAACAAATGTTATTAAAGAAGAGCATTTATGTGTTCCTGCGTATTTGTATTATTGTAATGCATCAGCGTCATTTACTTATGAAGCGGGTAATCAAAGAGAACACAAAACAGCTATTGATTTAGGCGATAAAACACGTGTCGAAAAGGAAACATATACTGAATGGACTCAAATGAGTAGTATGACTTCTACATCTGCTACTCTGATTGCGTCAGGTAATCGTGAATACAGTTCTCAAATTCAGCAACTTTATATGCAGTATGATTCAAATAAGCTTATTGATGTAGAAGAACTTGACTTCCCATTTGATGTTGAAACATGTTCATACAATCTTCCTCAATCAGCAGCATTTAATGACTATGTAAAACCTTATATGGAAAGAATGTTAGCAAGAAAGGCAGAGGAAAGCCTTGATGGTAAAACCTATAAAAATCTTGTTATGGGTGGAAGTAATATTCAAAAAGATGAAATCATTCGTATATTCTTGGGGCTTTATCATATTGTTTATGAATACAACGGAAAGCAACATTCGGTTTATATTACAGGTGACGGAAAAAATTATATTTATGATGACGCCCCTATTGATTCACAACGTCAACAATTACTTGAAGAAAAGAAAAGCGCTAAAAATTCAATGCCTAAGAAAACAGGATTATTTTTGGCATTGATGATTATTTGTACGATTGCAGCATTATTTACATATGGTATTACCTTAATTGGTACTATTTTATTTGGTGTTTTCTATTTTAAAAGAAAAAAGGAATATAATAATGCACAAGCAAACTGTCAAAAGGAAATTGATGAATTTGTGGCACAGTCTGATAATGCCAAAAATCAATTCTTACAGAACGGTAATAGATTAAATGGAATTTATGCAAATAATAAATAATTAGCAAAAAAATGTGAGTGTAGTAAAACTTTTTGCTGCATTCACATTTGTATTATTAGGAGTCTTTATGAAAGTTTCCACTAAAAAGATTAAAAGCAATGAATATGTCAGTATGTCTGCTATAGAAATTCTTACAATACCTCATGTTAGCATTATTGACGGTAATTTGAATGTCGATGAATGTATAGAAAAATATAAATCTGATTTTGTTGGTGCTCTTAATGAAGTTTATCAGTTATGTAAATACGAGAAAATTGAGGATGTATCAATTGAATTGTTATGGATGACAGAAGAAGCAGCCAACCAAACTTATGAAGCCAGAATTAGACTCTTTATGATTTTTCGTGCAATTAATATCGATCAGGACAAAGCAATTGCTGTTGTAAAGAAATTGACTGATACTTTTAAATCGGTATTAAAATCAGAAAAATATGAAATAGAAGAAATTGATAGTGACGCTATAAATGCTGTTATCGGCAAAATTGATGATACAAGTATAAAAGCAATAATCAAAGAAGAAAAAATTGAAAACCTTCAGAATCAGATAATGCCGTTTTGTTACACTTATGATATCATTCCAAAATCTAATAATGATTTGAGTCGATTAATAAATGTGCTTATTGAACATCCACATTCAGCGGTTTCAGTTCAACTTATTCCAACTTATTACAGTAATGGTGAATTGCTTGAAATTGACAAAACGGCCCAAGCGTTAGAAGTTCTTACTAACGGAGTTATGGAATATGGAGTAGGAAATGTAAGTTTTTCATTAGCAAAAACACATTCGGATATATACAAATATTATTCCGAGCACAAAGCGAGTGGATTATATAATTTTAATTTAGTTGTTTATGGCAATTCAATAGCCGCTTCTCAAATTTCAAGTGCATCTTTAGGCATGCTTTCGGCAAATATGAGCGGTAGTGCAAATCTAAAAATAGTGGATCTTGAGAAAAATACGGTTGATAAAGATTCGAACTTTTTTCCTTTACCGTGGGCTATAGGAGAGGCTACTCTTCAAAGAGGCAGAAACTATCAAATATGGAAATCAAATCAGGTTTCATCAGCATTATATAGATTACCGTATGTAATTACAATTGAAGAGGCTGTAGAATTTTTTAGATTGCCGATAGGCGATGAAAATGTTTCTGCCGGCCTTAATGTAAATGAATCCGCTAAAACCGCAAAAACATATTCGGATAATATTATTAACGGCGGAGATATTGAGGTAGGCAAACTTCGTTCATCATCAAAAGGTGACACAATAGGCTTCAATCTTAAGGATCTTGCAAAACATATGCTGATTGTAGGTACTCCCGGTTCGGGTAAAACTACATTTTCTGTAGGTATGTTGGACAGGCTTTGGAAAGAACATCATATACCGTTTTTAGTAATTGAGCCTGCAAAAAATGAATACAGAGCTTTAGTTCAAAGCATTCCGGATTTACAGGTGTTTACACCGGGAAAGAATTTCATTTCCCCCTTTGTATATAACCCATTTGTGCCACCGAAGAATGTTAAACTTGAAACTTATAAATCAACATTAAAAACAGCCTTTGCAGCAGGTGTTTCAATGACAACTCCGCTTGATAAAATTTTTGAAGAGGCAATTAATAACTGTTATTCAGATTTCAGATGGCTTGATACATATACCACGGATAACAAAGGAAAAATTTTTAATATAACTGACTTTATTAAATGCTTTCAGCAAACATTTGATGAAATAGGCTATACAGGCGATGCTAAAAACATAGGCAGAGCAGGTGTTGTAAGACTCAACAGTCTCGTTAATTTGTTTGATAATTATTATTCAATACCTATTGAAGATTTATTGTCAAAACCGACAATAATTGAATTGGCGGCAATAGAAAATGCTGAGCAAAAAGCGCTGATTATTTCATTGTTGTTACTCTCAGTTTTATCTTATGTTAATGCTAATTATGTCGGCGAAGGCGGATTGAAAAATGTAATTCTACTTGAAGAAGCACATGTGCTTTTGGATTCCAACGCAAATTCGGGTCAGGGTGAGGCTAATCCGAGTTCAATTGCTCAGGGGTTAATAAAGAGAATGCTTGCAGAAATTCGTTCATACGGAGTTGGATTGGTTATTGCGGATCAATCGCCTAGAAAAGTGGGGACCGATGTAGTCGCTTTAACCGACATGAAGGTTGTATTCAGGCTTGTAGAAGCGGCAGATAAACAAATTATTGCCGATAGTTCTAATATGTCTGATGCTATGATTCAGCGTATGTCAAAACTAAAACCGGGTGAAGCATTCTTGTTTTTTAATAAGCTTGATGAGCCGGAGGAGGTTATTACTCCTGATTATCGCTTGGAAAATAATATTAGCATTTCTCTTTCGGATGAAGGAATAAAAAGTCTTTCTACTTACTGGAAAAACAAGCCGGAAATGCTTAAGCCATACCCTGAATGCAATGAAATTCATTATTGTAAGAAAACTTGTGATTATTCACGAAGAATTCTTGCCAGAGAAATAGCAAGAAGAATATATGTGAAAAATTTCAAACCTGACTTAACAGATTTTGAATTGGTTAAAAAAGTATTTTCAAAAATAAGTTTTCTTATTAAATATGAACTTAATGACGAACCATTTACACCGGAATTATTATCCTGCGTAAAGGTGCATTTGTGGAGAAAAATTAAGTATTCTACAAAAATTAAAATTAACGAAAAACTCATTGAAAATTCATTGAGAAAATAGAGGAATTTTTATGTGTGACGATTTAGGTGAGAACTTTTCATCGGATATTGATGTAGGTGATACAGAAGATTTTTCCGATGGCCTTGACACTGCCTCGGATGCTTCTTTTTCAGATGAAATAGAAGACATACCTGAAGATGACTTTTCAGACGATATGGTGGATGTGTCTGATGATCTCCCCGAGAATGATTTCGAAGACGATATGGTAGATGTATCCGACGATCTCCCGGAAGATGATTTTGAGGACGATATGGTAGACGTGTCTGATGATCTCCCCAAAGATGATTTCGAAGACAATATGGTTGACGTATCAGACGATTTACCGGAAGATGACTTCGAAGACGATATGGTAGATGTATCTGATGACATTCCTGAGGATGAAGTTGCTGACGATATGGTAGATGTATCTGATGACACTCCCGAGAATGAAGTAGCAGACGATATGGTTGATAAACCTGACAATGTTTCGGAGGACACATCATTCAATAATTCTTTTGATGATAAAATCCCTGAAACAGAAATGTCAAATATTGATACAACCGATGCAGATGGCAATTACCCAAATGATACATCTCTTGCATTTATGAGTGATGAAGAATTAGGCAACTTTATAGATTGGGAAAACGCTTACGCGTCTGAAATTGATAATATAAAAAATGACCCAACTTTGTCTGATTTGGAAAAATCCGAACTGCTTCAAACATCATATAACGATTTTGTTGAATCAAATGGCAATAATTATAGTGATGCCGATATTGAAGATGGCGGTTATGCTAAAGTCTTAACAAAAAATCCTGATGAATTTAATAGTGTTGATAATCAGAATGATTTGTTATCAGATGCCACCGCAGATATAAGTCCGACAAGGGATATAGATAATTGGTTAGGCGATATAAATCCTAATTTTGATGAATTTGATACCGATTCTCCATATTGTAATAATTGCGGATCTTGTGCATATGCAGTGTGGAAAAGACTTGAAGGTGATAATGATATTTGTGCTTCGGTGGACAATATCGGATATAATGATGAAATGGAAGCGTTAACCGGAATGGAACAAGTATCGATGAGTCCTGATGAAATCGAGAATAATTTATTGGCTCAAGGCGACGGCGCTCATGCTATAATTGGTATAGATAGAGCAGAAGGACCAGGACATTGGTTTAATGCTGCTTGTATCGATGGCAAGGTAGTTGCAATTGATGGTCAAAGTGGAGAAATATTAGATTGGCCTCCTGATTATGGTGATGTAGTAAATTGGGAAATGAGTGTTAAGAAAGGATGATATATATGAAAAATGAATTATTAGAAATTGCGGCAGCTGCATTAAAGGTTGATTCAAAAGATATTAAAGATAATTTTAAAGAATTACCTGAAATAAATGCATGCTATTTTTGGGTTCCCGGTCGAGGTGGAATTTCTGTTATCGTTAATGAAAATGGCGAAAAATTAAGCGCTACATCCAGAGTTTCTTTGGAAAGACATATAGAAGCATTTAAAAATGGAAAAAGAAATTAATAATCGGAGGAAGTGTAATGTCAATATTTAAAAATCAAAATGAATCTGCATTCGTTGGTGGCAGAAAGCATTGGACGGATGTTATAAAAAATTCAGGTGATGGAAATCTATTAATATGGCGTCAACCAGAAGAAGATTTCAATACAAACTCAACATTGGTTGTAATGCCTGGTGAGCAAGCCATTTTTATTAAAAGTGGTGTTATAGAACAGATCTTTGAAAACGGTACATATAAATTAAATACAGATAACTATCCGTTTATAAGTCGATTAAAAAATGCTTTTTCGGGTGGCGTATCGACATTTAGTTGCGTGGTATATTTTATTAGAACATCTCAGAGTATGGAAATACTGTGGGGTACATCTTCACCTATACAGGTTCGTGATAAATTATTAGGAATACAAACAAAAATCAGAGCGAGAGGCTCATATAAAATTTCAATTGAAAATCCTTCTGTATTTTTATCAAAACTAGTAGGTAATAATGTTTCATTTGTTTCACAACAAGATTTACTTGATAATTATTTCGCAAACGAGTTTCAAAGTAAAATTAAATCTTGTTTGACTAAACTTCTTAATAATATTCAAACGGAGTTATTAGGGATTGAATCACGAATTGATGAATTTTCTGAATTGCTTCAACCAAAATTAGCTGATATTTTTGATGAATATGGTGTAAAATTAATAAAGTATTCTATTTCCGCAATGGATATAGATGATGATGAATTGCGTCGTAGATATGATGAAATTGGTATTGACGCAATTGAAAAAATGCGAATTGCACAGGCAGATAAAGAAAAAATACGAATTCTTGGAGATGATTGGGGTAGACAACAAGCAGCCGATATTCTTGGCAACCTTGCAAACAATCCCGGTGCCGGAGGAGTGGCAGCGGCAGGAGCAGGTATGGGAATGGGGATCGGTGCTGGCGGTGCTTTTGGCTCAATGGCTCAACAAATGTTTGCACCGATGAATAATGGTTTTTCAGATAAAAGTCAAGAAGCAATGTCAACAGGAATATCGGGAAGATTTATTCAGCAGGATAATGGTGAAACGAAATCTTCTCCAGATGATCCTAAACAAGTTCTTTCTAAATTAAAAGAATTGCTTGATGCCGGCTTAATTGAACAGAGCGAATATGATTCTGCAAAAAAAGATGTATTTGCTAAGCTATTAGGAGAAAAATAAAATGATTAGAAAATCTGTGTTTTGGACTTTACTTGATTTAGTATTTTTAATTGCATTTAATCTGATATTTTTTATTGTTAGTGGCTTAACACACACAATATCGGTTTGGATTAGTTATACCTTTATTCATATTTCGTATGTAATGTTATTATTAACGCCTTTATTTACACATAATAATAAAACTAAATTTATACTTGGAATGTCAATATCAGTAATTTCATATATTTACTTTATGATTGATTTAACCTGTGGAATTATGTTTATTATTTTTCTATCAGATAAATTAATTATTCCGTTAATTGTAAATATAATATTGTTAGCATTGTATTTATTGTTACTGGTATCAGTTGTATTGACTAACGAAAGAACTAATACTAATTTGCAAATTCATGAAGCTGAAATGAAATATATTGATAAAGCTTCAAGTGGACTTGAAAATCTTTCAATAATGATTGATGATGAGAACTTGTTAAAAAAAGTGAATAAAGCGTATGATATTGTAAGCACAAGTCCGGTTCATTCGGATGAGTCAGTTAAATCAATTGAAAACGAAGTCTTGGCAATTATAGACGAAATGAATGAAATGTTCTTAACAGATAAAAATAATACATATAATCTGATAGATAAGATTATATATTTGGCGAATAAGCGTAATGCGATTTTGCGAAAATTAAACAAATAAATTTATTGTAATTATCCATACTATATGTTAAAGTAAATATGTAAAGGAGTGATACAATGTCCCCGATTGAAACAAAAAGAACAACTGCAATCAAAGTTGCAGATGCGTTGAATAGCATTGAAGGCGTGCCTGTATCAGCCTTTGCAAAGGAGTTTTCTACAAAATGGGCAAAAGACGAAATTACAGGTGCAGATATGAAAACTGCTCTTATAGCAAAACATAAGAAAATATCATAGATGAGTTAATGAACGATTTGTATCGAGCCTGTTGATTATGTTAATGGCGATATAGAATCCAAAGATAAGACAGATAAGCACGAAAAATACAAGTCAAAAAATTACACTCCGACTAAACATGAGTATATCGAGTGATTAAAAAAGTGAAATATACAAAACTCACATATGTGTGTTGTATATAGCGAACTAAGTATTATATAGAATGTGAATTACTGCTATTTATTATAATACTTTTGACCATCTATTGACCACTTACTAACGGAAAGCAGGATAAAAATACAGCGCTAAATTAAAAACAGTCATTTCAATGTATAAAAGAAATGGCTGTTTTTCGTTAGTTTTGAGTGTATTTCATATTTTTTCATCTGTTTCGTAATGCGCAGGCCTTTGGATGTATTTAAGGATATATTTTTCTGCTATGTCGTATCAAAAATAAAAAAGTTAATAATTGCTGGTGTGGCGCAGTTGGTAGCGCAATTGATTCGTAATCAATAGGCCGTCAGTTCAAGTCTGATCACCAGCTCCAAAAAGGCATTGTTTTTAATGCCTTTTTTATTTTTGTTGAAGTAATCGTTTCATCTATCCTTGATTATTTCACCAATCATAGATGAATAAGTTCAAATATTTGCTTATAGTAGTAATAAATATTAAACTCGAATTAACAAATAAATTTTTGAAGGGGTAGTATTTATGAAACATGCAGAAATCATTAACAAAATGACATTAAAGCAAAAAGCATCATTTGTTTCAGGCTTAAATTATTGGTACTTACATTCAGCACCTGAGCTTGGGTTACCAAGCATTATGATGACCGATGGACCAAATGGATTAAGAAAGCAGGATACGGAAAAGAAACCTGATGGCATAGGTCTTGGTAACTCTGTTGCGTCAACTTGTTTTCCACCTGCCGTGACTGCTTCATGCTCTTGGGATGAGGATTTACTGAAACTTGAAGGCGAAGCCATAGCAGAGGAATGTCTTGAAGAAAAGGTATCTGTTATTCTTGGTCCGGGTACAAATATAAAGCGTTCGCCGATTTGCGGTAGAAACTTTGAGTATTTTAGCGAAGATCCATTACTTGCAGGAAAATGCTCTGCTGCTCTTGTAAACGGTATTCAATCAAAAGGCGTCGGCGCATCATTAAAGCATTTTGCTTGTAATTCACAAGAAGCATTTAGAATGATTATTGATGAAATCATTGACGATAGGGCAATGAGAGAACTATATTTAACAGCGTTTGAAATTTGCGTTAAAGAGGCAAAGCCGTGGACGGTTATGAATTCATATAATAGAATTAATGGTGTATATGCTTCCCAAAATAATTGGTTGCAAGAAGATGTATTGCGTAAAGAATGGGGCTTTGATGGTTTAATAGTAACCGATTGGGGTGCAAGTGTAGACAGAGTATCAGGTCTAAAATGTGGTACAGATTTAGAAATGCCCTCTTCCGGCACTTTAAATGCAAAGAAAATTGTTGCTTCTGTTAAGAATGGCGAACTTGACGAACAAATACTTGACAACGCAGTAGATAATATAATTGAATTGATTGAAAAATCAAAGCCTGCACTTGAGAAAAATCATTCATATAACAAAGAAGAACATCATTTAATCGCAAGAAAAATTGCCGAATGCTCAATGGTTCTTCTTAAAAACGAAGATGGAATTTTACCACTAAAAAACGGTCAAAAGGTTGCAATTATCGGTGAAATGGCAAAATCACCTCGTTTTCAGGGAGCAGGAACATCTGTAATAAATCCAACTTTTCTTGATAATGCATACGATGAATTAGTAAAGTTAGGCGTTGATGTTACATATTCACAAGGCTATGACAAATCCAAAGATGAAATTGATAACGAAATGGTTCAACAAGCTATCAAAGTTGCAAAATCAGCAGATATAGCTATTGTTTTCGCTGGATTAACCGAAGGCTTTGAGGCAGAAGGATATGACAGAAAAAATATTGAGATGCCAAATAGTCATAATAATCTTATTTATGAAATAGCAAAGGTAAATCCAAATACTGTTGTTGTGCTTGCAGGTGGTAGTGTTATTCATATTCCTTGGATTAATGAGGTAAAGGCTATATTGAATTCCGGTCTTGGAGGTCAAGCAACAGGCAGTGCTGTTGCAAACATTCTTACAGGCAAGGTTAATCCATCAGGTAAAACCACCGAAACATATCCTTTGTTATTTAGTGATAATCCAACGTATGACAATTATCCGGGTGGACCTGTCACGAGCGAACACAGAGAGTCTGTATATATTGGCTACCGTTACTATGATACTGCTAAAAAGGATGTACTGTTTCCTTTCGGCTTTGGACTTTCATATACCGAATTTGAATATAGTAATATAACTGTATCATCGGATAAAATTACCGATAAGGATTCTATTTATGTATCGTTTAGAATTAAAAACACAGGTAAGGTTGACGGTGCTGAAATTGCACAGGTTTATGTTGCAGACAAAGAGTCAACAATATTCAGACCAAACAAAGAGCTCCGTACATTCAAGAAAGTATTTCTTAAAGCCGGTGAAGAAAAAGAAATATCTGTTGAATTGTCAAAAAGAGCTTTTGCTTTTTGGAATGTCAATATTAATGATTGGATGGTTGAATCAGGCGAGTTTGATATACTTATTGCTTCATCAAGCAGAGATATTAGATTATCAAAAACAATATTTGTTGAGTCTACTGTTGATGCAGTTATTCCTGATTATAGACAAATTGCTCCGGCGTATTACAGTGCTGATATTGATTGTATGGACTCAAAGCAATTTGAAGCTGTGTATGGCAAAGCGTTACCACCTGCCGAAATCGATAAAACAAAGAAGATTGATATTTATTGCTGTATCAATGATGCGTCACATACTAAATGGGGGTTAAAGATAGCAAAGTTAATTCAATTCATTATGCCGAAACTTGGCTCAAAAGAAAACGGTGACGGTGTGATGCTTGCAGCTATGGCAACACAAGTGCCTATTCGTAATTTCGTACAGATGAGTATGGGCGTTTTTTCACCTAAAATGGCAGAAGGTTTACTTAATATCTTGAATGATGACGAATCAACATTTATAGGTATTAATAAAATTTTTTGGCGTATAGGTGGCGCAATTATCAAACTACCTAAATTGTTAAAATCAATATAATGATTGATAAATTGTGCGTATTATAATAAAATGAAAACGAGGTGAGTATATGAAGCTCGGTGAATTGATAAACATCAAGACTATTGAAAATGATAATCCTGATTTTAATGAAAGGCATACTCGTTACACAACAGAGATAAAATTATTTTCCTGTGTTCAACAGGGAAATATTGAAAAGCTTATTTCCGAAATATCAAATATAGAGCAATCGGTTGTTACGGGAAAGTTATCTAACGATGATATAATGCAATACAAATATTTAACTGTAAGTACAATAACACTTGCAACAAGGTATGCAATTCAAGGTGGACTGAATGAGAAAACGGCTTATGATTTTTCAGATGATGTTATAATGACAGTTGATAAATTAACCTCAAAAGAGGAAGTAATAAATTTTCTAATAAGCGAAATTATAAAGCTCACAAATATGGTTAAAGAAAGTAAACTAAGTCCGTCACAATCCCCACATGTTAGAAAATGTATTTACTACATTAACGACAATATTGACAAAAAGATTACTGTTTCTTCGCTTTCAAAAATATGTAATATTTCTCCAGATTATCTTTCGCAGGTTTTCAAGGAAGAAATGGGCGAAAACCTAAGTACATATATCACAAAAAGAAAACTTGAAACAGCAAAAGATATGCTGACAAAAGGCAAAAGCAATAATGAGATATGTCGTTCTCTGAACTTTTCATCTGTATCACATTTTATAACTGCATTCAAAAAGCATTATAATATGACACCAACAGAATATTTGAATTTAACTAAATAAGCGAACAGGAGCAGGACATAGATTGTTTTGCTCCTTTTATTTGCATTGTTTCAAAAATAGTCCAAAAAAGAGTATAATAAAAAGTTCTTGCACGAATTTGCAAGAGCTTTTTATTCATTCCACAAAATAATCGACTTGTTCTTTTTTCTTTAATTCATCAAGCAATTCATTTAATCTATCTAGTTCGGATTTTTCTTCCAACATTATATCAACTGAACAATTATGTTGAACACAATATCTATTTAGTGCTTTATTGTACACGGTTTTAAAGAGTTTTTTGGGATTGAATTCTTTTCCGTTTTAAAAAGCACAGATTACATAAGGTGTGAATGCTCCAATAACAGGAACCACTAAATCTAATAATCCAAAATAGTCTTGATTCGTTTTTTTGCCAAAATCAAACAATATAATTGCCAAAGCAATTACAACTGCCATAATAATAGCTATTATTCCTCCAACTTTTTTTGAGCGTTTTTGGCAATTCTTTGTCCGTTATTTCTTTCAGACGCAATGCGTTTAATTGCTTCTTCTTTTGCTTTGTTTAGCTTTTCTTGACATTCGGATTTGGTTTTTGCGGTAACGCTTTTTCGTTTTGTCTTGCCGTTTTCGTCTTTACCGATGTTAAACCAACCTTCCCATCTTCCGTCTTTTCTTTTGCGAAGTGTTCCTTCGCCTTTTGTTCTCCTTGCCATTCTATAGCCTCCTTTCTGCTTTTGGCAACTCAAACATTACCACAAACCTTTTTCAATAGACAGATAATTATCTTTTAGATTTTTCATCTATCCATTCCTTAAGTTGTTCTTTTGGAATGGATTTTCTTCTGCCTAACTGAACAATAGGGAATGATTTATCTTTTTCAATCAGCTTATACAAACTGACATTGGATATGCCAAGCACCTCCGCTGCTTGATTGACTGAAAGCATTACGGGCATTTCAAAGCCCGAAAATCATACCTCTTTATCCTGCTTAAAAATCGACGGCTTGAAAATTGCTCCAAAACCCACTCAAAAGAGCCGAAATTTCATCCAAAACCGCATCAAAAATCAATTCAAGAAAAGCAAAAGAAAAATGCTGTTTTTTCAAATTTAGGCTTTTAGATTATTCGTCATCAGCTCTTACAGTGGGGTACACTAAATTTGATAACACCGTTTGTAATTTTCAAATCATTTTCAACACTCCTTTCAAGAAAAAATATAAACCTATACGCATCTTAAAATAAAAATGCATATAGGTTCATTATAGTTTTATTGAATTTTCTCTCCGACCTCATAGTAGCAAAATCACTAATTTAAGTCAAGTACTTTTAGTTAGAAAAAATTTTAGACTTTACATATTGTTTATCCATCAAAAATGGGATGGTGGATGTTCAACAAAATAGTTTTAACGCATAACAACAAAACTTTAGGTACGGCTATCGAATTTTTGTCAGTCGTGCCTTTATTTACTCATGCTCATTTTATTTTACGCAATATGCCAAGTTTTACTAACTCATTAGCATTTTGTTCACTAAAATATTGAATTGTTTTTTTATCTAATGTTTCATCACCAAAATACTGTTTTTCAATTATACTCTCTTCAACCTCAAAATCTTTTATAACTTCATATCTGTTAAGTTTTCTTTTATCCTGTGAATCGTATAATTGCAAATTTTCATATTTTTCATTTTCATCAGCAAAATATTTACCGACAGATTTGTTATGCTGATATTGAATAAGAATCTTCCCCGGATTTAATGTTATTTTACGCTTAGTTTTATTATCTGCATCCTTACTCCAAGAAACCTTATGTAATCCTGTTTCTATATATTCTTTGCCGTATTGAGTAGTTTTATTTATGTTTTCATAATTTTTGCCATCATATTCATATTTTACTTTGTCAGAAACATATCCTGCAAAATCATTGTACAATTGTTTTAGCTCTTTTTTTGAATATTCATTAGAAGCAGCCTTACTGTTTTCTGTTTTTTTACTTTCTTTGTTTTCTTGAAAGTCATTAACGTTTTCAAGGTTCTTGCCGAATTTCATCATATTATCACCTTCAAAAATATATAATCCTCCTAAATGATATTATTTAGGAGGATTGTTTTATTATCAATGTCTAAACGGACCGCCGGTTATTAACCAGAAGAAGCCCTTTACTATAAGTTTTGCAACGTTTATCAATAACCTGAATATTTTGTAATATACATTAGCTAAAAAGGAACCTATTTTATTTACAACCGTTTCCAAAAAGCCCATCTTTCCGGTGACATAATAGGTTTTAAATATTTGCCAATATGGACGGAAGCTATAATAAATAAGCAAACAGTCGATGATTAAACCAAATACACCTACGCCGGTTAGTATATGAAATATGTTTGTAAACGCACCTAAGATAATTCCTAAAACAATAAATACTATGCTATATAAGCTGATGGTTTTAATATTTTCCCAATTCCAGCTGTTCCATTGCTTGTTGCCGTAATATTCAGCGTTTTCCACTGTTCTTCGTGTGTATTTATCATCATAAATTTCAAGTGCCTTTTTAGATAATTCCAGGCTTTTTTGATAATGACCTTTATCGGCAATGAACATTTCATCACCATCCACAACATAGCATGCTCTTTTTATGTATGTACAAATATCGTGAGAAACCCTTTGCTTATAATTATTATCGTCAGGATGCTTTTCAATATAAGAATTAATTTCATCGAAAGCCAATTGTTCGTCGCCCTTATAAAGATGCATATATACTTGCTCGGTATAACCGATTGCTTTATTTGGTGCTTTTTCTAATAAAACATTAATTCTTTTTTGCGCTTCTTCATAATCATTAAGACCTACTGTTGCAATTCTTGCACCCAACCAAACAAGATTGATATTATCTTTAAATACATTGCAGCCGTTATTAACGATATTTAAAGCTTCTTTAGGATTATTTGAATCCAAATAGCATCGTGCCAAGACATCATACGCAGAAGGGTCATTAACCTTTCCATCAATTGCTTCTTTAGCAAATTTAGCTGCCAGCTTAATATTACCTTTTTTATAATAAGCCTTAGCCTTTTCAAGAATGTCTTTGTATTTCTTTTCTTCCTCATCAACAATGCTTTTATTCTTATATGCTTTATCAAGTGCTTCGTCATAGCGTTTTCTGTTGATTTCTTTGCAAAGGTTTTTAACGCCTTCTTCAATTTTTTGCAATATTTCTTCAATATACATTAATTGTTCTGTATCATTGCAGGCACTTTGCCTTTTAATCCAAAAGCCTTGGTTTTTGATAAGTGTTTTTCTGATTTGTTTACAATCCCAGGCTCTGTCAAGTTCAAGTATTTTATATAAATCATATTTAATTAATAATTCTGCCATTTTAAATTTCTCCTTATTCTCCGCTTATATCAAGCTTGCTTATTCTCAACATATCGTTCTTTACTTCTTCATCACTTAAATTTGATACTCTGTCAATATGCATTTCGCCCAAATCCTGTTGCATGTCCATATCATATACTCTTACATGAATTATAGAATTTTCATCGCAAGATATTGTTACCTCAATATCAACTATTTTATCTCTTGGGGCAATGTTGATTAAGGCTGTGCCGATAATGGTTACATATCTTAAATCATCCTCTTCACCCTGCGTGACTTGTATATTAAGCGACTCTTGAAAGGGTTTGATTGTGCTGTAGCAATTTTTATACTCAGCAGGAACAGTTACATTCTTAGGAAGTATAACCGAGTTAAATTCCTCACCTCTGCTGTTCACAATCACAAGTCCGATTCCGTGCGAAGTGACATCCGTAAAAGAATAATTTTTCTTAATATCCGGTATTTCGAAATTACTGTTTTCTGCTTCGGTTTCTCCTTCAAAATTATTATTGCAGACAGCTTTTTTATTTTTTAAAACGTCAATAACATGATACGCGGCTCCGATTGCTACTGCTTCATCGGGATGGACTTCTGATGACGGCTCTATACCGGTTTCGTCTTTTATGGAATCTTTGACGATCGGCATTCTTGTTGATCCGCCGACTAAAAGGATTTTGTCTAAATCCTCATATTCTAAGCCTGCTTCATCACAAGCATTTTCCATACTACTGATACTTTTAAACAAAAGCGGTTCTGCCATTTCTTCAAAATCCTCACGGGTCAACACATATTTATATGGTCTACCGTTGACATTAAGCATAATATTTGTTTTATCTTTTGAAGATAAAGATTTTTTTGCGGCTTCTGCTTTTAATTGTAAATCTTGTTTTGCAATTTTATCCGACTCAATATCTAATCCTTTTGATTTTGCGTCTTCAATAACAGCATCAATAATTCTTTTGTCAAAATCATATCCACCGAGTTTTCTGTCGCCGGCAGTTCCTAAAACAGTGATATTTTCGGCGTCAAATTTCATTATAGTTACATCAAATGTGCCTCCGCCAAGATCATAAACCATAACTGTTTGTGGCTTATCACTTCCTTTACTTATGCCAAATGACAAAGCTGCTGCAGTAGGTTCGTTAATAATAGCCAATACATTCAAGCCCGCTATTGCGCCTGCATCTATAGTTGCCTTTCTCTGTGCCTCATTAAAATATGCAGGCACAGTAATAACGGCACCATCTACTGCATCTCCAAGATAATTTTCTGCATCTTGTTTTATTTTTGTTAAAATAATTGCAGATATTGCTTCTGGAGAATAAGTTTCGCCATTTGAATTTTTAAAGGTATAATCCCTTTCACCCATATGCCGTTTGACAAATTGTTCAAAATTGTCAGGTTCCATAAAACTTTGGTCTTTAGCCTCTTTACCAACAACAGTTGTATCCCCGTCAAACAAAACGGCGGAAGGCGTTATATTGTCGCCCTCACTGTTTGGTATGATTTGAGGTTGTCCATCTTCATTTATGTATGCCGCACAAGAAAATGTTGTACCTAAATCAATTCCTATGTATTTTCCCATAAAAAAACTCCTTTCGGTTTTAATTGAATAATTTGTAAAACAATCCATTTTTGTTTTTAACGACTTTAACAGAGATCACTTTTCTCACACTGTCGGTAACATTATGAATTGTTATTTCAGCATTACCTTTGCTTTTGCCAATAAGTTTGTTTCCTACTATATTTACAATATTTTTATCACTCGATTCAAAAATTAATTTTGAGTCAATGCTGTTTTCAGGAATGCATTTTACTTTTAATTCAATTTCTTCCATTGAATCAAGAACGATTTCATTATATTCAATTAAAAAGTCTTCTAAAAATGGTTTTACAATACAAATGCACTGTGCCGAAACATTTTCCGCACAACATATTATTCTGCAACTTCCTTGCTTTTTGGCAAATATCGTTCCGTTTTTAACAACAGCAATATTTTCATCACTTGATGACCATTTTATAGTATTAATATTGTCGGCATCAGATGGTGCAAAATCACAAGAAATAAACTTTTTTTGATTTTCTCCTATGATTATTTCACGCTCGGATAAGATTAATTTCGTTATTCGATTTCTTTTGATAACATTTATGTCTTTACTGATAAATGGAATTTTTGCTCCTATTTCATAAATATCAAGCACGGTTTTACCTGCACTTTTGCCAATTACGCATAAGCCGTTGCAGTTTGCAATTTTTTCATCACGAATAACATAATTCAATTTTGGTATATTACCTATATGTGGCTCTAACGAAAGCAAAATAGGACTGCTTTTTCCTACTTCAATAGGCAAATTGATATTGCATTTTATTATTGGGTCAATGCTCATCACTAATTTCAGTTCATCAGATATTTTTGAATTGCCATTTAATGATGAAACTGCATTTCTAAATGCAATCAGTAAAACACTCGAAAGAAAACAATTAAATATGGTAGAAAACAATGACTTTTCATCTGTTTCATAAATTTCTATATTTGAATTAGCAAATATTAACTTGTTACATTTTCCGATACAAATTCCGTAATCAAAAAGATTTTTGTGATTATTTGTATTAATTTCGTTAATATCATCGCAAATCACAAAGTTTATGTCATTACCTTCGTTTTTTTGTTGAATGTTTACTTTGCAAAATTTGTTATTTATATCGATATCATAAATATCTTTTGAGTATTTCACAGCAGAGCCTGTTAAAATGAATCCGCAATTAATATTTGTTGTTTTAAACAATGTGATATTTTCACTTTTTATCAGCCTGTTTAATTTGCCCATTCTTTTATTTAATGGCTCATTAACAACAAATTTACGATTCTTAATTCCCAAGCAATTTTTATTTCTGTCAGCATAAAACTTAAATAATTCAAAATCAGCAAAAGTTGATTCAAAAATTATTGAATATGTATCTTGAATTTCGCTGTATATGACATCAAGTATTTCGTAGCACCAATTATGTATATCTTCGTTTGTATATTGAACCAGTCTGCTGTAATCGGATGGCGAATTACCGTTAATCAAAATATTTAATCTTGGAATATAAGGGTTATATTTAATTTCAATAAGACTTGACATATATATCACCTAAAATTAATCAACGTTGAGTTTCATCAGGGTTTTCGCGATGTTCTCTTCTATAAGCATCACCCCAAGGAGTTCTTTCTTCGCCTCTGTCTTTTGTTGAAATATTTTCATCATCCTCATCATTTTCGGATGAATCGATTTTTGATTCATTTGAAGCTTCCTTATTTTTGTTTAATTCTTCGGGAGCAACCTTCAAACTATCTTTAAATTCATTTCTTTTATGTGTTTCTTTTGTTGCATTTTCTTCCTTGCTATCGGATTTTTCTTCCGAATTGTCCTGCTCCTTTGACTCTTTAAATTTAGACAAAAAAGATTTAAATTTGTCTAATGGGCCACTTTTTTCCATTTTGTTTTCTTGCTTTGATTCATTTTTTGAATCAGCATTATCTACTTTTGAATCAAAATCGTCCTTGTATTCCTTTGGCACTTCCAATATTTGATTTCGTGGCTTTTCAATAGAACTTTCCTTGGTTTCGTTAGTTTCTGTATTTTCACTCGTTTCTTTAAAATTACCCATTGACATAATTATTTTTCTCCTTCAAATAATGGAATGTTTAACATTTTGTATAACATTCTACATATCATTGCCATTTTGTCATTTTTATAATATCTAACCATACCGCCGTGTCCTATCGGATAAAGCATATCAATAATAATTTGTGATAAAACATTCTCATCATCAATACTTACATATTTTTTCAAAGCATTAAACATATCTTCAAACCATCTGGTTACAGAAGATTCAAATTCCTGTATGAATATTGCGAATTCATCAGAATCACTGTCATAAGAGGAAAATTCATTATATGTCGGTATGTCATATTTCGGAATCACTTTAAATAAGTAATCACAGCCGATAATATCAATAAGCAAATTTCCAAAATAGTATTTATTAATTCCCTGAGAAGAAGTTAATTTATCATTATATGAAAGTATTACTTCTTCTAATTCTCTTTTCTTATCATTTGGAAGAGTCGAGGCTTTTATAAATGTTCTTAATTTCATCGGGGAAATTTTACCGTTAACCTTTTGTGATACTATTGCATATGCAATTTTTCCTCTTAAATTTCTTAATTCCGAGTTATCGACCGTTTCAGGTATGATTTCATATCTGTCATCCCACTTGTCGATTTTCATAAGAACAGGAGAAAGCCATCCCTTTTGAAAAACAGCAGCAACACCAACATTAAGCCTTGATAATTCTTTTGTTTGATTTTCATTTAACGATAGCGCACTTCCCAATTCTTCACATGCATCCTTTGCAGGTGTATTCATTATTATTTTAGTTGCGGTATTTTCAATTGCTGAAGAATCTACTGCCATCGGAGACTGATCAATAATAATAAATCCTTCGCCGTAAGTACGCATTTCCTTAATAGAATTACTTATCATTTCTACAGATTTACCGACCATGTTTGCGCCTTCTTGGTCTTGATCTTTAGAAGTTCTTTTTAAAAGATTATGTGCCTCCTCCAAAACCGTAATGTGTTTTAAACCTGAATTTAATTTGAATGCATTGCTTGACTTTCTTTGTGATTTCCTGTATTCGTTAAGTTTCATAATCAATACACCCATAATAAGAGCAATTGATTCATCTGAGCCTAGTTCACTCAAATCCACTATAATGTTTGAATCAAACAATAAATAATCATCAATTCCTTCACTGTTTTTAAATATTAATCCATTTATGCCTACAGTCATAGATTGCACTCTTGTAACTAAAGCACCTTTGTAATCGCCTTTTGAATCGGCTGAATATTCGGATTCATTAATTATTCGTGGTAAAATTTCTAAAACGTCTGAAAACACGGGATATTTATGATCGGAAAAACCGGAAATCCATATAGAATTTTGAACATCCCAACCGCATTTAATATAAGCCTCCACAACTGCTTCCTTCAAAATAGCAGGCATTGCCGCATATAAAGGCCAAGAAGCATTAAAAATTTGAAGCAATTGTTCAATATGTGATAACAAATGTATATTTTCCGGAAATTGAAAAGGATTAATTTTTAATATTCTGTAAGAATTAGTATCTGTTGTATAAATCTTGATTCCTTTTAATCCACCAAAAATTTGCTTATATTCGCCTTTTGCCGGTTCAACAATCATCATTTTAACATCGTTATCAAGAACGGATTGGAGTAGTTGATAAGTTGCGTAAGATTTACCCGAGCCCGAAGAACCGGTAATAAAGCAATGTGAAGAAAGCAAATCCAAATTCATATTAACTCGTGATTTTTCAACTACTCCCATGTGATAAATATTACCGAAACTTATTGAACGGTCAGGAATATTATTCTCATATACTACGCTTCTTCCGAATTCTGCCATTTCGACAACAGGCAAACCGGAAATTGATTTTTTAGGCAGACTCATTACCATCGGCAATTCGTTACCGCTAATCATATTTGTAGGAGTAACTGATTGTTTTTGATATGTTCCGTCAAATGCAGGCATTTCTGCACATGGATGTACAAAATACGATATGCTGTCAATAATTCTGTTTATCGAATTAATTTGGTTTATCGACCAGATATTAATATGTGCACTTTCAATATTTGATTCATTTCCAATCATTAATGCTTTATAACTGTTTCCGGCTAAAACAGTTGTGTGGATGTCTTTTGATAAAATGTAATTGGAAAATTCCCACATACCAAAGGATTCACCGATTTTCAATCTATCAAGCTGCGCTTGTGCACGTTGCATTAGAAGTTCGACGCCTTTATTTTCGAAATTCAATGTGACAGTGTTAGAAGTTCCGGTAGTTGAAGTTTCACCTTTTGTAGTGCTGTCCGAAGTGGTTGAGCCTTCACTGTCTGAAATTGATCGAGTAAATGCAGAACCCGAAGTGTACGAATCGAAAGAGCCGTTAGATTGACTGCTGTTTGAACCCCAGCCGAACGATGCGCCGTCGCCCGAAAAATTACCGTTAAAATTTGAGCCGTTGCTGTAACTTGAATTGCTTCCGCTTGAATGTGAGGTATTGGTACTGTTTGAATTACTTACGCTTCTGTTAACCGATTGAGAAAAACTTGAAGATATGCTTTCGTTTACTGCAATGCTTTCATTTTTACCATAAGTTAGAGAAAGTTTTGAATGCGGCGACAGTGTCGAGCATAGTTCTTCATATCCGTGCTTTCTTTTTTGAATTGTTTCGTTATCAATAGGGCTTGCTATGCATATCATCGTATATACCTTTCCGTTCATTGTATCAATGAATTTTTCAAGCCCCTGTACATAATTTTCTATACTGTTATTTGATTTACTTCTGTCTGACGGAACAACGCTGATCGAAGAAATGCTCTTTGTATCGCTGTTTTTTATAAAGTCAATTTTTTCATTGATCCTTCTCATATCAAGCGTATCTATTTTGATTCCGGGAAAATTGCCCTTTAATGTGGATTGCATAACATCTAATGATACGGATATGTTTTCTTCAGATCTGATTCCCATATACAGTTTTGTCGTATTACCGTCACTGTTTAATACTAATGCAACCGTACTTCCTAAATTATGCAGAGCCGAATACACACTCATCAGTTTATCAAGAAACTTTTCGTGTGAATCAAAAACCAATTTGTCAATTTCAATCATTCTGATTTTTGTTGCATCCATAATGCTTCTATTTGGTTGAATAATCGGTGCTAATGAAAATTTATCCAAATATGTTCTGTTTAAATATATATCTGCAACACTAAAGCCTTGCGCCAATTGCTGTTCATTTTTTAAAAGTTGCTGTGATTTATTCCATTCTCTATCATAATCCGACATTCTTCTGTAATTATCCATCATGCACCTTTTTGTTTTCTTTCCACTGTTTTTTGTCTTTTACTATCGACTTTTTATAGTTAATCTTAATATCAAAATACGATTCAATACAAAATTCAAACTTTTTATACAACAAATAAATTATTACACAACTTTTTTGCTCTTGCAATATGTTACCTAAGCGTTACTTGAACACTATTTTTAGGTAACATATAGGAAACATATTGAATTATTTGTTGCTTAGGTGTATATTATCTACGGTGTTACCCTCTCCCCCAAAAAACGGTAACACATTTACCGATTAAAAGGATACAGAGGAAAATATGAAGAAGTTTAACGAACTGCTAAAAGAATACATAAGTACGCAAAATGTGACAATATATCAAATTTCGAAACATACCGAGATTAACCGCACCATGCTTCAAAATGTTCTTGCCGGCAGGAAAAAATTCCCAAAAAAGAGGCTACTCGACTTGCTTAACAGCACATATTTCACTTCGGAGCAAATTAAAAATCTCAGCACGGCATATCTTTGTGATGAACACGGAGAAGACAAATCCGAGTTTTTTGAATTTTGCAACTACTGTTTCAGCCAAAAATTTTGCGATGATTTGGACAATACATATTCAGCCGAACAGTATGATTTGAACGGCGAGGTTGATTTTTTAAACGGCAAAGAAAAAATCATTGCGGCTGTAAACGCAGTTATTGAAAACAGCAGAAATGACATTTTTGTGTCCAACTTCAATTTTGGTCAAAAAGAAATCAACACCATCATTTACAACGCTTGTAAAAACAAAAAATTCAAAGAATTTTACCATTACACAAGCTACACGAATGACGAAAAAGAAAATGTAAACATAATTTTCAACAGCATTTATTATGCACTTCAAGGATTTTTGACATATATTACCGGATCGGGCAAATTTGATCTCATTTTTTCAAAATTTGTTATGTGCGGCGACTCTGTTGTTTTGTTTGATGACAAAATGAATAACGGCTCCGTCATCAAAAACAAGGAACTTGCGCAGTATATTTTGAACAAAAGCGAAAAAATAAAAAGCACCGCAAAAAGCGATGTTTATATATTCCACAATGCATTTGAATACATGCATTGCCTTGATATGCTGTCGCACAAGCGAAACAATCCCGACATTTACAGCATTGACAACCATTTATGTCCGCTCGGCTTTACAAAAGAAATGATTGACGATATTGCAACCGAGCAAATAAAAAACTCTGAGCAGGTTTATTCTCAGCTTGTTGCACACTATAATTTGCTGCTTGACGAAACCGACGCAAATGTTAAGCGACAGATTTTATCCTCCGACGGAGTTACCGCTTTTGTAAAAACCGGCAGAATTTCGGATTTTCCCAAAGCATTCGCTACCACGCTGAAGCCTAAGCACAGAGCGGAAATTTTATCATACTACCTAAACGCGGATTTCTTGCTGACAAATCCTGAGCTGTCGAAATTTGACAAATTACCTGTTGATTTTGAAATTTGCCAAAACCAAGTCCTGTTTGCTTATACAGACGATTACACAAACGAAGAATTCGACAGCGGTATCCAAATAATTGTTGAAAGCGACGACACCAACATAATCGGTTCATTAAAAAATTACCATGAATACCTGACAATTTCCGAAAAAACATATTCCGCTGAATATTCAAAAAAATTTATCAAAACACAAATAGACATACTAAATGCAATGTAAAAAATAAATTTGAATAAGTAATATAAATTTAACGCAAAACGACGATACAGGATAATGAAACTCCCGTATCGTCGTTTTTATTTATAAGGGTAATATCCTATTTGAACCTAAAAAAGTTCACATCAAACTCCATCCCGTTGTAAAAGATAAAACTTTTTTGTGATTTTATCTCCCGTCACCATACAGATACTACATATCCGCAGTAAACTTAACATTAACAGTGTCTAAAAATCAATATGAACAATTCTAACTAAATTCATTAAGCATTTTATTTTATCATATATGATAACATCATCGAAGGCTTTAATATTCTTGATTAAAGTGTTGTTTTGTGGTAAACTACAAATATAATATAATGAAGGGGGAGATAAGTATGATTTACGAACTCAGACATTTTAATACGCCCATTTTAAAATTTTCTGCTGACGAAGAAAGCAGTGAACCTAACGTAAAAATAAAATGGATTACGAAAAATACTTCTCTGCTCCCATTGGATTTAGAGTTAAATGACGAAGGATTGTTTAAATGGCTTAAACATAGGACGATTCCTTCAAACCGTGCATATGTTAGAACCCTATTGAGCAAATGCGGACTCAATCTTAACAGACCTTTAAACATTATCAAGGTTTCAAAAGGATTGTCTCTAAATGACTGTTACTGGATTGTGGAGGAAGGTTTTGAAGGGCAGTTTGAGGATTTTAATCTTTATGACAATCATTTGAGCAGAGTTTTAGCCAGTATAGCATTTACCGGTTACGGAAGCAGTATTCGTTCCTCGCTTGCTTCAAGCCCTGAGTTTACAACAAATGGTATGTTGCCCAAATGTTGGAGAAGAATAAAAGGTAAGATTTATTTGTATAAAGGCGGAACAACCGGCGCTTCAAACACGGGAATGGAACCGTATTCGGAATTTTATGCACATCAAGTTGCCGAAGCAATGGAAATAGATTCTGTTCCATATAACATCTGCAAGTGGAAAGGTGAGCTGTGTTCTTATTGTGAACTTTTCACAAGCAAGGATTATTCTTTTGTCCCTGTCGGAAAAATAGTAACAACCGGCGGCATGACAGCCGTTAGAGAATTCTATGAAAAACTTGGCAAAAAATATGTAAAAGCATTAGATGACATGATTGTACTTGATGCATTGATTTGTAATACTGACAGACATTACGGCAATTTTGGCTTCTTGGTCAATAACAAAACAAACAAGATTGTTGCGCCTGCACCTTTGTTTGATCATGGCAACTCACTTTATAATTTTGTAGGAAGAGATGATTTAGAAAGTTATGATGCGTTTTCTCAATATGCAGACACCTTATTGCCTTGTGTATATGATGATTTTATATTGGAAGCTAAAAAAGTGTTGACAAAAAAACACAAAGAGCATTTACGCAAGTTGTTGCAATTTAAATTTAAAAAACATTCGATGTACAATCTTCCCAATCAAAGGCTAAAGTATCTTGAAAAGAGGATCCGCGAAAGTGCCCAAATGTTGCTTCAGTAAACTTAAAAATGAAATTCAATTAAAAAGTATAATCCCTGAGTGATCGGGGATTATTTTTTAGGCTTTTAAGTTTTTCTGTGTAAAGATTATGCATACCCGTTGCCTTTTGACTACATATTCAACGACCATTTATTGACCACTTACGAACAGAAAGCGGGATAAAAACACAGCGCTAAATTAAAAAACAGTCATTTCAATGTATAAAAGAAATGGCTGTTTTTCGTTAGTTTGGGAGTATTTTATATTTTTTCATCTGTTTCGTAATGAGCAGGCCGTCGGTTCGAGTCCGACTATCAGCTCCAAAACCTGCGTAAACACGGCGTTTTCGCAGGTTTTTCTTTTTAGAAAAGAATTTCAAAATTCAATTTGCAACAAAAAATCTCACTCTTTTTTACAAAGTGAGATTTTGTTCGTTTATTCGATTTTTCGCTCAAGACCATCTATTCGTATCATTTTGACACAGAGATAAAAGACGGAAAAACAACTGTAAAAATCGAAAAGACAAACATTTTCCATATTTTTGAATTCAGCAACAAATAAAAAACCTATAATTATAATCTGTTCTGTTTGCAATCTTGTAATATAATGGTATAATAAAAATGCAGAGAGCGAGATGATATTGTGGCTAAAGGTAACGAAAGCAAAACTAAAAAGCGTATGATTTTGCAAAAAATTTTATTTGTAATCACAATCATATGCTTTTTTGGCTCGTTTGTTCCATTATATTCGGTATTTGTTTTGGTTGCTGTTTTTTCCATGGACGGCGGAATGTATTTAAACGAAATGCTTGAATTCATACTTTTACTGTTTGCCGTTAACCTGCTGTATCTAATTCCGCAAGG
>ENA-OWPL01000530-OWPL01000530.1-human-gut-metagenome-genome-assembly--contig:-NODE-530-length-27163-cov-4.180242_pt1 | contig 27163 bp, 23 predicted proteins | sample MGYA00248263_ERZ651844 | MGnify/ENA primary metagenome ERZ651844 (study PRJEB26924, sample SAMEA4378256) | human gut metagenome | biome: human gut; feature: human-associated habitat; material: faeces...
ACGGTCTTGTTCGTGATTCTCAGGGCAGAAAGATGAGTAAGTCTCTCGGCAATGGCATTGACCCGCTTCTTGTTATTGACGATTACGGCGCAGACGCTCTGAGATTTACCCTTGCTACGGGTAATTCACCCGGAAACGATATGAGATTTTCCGACGAGAGAGTTAAGGCTTCCCGTAATTTTGCAAACAAACTTTGGAACGCCGCCAGATTCGTTCTTATGTATCTCGGTGAGGATTATAAGTATGACGGTCTTCCTAGCGAACTTCTCTTAGAGGATAAGTGGATTGTATCAAAGGCTAATTCGCTTGCAAAGGAAGTAACCGAAAATCTTGATAAGTACGAACTCGGAATCGCTGTTCAAAAGCTTTATGACTTCATTTGGGATGTTTATTGCGACTGGTATATCGAGATTGCAAAAATCAGACTTCAGGGAGAAGATGAGCAAGCTAAGGATAATGCAAAGGCTGTTTTGGTATTTGTTCTTACCTATATCTTAAAGCTACTTCATCCGTTTATGCCGTTTATAACAGAGGAAATTTTTCAGGCTATTCCGCACGATACGGAGTCTATTATGGTATCACAGTGGTGCAAGTACAACGAATCCCTTAATTTCGCCGATGATGAAGCAAAAATGGAAAAAATAATGTCTGCTATTAAGGCAATAAGAAACCGCAGAGCAGAGATGAATATCGCTCCGTCAAGAAAAGCAAAGGTTTATGTTGAAACAACCGAGACCGAAACATTTATGAGCGGTGTTGAGTTTATAAAGCGACTTGCATCCGCAAACGATGTAGAGATCAGCACTTCGTTCGGCGATATCGGAAATGTGGTTACAATTATCACGGACGATGCAAGGATTTATATTCCGCTCGGTGATTTGGTTGACTTTGAGGCAGAAAAAAAGCGTCTTGAAAAAGAACTTGCCGCTGCCGAGGATAAACTTGCTTTTATCAATAAAAAGCTCAACAATCCGGGTTTTGTAAATAAGGCACCCGAAAAGGTTGTTGCACAGAACCGTGAAGATGCGGCTAAACTCGAAGAAAAGATTGTACAAATCAAAAAGTCTATTGAGGAAATTCAGTAATGACTTATTCTAAAGCACTTAATATTATATTGAATAAGCAGAGCCTCGGCATTAAGCCGGGGCTTGAACGCATTTTATCCCTGCTTGATACTATGGATAACCCACAGGATAAAATAAGAATTATTCATATAGCAGGTACAAACGGTAAGGGAACCGTTGCCGCTACAATAGCAAATGCTCTTAAAAACGAAGGATATAAAACAGGTCTTTTTTCTTCTCCTTGGATTGACGATTACAGAGAACAGATAACAATCAACAATGAATATATTTCAAAAAAAGATTTCGCAGACTATACAGAAAAATATTGTGATAACGATTGTACCGAATTTGAACTGCTTACGGCAATAATGTATAAGTACTTTGCAGACAAAAAGGTAGATTATGCCGTAATCGAATGCGGTATGGGCGGACTCGGTGACAGTACCAATGCAGAGAAGAAAAACATATCCGTTATCACTTCCGTCTCAATCGACCATACTGCTTTTTTGGGCAATACGCTGGAAGAAATAGCACGTCAAAAATCCGGAATAATCAGAAATGACTGTCCGTGCGTTTTGTATCCAAATCCAAAATGTGAACAAGTTTTTTTATCAAAAGCACCTAATCTAATAAAAGTAAGCGAACAGGGAAGTTTTGAAAAAAATAATTTGGCAACGGTAAATGCTGTGCTGGATATTCTCGGTGCTCCAAAAGTGAACGAAACAGTCAAATTGCCTGCCCGTCAGGAAATGATTGGAAACATTATGCTCGACGGCGCACATAATGTTGACGGCGCAAAAGCGCTTGCTTCTGTCCTTAATAACAAAAAGGTTACTGCCGTTATCGGTATGATGAGGGACAAGGACATTGACGGCTATCTGTCGATTATTGCTCCGTTTTGCGATAGGATAATAACCGTCGCACCTAATAATCCCCGAGCAATTTCAGCAGAAGAACTCAAAAACATTTCAAAAAAATATTGTAAAAAAGTTTATTCTGCTTATTCAGCGGCGGATGCAATTAATCGTGCAAAAGAATATAACAATTTTCATCTCGTTTGCGGTTCGTTTTATTTGGCGAGAGAAGTGAGAAATTTATTGTTAGAGGCCCTATAATTTTACAAAATATTTTATACCAATCTGTTAATCTAAATTACAGATTGGTATTTTTTATTGGAGTGAAATATATGAATGTAACCATTGAATCAAGCGGCAATCTTGTAATTGCTTATCTTTACGGAGAAATAGATCATCATACCGCCGTTGATATAAGAGACAAGATAGACAACGCCCTGAGTTTCATTAAACCATCTCATTTGATACTTGATTTTATGAATGTATCGTTTATGGATTCATCGGGTATAGGTCTGGTTATGGGCAGGTACAGATTGATGCAAAATTTTAAGGGAACGCTTGAAATAAGAAATGTCAGTGCACAGACAAAGAAAATTATGGAGCTTGCGGGTCTCGGCTCAATAGCGATAATAAAGGAGAAGTAATATGGAAGTAAAAAATGAATTTAAGTTATCTTTTGACAGCAGAAGCGTAAACGAAAGTTTTTGCAGACTTGTTGTTGCGGCGTTTGTAACTCCGCTTGACCCTACAATTGAGGAACTAACCGACCTGAAAACAGCAGTCAGTGAAGCGGTAACTAATTGCATTGTTCACGCTTATAATGACAGTTGCGGAAAAATTTACATAACGGGTCAAATTTTAGATGATAATTTTATTAAAATCAGAATCAAGGATAAAGGCTTGGGCATAGAAAATGTTCAAAGAGCCATGACCCCACTTTTTACCACAGGCTCGTCCGACAGATCAGGGCTGGGATTTACGGTTATGCAGTCTTTTTGCGACAGAGTTAATGTAATTTCTTCACTCGGAAGCGGAACCACAGTAACTCTTATTAAAAAAATAAACGGCAGAAATAAATGGTAAAGCAAAATCGAGATGATATGATTGTATCAAATATTCCTTTGGTACATTCCATAGCAAACAGATTTCGTGGCAGAGGAGTTGAATACGATGACCTGTATCAGTCAGGTTGCGTAGGACTTATTAAGGCTGTTGATAAATTTGATGTCAGCCGTGGCTTTTCATTTTCAACCTATGCCGTACCTGTCATTATGGGAGAAATAAAGCGTCTCTTTCGTGACGGCGGCGCAATTAAAGTATCACGAACGCTTAAAGAAAACTCAATCAAAGTACAATCATTAAGGGAGAAGTTTAAGCAAAAAGAACTCAGAGAGCCTACTCTCAGCGAATTAAGTAAAATGAGCGGCTTCAGCGTTGAGGAACTCAGCGAAATATTAAATGTTCTGACCCCGATAGCGTCATTGAGCGCATCAACTGAGGAAGGAGAAGAAACGTTTGATATTCCTGTAGATGAAAGTGACGAACTTTTTGACAGATTGTCGGTTCATCAGGCACTTAAAATACTTGACAAAACCGAATTGATGATTGTTAAATACAGATTTTATGACGGCATAACACAGAATGAGACTGCTAAAAAACTTAACATTTCACAGGTTCAGGTCTCACGAAAAGAAAAACAAATACTCTTAAAACTGCGAAATAAATTGGATTAATATTTGCATTTTGATTCTATATATGTTATAGTATACATTATTTGTTTTTATAGGAGGAGAACAATGCAGGTATTTAATTTAGCAATGAGTATCAACGAATTGATTGATAAAGTTGACGGTATGGTATGGGGCTGGCCGCTTATCATACTTATTCTCTGTGCCGGAGTTTGGCTTTCAATAAGAACCGGCTTCATTCAAGTCTTTCATCTCGGTAAGGCACTTAAATTTATGGTTAAAAACGAAGAAGACGGAACAGGTGAAGTAACCTCTTTCGGTGCTCTTTGTACGGCCCTTTCGGCTACTATCGGTACAGGTAACATCGTCGGAGTTGCAACAGCGGTTTGTCTCGGCGGTCCCGGTGCTTTGTTTTGGATGATTGTTGCGGCATTTTTCGGAATGGCAACAAAATACAGCGAGGGCTTTCTCGCAATTAAGTACCGTCAAAAGAAAGATGACGGTCACTATCTCGGCGGTCCGTTCTATTATATTGAAAAGGGAATGGGCGAAAAATGGAAATGGCTTGCAAAGTTGTTTGCCGTATTCGGAGTTTTTGTAGGTCTTTTCGGTATTGGTACTTTCACTCAGGTTACCGGTATTACGAATGCTGTTAAAGGCTTTTTCGATCCCGAGGAACTTCACATCGCTTTCTCTATCGGTGACAATAACTATGTTTGGCCGGTTGTTATTTGCGGAGTTATTGTAACAATCTGCGTAGGACTCGTTGTTATCGGCGGAATTAAGAGAATTGCAAAGGTATCCGAAGTAATCGTTCCTGTAATGGCAATAATTTATATTACCTGCACATTGATTATTGTTATGACAAATATCAAAAATGTTCCGTCTGCCTTTGTATCGATAGTCAAAAATGCGTTTGTTCCTGATGCTGTTATCGGCGGTGCAACGGGTATTACCATTAAAATTGCAATGCAAAAGGGTATCGGCAGAGGTATTTTCTCCAACGAAGCAGGTCTCGGTTCTGCTCCAATCGCTGCCGCAGCCGCTAAGACAAAAGATGCAGTTCGTCAGGGTCTTGTCACAATGACAGGTACATTTATCGACACAATCGTTATATGTACTCTCACCGGACTTTCTATCGTTATGACTCAGGCTAACTACGAATATGTACCTAATAAATTTGAGGGTGTCAATATTACCACTTTCGCTTGGCAAAACGGATTGCCTTGGAACGCAAAAATTTCGGCTTTTCTTCTTATGCTTTGCCTTATTTTCTTTGCATTTACAACAATTCTCGGCTGGGACTATTACAGCGAAAGATGTCTTGAATATTTAACGGACAATAAATATGTTCTTATCGGTTTCAGATGCATCTATGTTCTTGCCGTATTTATAGGCCCTTATCTTACAGTTGCCGCTGTTTGGAATCTTGCGGATATAGTAAACGGTCTTATGGCATTTCCGAACCTTGTCGCTCTGTTCGCTCTGTCCGGCATTGTCGGAAAAGAAACCCGTGCGTATTTCAGAAAGAAAAACCACGAGGATATAAAAGATGTGGCAAGTAAAAATAAATAAATTTATTGCTCTCGGTGCATATCATTTAGGTATGTGCCGATTTTTTATATTTTTTTGAGACAGTTTGATGTTTTTTTCGCCTTACCTTATGAGAGCTCTCAAAAACACAACTTAAAGGAGAATTTGTATGAAACTTTTTAAGAAGATACTCAATACACCGATAGCAGATCTGACTCATTATGACGCCGCTGCACTTCAAAAATATAAAATGATAAATGCCGCAACGGTAATTTTACCCGAAAATCCTACGTCTGAATTTATGCAGGCTTATTCCTGCATAAATGTAAACTGTGCTACAACAATTAAAATTAATCCAAGCGTAAAAATACAAAATGCAAACGGAATTATCATTTTTAACGATAATAATACGGATGATAATACCATATATTTTTCAAGCGGTATTACCGTTATTGACACAAAGGAAAAGATACCGCAGATTATTTCTAACGGTATAGCAATAGCAAATCTTAATTCATGTTATAAACCTGTATTTTCAAACGGAATTGATACAAAATGTGATTTTGAATTTACAGCTGTTAAATCATTTGCCGGTGATTTAGTAATTGATAACGATTTTTTAGAAGGAATTGAAAATAACACCTTAATTGCAGCTAGCGGAAATTTGACTTTTAATAAAAACACAGACAAGGAATTGTTAAAAGAAAAAATGGTTTTCTTTGTATCAACAGGTAATATAATCGCTCCCGAAAAAATAATGTCTCTCCTGAAATTAAAATCACAAACCACAGGTAAATTTAAGACAAATGGATAATATACTTCAACTTTATAATGAAATATATGACGAATATTATAAAAAAGTATTTGCATTTTTTCGTCGAGATTTTTCATACGAAGATTCAGAGGATTTAGTACAACAGGTTTTTATGAGGCTTTGGCAATGGCTTGCAAACACTTATGCCGTAAAAAATAAAAAGTCACTTATATTTTCTATTGCAAAAAATGTCCGTACTGATATGTATAGAAAAAATATCCTGAAATTTGAGTGCAACGAATTGATTGAAGAACTTGATTTATGTGACAATTCGGATTTTACAAGGATTGCTGAGTATAAAATGCTTATTTCAAAGTTGTCCGACAAGGAAAGGTATTTACTACTTTTATCCTACGAGGGTTATGACAGTAACGAAATAGCAAATAAACTTAATCTTAATCCTTCGACCGTACGAACAAGACTGCAACGAATAAGAAAGAAAATAAGATGAAAAATTTAATAAATCTTTTGCTGAAATTCTGTGATAAGGTATTTTTACCCGCAAAATTAATTGTAGAATGGATAGACAAGAGAACATAAAAATAAGACGGCTGAAAAATCAGCCGTCTTTATCAATTCAATGCGTGATAATTATTATGATTTTATTCTACCGTAACTACCTTTGCGAGGTTTCTCGGCTTATCAACATCAAGTCCCTTGTCGGACGAAACATAATAAGCAAGCAGTTGCATAGCACATACGGCAGGGATAGCGGTGAAGTCGTCAGCAGTATCGGGCAGTTCAAAGTCACATTTAATTGCTTCATCTTTAAGCGATGATTTTATAAAGGTTATTACCTGTGCTCCTCTGGACTGAACCTCCTTAATGTTAGACACTTGCTTTGACATTAACCTCTCTTGTGTAAGAAGTGCAATTACAGGCGTTTTGTCCGTAATTAAAGCTATGGTTCCGTGTTTTAATTCTCCCGATGCAAATGCTTCGGAATGAATATAACTGATTTCTTTGAGTTTCAGTGACGCTTCTAACAGGGTAGGGTAATCCAGACCTCTGCCTATCATAAAGGTGTGCTCGGCGGTTAAGAGCATATTTGACAGTTTATGAATTTCGTTTCTGCCATCAATAACTTTCTGAACTGCCGACGGTATTTCATTGAGTTGCCTTATAAAATCCCGCACCTCATCTTTGCTCATTAAGCCCTTGATATAAGCCGCCCTTGCGGTAATTAAATAAAATACCGCCGCTTGAGTGGTATACGCCTTTGTAGAGGCTACGGCAATCTCCGGACCCGCATCGGTATAAATAACATTGTCGCTTGTCTGTGCAATACTTGAGCCTCTGACATTAACAATAGAGAGAGTCATTGCTCCGTTTCTTTTGGCATATTTTAACGCTTCCAGAGTGTCTATTGTTTCGCCGCTTTGAGATACGCAAATAACGAGCGTTTTTTCATTAATGATAGGGTCGGAGTACATATACTCGCTTGCCATATTAACGCTCACGGGTATTTTGCAGTATTTTTCTAACAAATGCTTTCCGATAAGTCCTGCGTGCATAGCGGTGCCGCAGGCGATTACGGTTATGTTCTCGCATTTTTCAAATATACTCTCGTCGATTTTTTCCCCAGAAAAATCCGGCATATCACCGCAAGTTCTGCTCTTAATTGTTTTCTCGATTACCGACGGCTGTTCGCAAATTTCTTTTTCCATATAAAAAGGGAATCCTGCTTTGCCGTTATTTTTTATATCCCAATCGAGTTTGAGCATTTTAGGATTAATTTCTTTACCGTGAAAATCAGTAATGAAAAAACCGTTTTTGTCAATTTTAGCCACAGCAAGTTCAGGCAATATAAAGTAATTGTCACTGTATTCACCTATTGCCATAATGTCGGAGGCAATGTATGCTCCGTCCTCATTTTGACAGCATACTATCGGGCTTACGTTTCGTACGGCATATATCGTGTCCTCTATTCCGTCAAACATAATGCCGAGGGCAAATGTACCTGTAATTTCTTTAACTGCTTTTATGATGGCTTTTTCGGGATTTTTATTCTTTTGGTAATAAGCGTTAATCAGAGCGGCAACAATTTCTGAATCGGTATCGCTTTTAAGCATTGACTCAACACCCAGTTGATTTTTTATTGAATTAAAGTTTTCAATAATTCCGTTATGAACCAGCGTAACACTGCCGAATTTGTGAGGATGAGAATTTTCATCGCTTACAGAGCCGTGAGTAGCCCATCGTGTATGACCTATACCGCAAGTGCCCGTAGCATCCTTTGTCTTTTCGTCCAAGAGCGCAACTCCACCCTTGCATTTTATGACATCGGCTACATTTTTATTTTTGTTGTACAGTGCAATTCCGGCACTGTCATAGCCTCTGTATTCAAGAGTTTTGAGTCCTTTAATCAATACTCCTCTTGCATTTGAATATCCTGTATATCCGATAATTCCACACATAATTTATTCCTCATTTCAATGATAATTATAATTAATTGCTTTGCAGAAAACGATTTGTTACGGCATTGCTGTCGATTTTTGCGTTTTCCTGACGCACCAAAGCGTACGAAAGAGCATCCGCCGAATATTCGATAACTCTTTTCCTCGTCAGCCACGTGGGCTCGGGCGCTTGCCGAGCAAATGCTGGCATTACTATTATATATATTTCTGTGTAAAATTATCACGCATTAAATTTTCAAGGTTCATTATCCCAAATTTTTTTGGGTATGCTTATGTTTAACATATTATGATAAATATGTCAAGTGTTTAGAGAATAATTAATTGTTTTGTTATATTGCTTAAATTTTCTCTGCCTCTCGGTGCAAGGTAGCAAACATCCTCAATTCTTATTCCGAATTTATCGGGAAGATATATGCCCGGTTCTATTGAGGTTACATTGCCGACTTCGTATGTGTCGCCGCTTCTCGGGGATGCGTTAAAGCCTTCGTGTATTTCAAGTCCTACTCCGTGACCGAGACCGTGTCTGAAATAATCCCCCATATTTTCGCTGTCAAGGACATTCCTTGCGGCTTTATATACATCTGCACATTTTATACCTGCCCCGAGTGCTTTAATTCCTGCTGTCTGTGCTCTTAAAACAAGGTCGTACATCTCGCACATTTCATCGCTCGGATCGCCTACGCATACAGTTCTTGTCATATCGCTGTGGTATCCCATATATGTTGCACCGAAATCCATCAGCACAAAATCACCGTTTTTTATTTTTCTTTCGTCGGGTACGCCGTGCGGCATAGAAGTGTGAGTTCCCGTAAGAAGTATTGTATCAAAACTTACTCCGTCTGAACCGTTTTGTGCCATAAGATAATCAAAATATGCGGCAAGTTCCTTTTCACTTTTTCCGATTTCAATATGATTCAGAAGTTCCAAAAAAGATTTTTCGGCAATGGCATTTGCTTTTTTCATAAGTTGGATTTCCCATGCTTCTTTTTTGTTGCGTTCTCTCATAAGAGAGTCGCTCAGATTAAAGAGAATAATACCATCGCATTCTTTTTTAATCGCATTGTACGCCTTTAGAGAAATAGTCTCATTTTCTATAACAGCGGATTGAGTGTTATGCTCGCCGAGAAGTTGGGCTAAACGGCTGTAAAAGCCTTGACTTATTTCTATAACTTTAAGGCCTGTTTTTTCAGCGTGTATTTGTGCGGTTTCCGTGTATCTCGAATCAACGAGATGATAAGCGTCACCGTTTGAAAAAATCACAATCATGCCTTCGCTCGGCGAAAAAGAGCAGAGGTAGTGCATATTCGCCTCATCAAGAAGTATCAGTGCATCTGCTCCTTTTTCTTTAATTATATTCACACATTTTGCAATATTACTCATAATTACGCCTCCGAAATATAGTGTATATATTATAAAATAATTAATTATTTCTGTCAATTTGTTGACATTAATATTATGATATGATACCTTAGAATCATATTTTAAGATTTATTTTTACGGAGACAGTATATGGAGAAGTATTTGATAAACCCTAATGAAAAAATCGCTACTATAAATAAGGATATTTACGGTCATTTTTCCGAACATCTGGGACGGTGCATATACGAGGGAATATATGTGGGCGAAGACTCAAAGATACCTAATGTAAACGGTATGAGGTGCGATGTTGTTAACGCACTGCGTGAAATGGGTATCCCTGTTCTCAGATGGCCGGGCGGTTGCTTTGCAGATGAGTATCATTGGAAGGACGGAATAGGCAAAAAAAGCGAGCGTAAGAAGATGATTAATACTCATTGGGGCGGCGTAGTTGAGGACAACTCTTTCGGTACGCATGAATATTTTGAACTTTGCCGACAACTCGGATGTGATACATATGTAAATGCAAACGTCGGTTCCGGCTCGGTTAAAGAAATGAGCGAATGGGTCGAATATATGACCTTTGATGGTGTGTCTCCCATGGCTGAACTCAGAAAAAAGAACGGCAGCGAAAAGCCGTTTAAGTTGAAATATTTGGGCGTAGGTAACGAATCGTGGGGCTGCGGCGGTAATATGGATCCCGAATACTACGGCTGTCTTTATAAGCAATATAATACTTTCTGCCGTGACTATGATTCAAGTAAGCACATAAAACGAATTGCCTGCGGACCTAATGCAGGTGACTATCATTGGACTAAGGTTGTAACTGATAAAGTTAAACACCACGCTGACGCTTTGTCACTTCATTATTACACCTTGCCTACGGGCAAATGGGATCATAAAGGTTCTGCAACGGTGTTTGATAAAAACGAATATAACTCCACAATTTGCAAGGCATATTATATTGATGAACTGATTAAAAATCATCTTGCAATGATGCAAAGTGTTCAGCCAAACGGAAATCTTAAGCTGATTGTTGACGAGTGGGGAACATGGTACGATGTGGAACCGGGAACGAATCCGGGATTTTTGTATCAGCAAAGCACAATGAGAGATGCAATAGTTGCCGCTTTAACGCTTAATATTTTTAATAAGCACGCCGATAAAATTATTATGGCGAATATTGCGCAAACGGTAAATGTCCTGCAATCCGTCATTCTTACCGACGGCGAAAAGATGGTTAAGACTCCGACCTATTATGTTTTTAAGATGTATAAAGAGCACCAAAACAATACTCTTATCGGCTCATATATCACAAGCGATATTATTAAGTCTAATAACGATGGAAATAAACAATTTCCGCAGCTTATTGAATCAGCATCAACCGATGAAAACGGTACGATTTATTCAACGATTACAAATACTTCTTCGGTTAAATCTGCTAAGATTAAATGTCAAATCGCCGATACAAGAGTTGATTCGATTTATGCCGAAATCATCAGCGGAGAATGTCACGATAAGAATGATTTTGTAAATCAAAATAAAGTTAAGACTGTTGAGTTTACCGATTATAAGAAATTGAAAGACGGCTTTACAGCAGTAATTCCTGCTTGTTCCGTAGTTAAATTCGTAGTTAACAAATAATGAGTAATGATTGCAAAAAATGTCTGCTCTATGAGGCCGGCGAAAAAGTTACTTCAGGCGAGATTGAGGCTTACATAAATACTCTGCCACAGGATATAAAAGCAGATAACGATACATTTTTGAACAGAATTTCATTTTGTAAAAGATGCGATTATCTTATTTCGGGAATGTGCAGAAAATGCGGATGCTATGTTGAGGTCAGAGCGAGAATAAAAAGTAATAATTGCCCCGACGTAAATAACAGAAAATGGTGAGGATATATTATGAATAAAATAGCACAGTTTGAAAAGGTAAGTTTTGAGCAGTTTGAAAAAGACTGGCTTAAATGCTTTCCCGAAACTAAAAATGTAAAAGAAATTTACGACAGCATTAAACTTCCGAAAAGAGCAACAACAGGTTCGGCAGGTTATGATTTTTATGCCCCATCGGAAATTACGATAAAAAGGGGAGAATCAACTCTCATTCCTACGGGAATCAGGTCAAAGATTAGTGACGGCTGGGTACTTTGTATTTTTCCACGCTCCGGTCTCGGATTTAAGCACAGAGTACAACTCGATAATACTGTCGGAGTAATTGACGCAGATTACTATAACTCCTCAAATGAGGGGCATATAATGATTAAACTTTCGTGTGATGCTCACGATGAAGGACACACGGTAAATGTTGCTTTGGGTGACGGCTTTTCCCAGGGAATATTTTTTCCGTTCGGCATTACCGTTGATGATAATACAGACGGTATTCGTGACGGCGGCTTCGGCTCTACAACAAAATAAATTAAGTTCTGAAAATGAAATTTAAAGAAAAAGTTTTACAGTTCGGCGAGGGAAATTTTCTAAGAGCCTTTATTGAAGAATATATAAATGAAGCAAACGACAACGGCTATGACGGCAAAGTTGTCGTTTGTCAGCCGAGAACGAATAACAGAGTTATTAATCTGCTTAATGCACAAAATTGTTCATATGATATTGTTAAGCATGGCAAATTAAGCGGTGAACTTATTGACAAAAGAGTAAAAATCAATTGCATTTCAAGATGTATTGACTCCTCAACAAATATGTCCGATATTGAAAGCACATTTTGCAGTGACGAGCTCGAACTTGTTATTTCCAATACCACCGAATCCGGAATTGTTTATGACGAAAACGATGAATTATCGTCTTTTCCGTATGTTTCGTTTCCTGCTAAGATTACATATCTTCTCTATAATAGATATATTGATGGTAAAAATGGTGTCGTATTTTTTCCGACGGAACTGATTGAAAATAACGGCGAAGTCCTAAAGAATTGCATTTTGAAATATGTAAAGCTTTGGAATTTGGGTAAAGATTTTTCAGATTATGTAAACAATGATTGTTCTTTTTGTACCACATTGGTTGACCGAATTGTTACAGGCCATAACGAAAATGACGATGATAAATGTTCCGTTACTTGTGAGCCTTACAGGCTTCTTGTTGTCAGTTGCGATGAGCGTGCTAAGAAAATTCTTCCCTTTAAGGACGATACCGTAATTTATACCGATAATCTTTCCTTATACAGAGAAAGAAAGGTAAAAATATTAAACGGCATTCACACTTTGATTGCTCCGGGAGCATATATAAGCGGAATAGATATTGTTCGTGATGCAGTTAACAACGAACATTTTTCAAAAATGATTAAGAATGCATTGCCTGAAATAATCTCAACGATCGATTTTAACGATGAGGAGTGTTACGCTTTTGCAAATGAAGTGCTTGAAAGATTTTCAAATCCGTTTATCGACCATAAGCTCTTTGATATTTCGCTTAATTCTGTTTCAAAATTTAAGTCAAGAATTCTGCCGTCGATCATTAAATATGCAAAAATTAACGGTACCGCTCCGGTTACATTGTCTCGTTCTTTGGCATATTTAATTGCATGTTATAATCACAAATGCGACAGAAAATACCAGCCCAATGACAGTAACAGTGTACTCTCATTTTTTGAAAATATGCCGACCGTCAAAGCAGTAATGGCAAATATCAACTTTTGGGATATTGACCTCAATAAAATACCGAATATGACAGAAATCGTCGAGGAATTTTATAATGAAATCTAAATTGTATAAAATATCACCTAATGATAATGTCGCAATTGCTTTGACTGATTTAGTAAAAGGTGAAATACAAGACGGTATAACTGTTTTATCCGATATTAAATACCTCATAAAATTGCACTTGAAGATATAAGAAAAGGCGAAAATGTAATAAAATACGGTTTTCTCATGGGTCACGCACTTTGCAATATAAAACAGGGCGAATGGGTGCATACTCATAATCTTACCACAAATATCACATCGGCTTTATCTTACAGCGGCGATTACAAAAACGATTATACTCCGTCTAAATCTAATATTACCTTTGAAGGCTACGAACGAAAAAACGGCGAGGTCGGAATCAGAAATGAAATATGGATAATTCCGACTGTGGGTTGCGTAAATAAGATTGCTTCTGTCATAGAAAAAGAATCACAAAAATTTATATCGGGAAGTGTTGACGGCGTATTTGCATATTCTCATCCTTACGGTTGTTCACAGACGGGTGATGATCAAGAAAATACGATAAAAGTTTTAAGCGCATTGGCACAACACCCTAACGCTTGCGGCATTTTGGTCCTCTCTCTCGGCTGTGAGAATGTTAATGTTTCTGTACTGAAAGAATATTTTGGCAATTATGATAAAGAAAAAATCAAATTCCTAATTTGTCAAGAATCCGATGATGAAATCAAAGAGGGAACAGAAATTATTAAAAAACTTTGTGAAATTCATAAAGATGATAAAAGAACACCTATTAATGTTTCGAGACTTAAAGTCGGATATAAATGCGGCGGCTCGGACGGTTTTTCCGGAATTACGGCAAACAGACTTTGCGGAGAAGTTAACGATATGCTGACCGCTGTTGGGTGCACAACTGTTTTGACAGAAGTCCCGGAAATGTTTGGTGCGGAGCAAATTTTATTTAAGAGGAGCCTTAATAACGATATTTTTCAAAAGCAAGTTAATTTAATAAACTCATTTAAGAATTATTTTGTTTCTCATGGAGAATCATGTGCGGATAATCCGTCACCCGGAAATCACGAGGGCGGAATTACAACACTTGACGAAAAATCACTCGGCTGTATTCAAAAAGGCGGAAAAAGTATTGTAACGGATGTTTTAACCTATGCTCAAAAAGCGACAGAGCCGGGGCTGAATCTTCTTTACGGACCGGGAAATGATATAGTTTCAACTACGGATTTAACATGCTCCGGAGTACATATGATACTTTTTACAACCGGAAGAGGAACATCTCTCGATGCTCCTGTTCCCACTGTTAAAATTTCATCAAACAGCAAAATATACAATAAAAAGAAAAATTGGATTGACTTTAACGCAGGGCGATTGCTTGACGGAGAAGATGTTAAATCTCTTGCTTATGAACTTCAATCAAAAATTCTGTCAATTGCAAGCGGCGAAAAAACAAGAAATGAAATAAATAATTACCGTGATATTTCAATTTTTAAGGATGGAGTTACTCTGTAAAATTTTTCTTATATTTTCATATGCTTGATGCTATATTGGTAGAAATTAATTATTTTATATAATGCTATGGGGAAGAATGATGCTATTTTCACGCAAAGAGTTTTCCGATAAACTGAATATGAAAGACGGGCTCAACATAATTATTGTAGGCTGTGGTACTGTCGGCAGAACTTTGGTTGAACAGCTTTCAAAGGAAAGTCACGATATAACCGTAATAGATTTTGACAGCGAATTAATCAGAGAAATTACAAATCAATATGATGTCCTCGGTGTTGTCGGCAACGGCGCTTCGTTTAATGTTCAGAGGGAAGCAGGCATTAAAGATGCTGATCTTTTGATTGCCGTCACCGAATGTGATGAACTTAATCTTCTTTGCTGTACTCTTGCTTCCCGTGTTGCCGACTGTGCTACTATCGCAAGAGTAAGAAATCCCGAATATTCTCATGAACTCAGTTATCTTAAGGATAAACTCGGACTTGCAATGATTATCAATCCCGAGTATGAAGCGGCTAAAGAAATGAATCGAATTCTTTGCTTACCTACTGCTCTTGAGGTCAGTTCATTTGCTCACGGCAAGGCAGAACTTGTAAAAATAAGGATTCCTCAGGACAATATGCTTGATACTATGACAATCGCTAAACTCGGTCAAATGTCCGACAATGTTCTTGTGTGTGCCGTTGAAAGGGAAAATCAAATATTTATTCCGTCGGGCGATTTTGAACTCAAAAAGGGAGACGCAATGTCTTTTGTTGCACCCTCAAAAACGGTAGGTTCGTTTCTTAAATCAATAGGTTTTAATTCCAATAAAGTTAAAAATGCAATGATTATCGGCGGCGGTGACGCCGGCTACTATCTCTCAAAACTGCTTATAAGTAACGGCATTTCGGTAAAGATTATCGAAAAGGACAAAGACAGATGCGAAGAACTTGCAATATCACTGCCTAAAGCCGTCATAATTAACGGTGACGGAACGGAAGAAGGTCTGTTAATGGAAGAAGGCTTGATTAATTCGCAAGCCTTTGTACCTTTAACGGGGTCCGACGAAGAGAACATTCTTCTTGCCTTAAATGCACAGCACCGCTCAAATGCAAAACTTATTACAAAAATTAACCGCATGACTTTCCAAGACGCAATTAAAAGCCTTGACTTAGGTTCTGTTATTTATCCGAGATATATCACATGTGAAGCTATTATTGCCTATGTCAGAGCAAAAAGTGCGTCAATGGGCAGTAATGTTGAAACTCTTTATCATATGTTTGATAACAGGGTTGAGGCAGTAGAATTTAAGATTGATAAAGAGTCTAAGGTTACGAATGTTCCTTTGATGAAACTTAAATTAAAGGACAATTTGCTTATTTGCTTTATTTCCAGACAGGGTAAAATTATTATTCCTACGGGTCAGGACTGTATTTTGCCGGGCGACCATGTTATGGTTGTAAGCACTCACACCGGTTTTAGAGATATAAATAATATTTTGGCATAAGGACATGTAGTATGAACGGCTCTATTATTAGAAAAATTCTCGGATATGTATTAATCCTTGAATCGCTACTTTTGCTTCTTCCCAGTTTGGTCGCTCTGATTTATAAAGAAAGTGTCGTAAAATTTTATATCGGCTGTGCCGCACTTACGTTTCTTTGCGGTCTTTTGCTTGCAATAAAAAAGGCTAAAAATACTGTTTTTTATTTGAAAGAAGGATGCGTTGCTACGGCACTTAGTTGGATATTACTGTCGTTTTTCGGAGCACTTCCGTTTTATTTCAGTGGTGAGATACCAAGCCTTGTAGACGCAATGTTTGAAACAGTATCAGGTTTTACAACAACGGGTTCCAGTATTTTGGCAGATGTTGAATCACTGTCTCATGCAGCAATTTTTTGGCGCAGTTTTACCCATTGGATAGGCGGTATGGGCGTACTTGTTTTTTTGCTTGCCGTTGTTCAAATGTCGGGCGGCTCCAGCATAAATCTTATGAAATCGGAGAGTCCGGGTCCGTCTGTCGGTAAACTCGTACCAAAAATGAAACATACTGCAAGAATACTTTATTTCATCTATTTGGCGTTGACTGTACTTGAAGTAATTTTGCTTGTTTGCGGAGATATGCCGCTTTTTGAAGCACTTGCTACTTCTTTCGGTACCGCAGGTACAGGCGGCTTCGGTATAAAGAATGATTCCATAGGCGGTTATTCAGCATACATTCAGTGGACGGTAACCGTGTTTATGCTTCTCTTCGGAGTGAATTTTAACTTTTATTATTTCTTTCTTCTTCGTCAGTTTGGTAAAGCGTTTAAGATGGAGGAAGTAAGAACTTATATTATTATTGTTCTTGTTGCTACGGGAATTGTCTTCTCGGACGTTGTTCATATTTATTCAACTGTGGACGAAGCACTGTGTAAATCGTTTTTCCAAGTTGCAACGGTTATTACAACCACCGGATTCTCAACAGCGGACTTTAATCTGTGGTCCTCTACATCAAAAACCGTTCTCGTAATGCTTATGTTTGTAGGTGCATGTGCAGGAAGTACAGGCGGCGGAATCAAAGTGTCAAGATTTGTAATTGTGTCAAAATCAATAGGCAAAGAAATTCAGTCATATCTTCATCCGAAGAGTGTTAAAAAAATTACTTTTGACGGTAAGCCGGTAGACCATGATATTGTCAGAGCGACGAATGTTTATTATGTTTGCTTTGTTTTGGTCTTTGTTGTCAGTTTGTTAATAGTTTCGTTCCAGGGTTTTGATTTAACTACCAACTTTACATCTGTGGCAGCTGCAATTAATAATATAGGTCCCGGACTTAATTTGGTAGGACCTACTGAAAATTTCGGAAAATTCTCCGATTTGTCAAAATTCGTTTTGATGTTTGATATGCTTGCCGGCAGACTTGAACTTTTCCCAATGCTTATACTGATCAGCCCGAGACTTTGGATTGAATCTTTTAACGAGAGACTTCGAGCAAAATATTAATAAGATATACAACAATGCCCCGTAGATTTAACTACGAGGCATTGTTTTTACTGTTAAAATATTATGCAACCAAATCGTACCAGTTTTCTTGAACGGTTTTAATTTTTTCTTTTCTTTTTTCGTGGCGAATCTGCTCTTTCTTTAGTTGTTGCTCTTTTCGGTCCTGAATAACAAGAAACACTCCACCGATAAAAAGATAAAGACAAAGTTCAACTATAAAAAATATTCGCTGTCCGTCCTTTGAGAGATGATTAAACAAATTAAGCGGCAAGCCTACTGCAAAATATCCTATAACTATTGCCGATACGGAAATGATTACGCCTTTAATAATGTCTTTGATTTTCATAAGTAAATCTCCTTTTTCTTTTGTATTTCTTACAAACTAATTGTAAATCAAAGGAAATTTAATTACAATATTGTCGAGCACTACTGTCCCAAAAACCGTACTCCTCGTACAAATTTTCTTTTATTATTTCAAAATATTTGACAAAATCTGTGCCGATTTTTCTATGTCATTCTCATCAACTGCCGACGGTGTAAGATAAAGTTTTAATATACCGTTGCTGTAATCAACAAGGTTTATCGCCATTGAATTTTTTTCAAATTCATCAAGCGAGCCGTCAAAGGCACATGTTATTTTTACCTGCAATCCGTTTTCGCTGATTTGAATTTTCGCTTTCGGCAAAAGCGGTTTAAGGGCATTGTAAAGTTTATTTGTTTTTGCCGTATAATGCCGTCTTATTTTTCTTATTTGTTTATTTATATGTCCGTCTCTTATGTACTGACAAAGTGCGATTTGTTCCGTTTTGCTGGCAGCCTGCGCAAATTTTTCTTTGTTTTCATTAAACAGTTTAGCCAGTTCTTCTGTAAGAACCATAAAACTGATTCTGATTCCGGGTACAAGAACCTGAGAAAATGAGCCCATATAAACAACATTGTCGCATCCTGCAAGAGCATAAAGCGAGGGGGTAGGCTTTACCTGATACATAAAGTCACTGTCAAAATCGTCCTCAATAATAAGGCTTTTATTTTCTTCTGTATGTTTTATGAGTTCCAGTCGTCTTTTCATCGGCATAACATTTCCGTACGATGTCATGTGAGAAGGGGATACATAAATAATTTTTGCATTTTTATATCTTGTATGAACATCAAAACCGTAATCTTTGAATAAATTGATTCCCTGAAGAAAACTGTTGTCGGGAAAAGATACGGTGCTTTTCTCCTCAATGAGCGAACATAAAATTGCTAATAAAGACTGTACGCCTGCTCCTACCACGATTCTGTCAGGCGAAGCGGTAACATTTCGTTTTGTTCTTATATAGTCTGAAAGAGCATATCTTAAATCTTTTTCACCCTGCACATCACCGTATGAAAGCAATCGATTTTCCTGTCTCAATGCATTTTTTATGTATCTCTGCCACAATTTAATGTCAAAACTCTGTGCGTCTGCGTCACCGCTTTTGAAATCATATTTTATTCTGTTTTGTTCTATATTGTCCGCAGTGTGCAAATCTTCCTTCAACTTTTGCTCGGTTACATAATAACCGCTTTTTGCGCTTGCGATGACATATCCGTCTGCTTGGAGGGCAAAATATGCACTTTGAACAGTGGTCTTGCTGACATTTAGTATCGCTGTTGCATTTCTGATTGACGGCAGTCTGTCGCCTTGCCTTAGTTGTTTTGAGTCAATTAATTTTTTGTAGTATTCGTATACTTTAATGTATTTTTTCATATTTGCTGTACCCTAAAAAAATAGCGAATTTGCCCATATAATTAGTGACAGAGTTATTATATAATATAACTAATTAAAAATCAAGGAGGTAAATAAAATGGCTGATATTATTTATACGCTTGAAGGCGGAGTTTATATGAACATTACCAATAAGTGTCCGTGTAGATGTACCTTCTGTATTCGTTCTCTCGGAGACGCTGTGGGTGATGCACACAATCTTTGGTTTCACGGCAATGAACCTACCTTTGATGAGATAAAGGCAGCTATCGACGCATATGATTTCGGTAATGTAAACAACGTTGTATTTTGCGGCTACGGAGAACCTACCGAGAAACTTGACGTACTTCTGAAAACAGCAGAATATCTAAGAGAGGTAAAGCCTGGAATTAAACTCAGAGTAAACACCAACGGTCTGTCCGATTTGATTAACGGCAGAAGCACCGCAAAAGAAATAGGCGAGGCTTTTGATGTTGTTTCTGTTTCTCTCAACGATCCCGACAGCGATTCATATGATGCTGTTACCAGAAACATCTATCCCAAAAAAGCATTTCCTGCACTTCTTAAATTTACAGAAGAATGCGCAAAGTATTGCAAAAAGGTAAGAATGAGCGTTGTTGATGTAATCGGAGAAGAGAACATAGAAAAATCAAGAAAACTTGCCGAGAGCCTCGGAGCTGAATTTGTTTGCAGAAGTTACGACAAGGGCAGATAAACAATCATTAAAATTTTTGATTAAATTTAATAAAAAGTAGTGACAAACCCGTAAATTTATAGTATAATTTACGGGTAAATTTATGTAAAACAGAAAGGGGTTCTATATGAAACACTCTGAAATCGTCGGAAAAATGACGCTTGAGCAAAAAGCGGCTTTTGTTTCCGGTAATGATTATTGGCATTTGGAGGAAGCACCGGAACTCGGACTTCCGAGAATATGCATAACCGACGGCCCTCACGGTCTTCGTAAAGCTAAGGGAAAAGATTATGTACCGGAAGAGGGCGAGGCTAAGTCTTCATCAGGTATCGGTCTCGGTAACTCCGTACCGACTACATGCTTCCCGCCTGCTGCTACTTCATCCTGCTCTTGGGACGAAGATTTGCTCTTTGAAGAGGGTGCGGCAATGGCTGAGGAATGCCTTAAAGAAAAGGTATCCGTTATTCTCGGTCCCGGTACAAATATTAAACGTGCTCCCACTTGCGGAAGAAACTTTGAATATTTCTCAGAAGATCCGCTTCTTGCAGGTAAATGTTCAGCCGCAATCATTAACGGCGTTCAGTCAAAGGGTGTCGGTACATCATTAAAGCATTTTGCTTGTAACTCACAGGAAGCATTTCGTATGGTTCTTAATGAGGTAATTGATGAGCGTACAATGCGTGAGATTTATTTTCCGGCATTTGAAATTGCCGTTAAAGAGGCTCAGCCTTGGACGGTAATGAACTCCTATAACAGAATTAACGGTGTTTATGCTTCTCAAAACGAATGGATGCAACAGCAGGTTCTCCGTAAAGAATGGGGCTTTGAAGGTCTTATTGTAACAGACTGGGGCGCATCTGTTGACAGAGTTGACGGTGTTAAAGCAGGTACAGACCTTGAGATGCCGACATCGGGTAAACTTAACGCAAAGAAGATTATCGCAGCCGTTAAGGACGGTACTCTTGATGAATCAATACTTGACGAAAGAGTAGATGCGGTTGTTGACCTTATTCTCAAGTCAAAGCCGGCTCTTGCACAAAAACATACATACGATAAGAAAGAGCACCATAAAATCGCTCAGCGCATCGCAGAGGGCTCAATGGTTCTTCTTAAGAACGACGATAACATTCTTCCGCTTCAGGCAGGACAGAAGATTGCCGTTATCGGTGAGATGGCAAAGGCTCCCCGCTTCCAGGGTGCAGGTTCATCCGTTATTAATCCGACAATGCTCTCAAATGCATATGATGAACTCGTAAATCTCGGCGTTGATGTCACATATGCTCAGGGATATTATAAGACTGCTCCGTCAAAGAAAGAAAAGAAAACAAGAATGTCCGAGGAGCAACTTACAGCAGAAGCAGTTGCAGCTGCTAAAAATGCTGATGTAGCAGTTGTATTCGTAGGTCTTACCGAAGACTTTGAAGGCGAGGGATACGACAGAGAAACAATTAATATGCCTCCTAACCACAATAAACTTGTGTCAGATGTTGCTGCGGCTAACCCAAATACGGTTGTTGTTTTGGCAGGCGGTTCTGTTGTTCTCATGCCTTGGCTTAATGAAGTTAAGGGTCTTCTCAATTCCGGTCTTGGCGGTCAGGCAGGCGGCGCCGCTGTTGCAAATCTTCTTACCGGTAAGGTTAATCCGTCGGGTAAAACCTCGGAGACATATCCTGCTTCATTTGAGACTAATCCTACTTTCGGAAATTATCCGGGCGGACCTGTAACCAGTGAGCATAAAGAAAGCGTTTATATCGGTTACAGATATTATGACAGCGCAAATATTGATGTTGTGTTCCCGTTCGGCTATGGACTTTCATATACAAAATTTGAATACAGCGATATTAAACTATCTGCTTCCTCAATCAAGGATACAGAATCGGTTGATGTTTCGTTTAAGATTAAGAATACAGGAAATGTAGGCGGCGCAGAAATCGCACAGGTTTATGTTTGCGATAAGGAGTCAACTATTTTCCGTCCCGAAAAGGAACTTAAAGCATTTACAAAGGTATTCCTTAATGCCGGGGAGGAAACAGAAGTTACTCTTACACTTTCTAAAAGAGCGTTTGCGTTCTATAATGTGAATATCTCCGATTGGTGTGTTGAAAGCGGTGAATTTGATATTCTCGTCGGCGCATCATCAAAGGATATTAAACTCAGTGCGACTGTTAGTGTTGAAGCTCCTGCTTGTGATATTCCGAATTACAGAGAGACTGCTCCGGCTTACTATAATAATGTTGCAAACATTACCCGTGACGACTTTGCTGCTGTTTACGGTGTACTTCCAAGCCCCGAGATTGATACAACAAAGCGTATTGATAAATATTCATGCCTTAATGATGCAAGACATACTAAGTGGGGCGGCAGACTTTGCAGACTCATTACAAAGATTATGTCAGGTATGGGTTCGGCAGAAAACGGTGACGGTAAGATGCTTGCCGCTATGGCTACGCAAATTCCTATCCGTAACTTTGTTCAGATGTCTATGGGTGCATTCAGTGAAGGACAGGCAAAGGGACTTCTTATGATGCTCAACGATGACCAATCGTCATTCCTCGGCTTCAGCAGAATTTTCTGGACCCTCGGCGGAACTCTTGCAAGACTTCCGAAACTTCTCTCATCAATCTAATTAAATATAGCATAGAAAAAACTCCCGAGCAGAAGTTCGGGAGTTTTTTTATAACTGTTTTGTTTATTCTTTTTTTGATTCGTCTGCTTCTGCCTTTTTTGTGCCTGTCATATAGAGCAGGGCAAGCATAACTATCAGCGCAAAGTAGAGCAAAAGCGAAACCGCAAAGAACTTAATCAATTTTCCTCTGTGTTCCTCTGACTGCTTTTGGGCAGAATCAGCTTTTGCAGAAACAGCACCTGTAATCGGGTTCGTGTCCTGCAAATAGAGAGAATATGCCGCTTTTGCAGCTTTATACTGCTTTCCCTCATTAGCCGCAGCAACGGAAGAAACGACAGCGGCAATGAACACGATAACTGCCAAAACAATGAAAAGAACAGTGGATTTTTTATTTTTCATAGTGTACCTCCAATATTTTTAATAAAAATATTATAACATAAAATATTTTTACTTGCAATTTTTATTTTAATAATGTATAATACATCAAGTAAGACATTTGGAGAGTTGTCCGAGCTGGCCGAAGGAGCACGATTGGAAATCGTGTAACGGGCTATAACCTGTTCGAGGGTTCGAATCCCTTGCTCTCCGCCATAAAAAACAAAGCCACCCGTTGAGGTGGTTTTGTTTTTTTATAATGAAAAGGGATTTGAACAAGGAGGGAGAAAGGCAAAGCATTTCGGAAAAAAACAGTCCGGTGGACTGTTTTTGCCGACGGTGGCAATGAGCAAAGCGAGGCGAGAGAGGCGACAGTCTCGGAAAAATCCCTTGCTCTCCCCATAAAAATACTGGCTTAACGGGTGATTTAAGTAAAAAAAGTCCTATCGTTTTTGCGATAGGACTTTTTGGAAAATATGATATGATTATTTTACCTTTATCGTTTCAAATACGATATGAGAACTCGGCTGATCCTCGTAAAGAATTCCGATAGTGCTTTCATTAACCTTTGTCATACAACTGTAAGCAAAAAAGCCGTCGTTAATCTTCATATCGTTCTTGCTCCATTTAATACCTTTGAGTTTGCCTTTTTTATTATAGGTAAACTCGCCGACGGAGATAACGCCGTTTTCTCTCTTTTTACCCGACGGATGGGAAATATAAATTGTATTACCGTCAATAAGACAGTTCTTTTGACATTTCGGAGATTTAACCTTAGCTTTCTTTTCCTTGCTCCAAACCAAACCATTGTCAAAAGATACTGCAACAGGAGTATTGCCGTATTTCTTTGCTCTTGAAAAAGCATAGAGATTATCATTTGCGCCCTGAGCAAGAGTCCATTCATCAATATTCGGAGTAAACGGAACTTTGTTGTTTCTTCTCCAAGTGTTGCCGTTATCGTCTGAATAAACACAAACAGAACCGTTCAATGTATAAAGAGGGAAGATTATTCTGCCACTCTTTGTTGTGAGTGCATTACCGGGTGCAACACCGAGAAATACGCCGTCAGTACTTTGATTGATAATCATTCCGGTTATGTCAACAGGCTTTGACCATGTTTCGCCATTGTCGCTGCTTTTCAGCATAAAAACATAACTTCTTTTAACAGCCTTAAGAGGAGCGCCATAAGTAGTTACATTATTTTCGTCTCCTTTGCCTTTAGCACCGTTTAAGAAAATATTACCTACATATTCATCGTTTTTATATAATTCGCCGTCGGTAAAATTAACTTTGTAATCTGTTGAAGTTTTATGGCTGTCTATTACATTGCCGTTTTTAAGAACATAGTAATAATTTCCGTCTCTGTCATAAATGAGCGGTACTGTTTCGCCGTCGAAATTAGCGTATGCTGTCTTTCCTTTATCGAGGAGTTTTTTATCGTGAATACCTTTTGATTCCGGAAAGTATGTAGCAAGAAGAATAACATCTCCGTTAGGTGCCAAAGCAAGACACGGGTCGATATAAAAAGCGGTTGCTATGTTATCAATACTTGTACTTATAACTCTTGCAGGCGGGGTTGCGATTGTTTTAATCTTATCCCAAGTCTTACCGCCGTCCTTACTGGTTCTTACAGCCAATTCGATAAAACCCCAATCGGCACCAGTTGACGCTTTGTCAACTGCGGCAATCAAGGTACCGTTTGCATTAATTAAAGCCGGAATTCTAAAGGCTGTTCCGCCGTTGTTTTCATCAGCCTCTTTAATTAAATCCTTGCTTAAATACTGACTTACTGTTCCGCAAAACAGTGTTTGTTTGTTAGCCATTTTAATATCTCCCTTGCATTAAATTTTTCTATATAATTATAACAAATTTATGTTGATTTTTCAATGATATTTTTATCTGTAAATTATTGTAAATTTGTACGAAGCACTTGAATAATGTTAAAATCGGTTATATAATATAGTGATTAATGAATTTTAGGAAATGATTTATATGAGCGATTTCAAATTAGTCAGTAAATTTAAGCCAACAGGTGATCAGCCACAGGCTATAAAAAAACTCAGCGAAGGCGTATTAAGAGGGGACAGAGAACAAACTCTTATGGGCGTAACCGGCAGCGGTAAGACTTTTACAATGGCAAATATAATAAAAAAAGTAAACAAACCTACTCTTGTTCTTGCACATAATAAAACCCTTGCGGCACAACTTTGCAGTGAATTTAAGGAGTTCTTCCCTGAAAATGCGGTAGAATATTTTGTTTCGTATTATGATTATTATCAGCCTGAGGCTTATGTTCCGACTACTGATACATATATAGAAAAGGACAGTGCGATTAATGACGAGATTGATAAACTTCGCCACAGTGCAACCGCCGCTCTTTCCGAAAGACGTGATGTTATAATTGTCGCATCGGTTTCCTGCATATATTCTATCGGCAACCCTATTGATTATCATAATATGGTTATTTCATTAAGACAGGGAATGCAAAAGGACAGAGACGAGTTGATTAAAAAACTCGTTGAAATTCAATATGAACGAAACGACATTAATTTTGTACGAAATAAATTCAGAGTCAGGGGAGATACGGTAGAAATTTATCCTGCAGGCAGTTCGGGCAGTGCGATAAGGGTTGAATTTTTCGGAGACGAAATAGACAGAATATGCGAGATAAATCCTCTTACCGGCAAGGTGGAGAGTACTGTTTCGTCATGCGTTATATATCCTGCATCGCACTATGTCATCGACAGAAGAAAACTGAAAAAGGCTCTTAATACCATATATGAAGAAATGGTGGAGAGAGTAAAATATTTTGAGGAAAACGGCAAACTCCTTGAGGCGCAGAGAATTAAAGAGCGTACAATGAACGACATAGAAATGCTCGACGAAACAGGTTTTTGTAAGGGAATAGAAAACTATTCCAGAATAATGAGCGACAGAAAACCGGGAGAAGCACCATTTACTCTTATTGATTATTTTCCCGATGATTTTCTTATGTTCGTTGACGAAAGCCATGTAATGCTTCCGCAGGTGAGAGGAATGTTCGGCGGAGACCATTCGAGGAAAGCATCGTTGATTGATTATGGTTTCAGACTGCCGTCGGCGTTTGACAACAGACCGCTTAAATTTGATGAGTTTTATAAAAAAATAAATCAGGTTATTTTTACATCCGCTACGCCGGGTGATTTTGAAAAAGAACATTCAACTCAAATAGTGGAGCAGGTAATAAGACCTACGGGACTTCTCGACCCGAATATTACCGTAAAGCCGACAGAAGATCAGATGGACGACCTTTTGAGTGAGATAAACATTCGCACCGAGCGTAAGGAAAGAGTGCTCGTTACAACTCTTACAAAAAAAATGGCAGAGGATTTGACCGCTTATCTCGAGGGCTTCGGCGTAAAGGTAAGATATATGCACCACGATGTAGACACCATAGAAAGAATGGAGATTATCAGAGATTTAAGGCTGGGTAATTTCGATGTTCTTGTCGGTATCAATCTTTTGCGTGAAGGACTTGACATACCGGAAGTTTCACTCGTTGCGATTTTGGATGCGGATAAAGAGGGATTTTTAAGGAGTGAAACCTCACTTGTTCAAACCATAGGCAGAGCCGCAAGAAACGCAAACGGTGAGGTTATTATGTATGCCGATTCCGTTACCCCGTCTATGGAGAGGGCAATTACAGAAACGCTCAGACGCCGTAAGATTCAGCAGGAATATAACGAAAAGCACGGCATTACTCCGACCACGGTTAAAAAAGATGTAAGAGATGTAATCGAAATTACAACGAAAGAGGCGTTTGACGAGCACAATAAGCGTATGACCGCAAAGGAACGTGCGGTTATGATTGATAAACTTACACGTGAAATGAAA
>ENA-OWPL01000540-OWPL01000540.1-human-gut-metagenome-genome-assembly--contig:-NODE-540-length-26870-cov-3.778370_pt1 | contig 26870 bp, 23 predicted proteins | sample MGYA00248263_ERZ651844 | MGnify/ENA primary metagenome ERZ651844 (study PRJEB26924, sample SAMEA4378256) | human gut metagenome | biome: human gut; feature: human-associated habitat; material: faeces...
TGTTCAACTGATTCTTTTTTATTTATTTAACTACATCATTTTATTTGGCGCTTACGATACAAGCGTTAGTATAAAAGGAATCAGACATACATTTAAAATCACATAGATAATTTCATACCATTGTAAGTGAACAATATAGAAAAAGTTCTTACATAAAATGATTGAACCGGCAAATATTACTGACATGATTGTAACCAATATTTTTCTTAGCATTGTCATTGGCACACATACTCGTATCAACACCATAAGTGCATTGACTCCGGCAAGAATTGTACACATTGTTGAATATTCATTAGGTGAAATATAAACAAAATGGCCTAAGATTGAAACACCAATTACACTACAAATTACACATATAGCTCCTGGCAATGCTTTAGATATGACATTTCTTAAGAAATTTCCTTTTACAATATTTCCGTTTGGTTCAAGCGTTAATATAAAGCTAGGAATTCCAGTTGCCAAGGCAGAAATCAAAGTCAATTGAATAGGTTTAAACGGATAGTTTTTTAAACATACAAGTGTTAATAAAGAAAGTCCAATTGAGAAGATTGTCTTCACCAAAAATAAAGAGGCTGTTCTTTGAATGTTATTAATAACACAACGTCCTTGATATAAAATAACAGGTAATGTATTCATTTGGTTTTCTAATAAAACTAGGCTCGCCACACTTTTACATGCTTGTGAACCCGAACCCATCGCAATAGAACAATCCGCTTCCTTTAATGCCATAACATCATTTACACCATCACCCGTCATTGCGACAGTTTTATTTCTTCTTTTTAAAGCTAACACAAGTTCCTTTTTTTGTTCTGGAGTAACACGTCCAAAAATCGAATACGAATCTACAACCATTTCTACATCCTTTATAGTAGACATATCAATACTTTTTGATGTAAAGCCTGCTTTTCTAGCTAAAGCTTCCACTGTTCTAGGATCATCTCCTGAAATAATTTTTATATCCACGCCTTGTTTTTTAAAGAAATTTAAAGTATCTTTGGCATCTGGCCTTAATTCATCACGAAGGCAAATATAAGCCAAAACAGCATTATCTTTCATCAAAACTACTACACGCATAGCTAGAGACGTATAGTCTTCAATATGTTTTTCTACATCCAAATCTATTTCTTTGGCGATATATGAATACGCTCCTAATTTATATTCTCCATCTTCAAATGTCACGCTCGAATATTTTCTTTGACTTGAAAACGGCAAATAGGATACAACTTTCTTATAATTTCTTGCCTTAAAATAGTTTCTTATCGCTATAGCTGTCGCATTGTCATCTGGTAAAGCCTGCATCATATCGCCTAGAATTCCGTCGACATTTTCAATTTCTTCAACATGACAAACACTTAGTTTTCCTTGCGTCAATGTACCGGTCTTATCTAAACATAGTGTATCTGTCCTAGCTAAGGTTTCAATACAATATAGTTCCTGTACTAAAACCTTTTGTTTACCAAGCTTATAAGCACTGATTGCCAATGCAACACTAGTTAAAAAGACAAGTCCTTCGGGAATCATGCCTACAACGGCAGCCACAGTATTTAAGGTTGCGGTTGTATAATTTGTTTTAATAAGCTGCTTAATGAACAAAACACATCCCAATGGAATTAAAATATATGTACACCATTTTATAATCCAATCAATTGAATCTCGTAACTGACTCGGATAACGTTTAAAACGCTTAGCATGTTTTAAAATCGAATACGCATATGTATCTTGTCCTACTTTGTCTACGTGCATCCAACATTTTCCTGAAATCACAAAGCTTCCACTAAGTAGTGAAGAATTTTCTTGTTTATATACCGCATCACTTTCACCCGTCAACATGGATTCATCGCATTCAATATTTCCAGATATAATATGACCATCAAAACTGATTTCATCGCCAGCATATAATACGAGAATATCGTTGACTTTCACTTCTTCAACGCTTAATTCCAGTTCAGTATTATTTCGAATCACATGAATCTTTGTCTGATTTAATAAAGAAAGCTTATCCAACATATGTTTTGAACGAATTTCCTGGAACAATCCAATCAACATATTTAAAATGACCGTAATCATAAAGAGCATATTACGATAAGATCCCGTAAAGAATACAAATATAGCTAGAACAACGTTAATTCCATTAAATAGAGTAAACACGTGTTGTTTAATTATTTCTTTATAGCTTTTCGATAAATTATTTGAGTTATGCATATATCTATTGTACTACCTTTTAAAATATGAAATTATTAAGATTCTATTAAAAATGATACGACAATAGCCGTATCATTCAATAGATTCTAGTGGTGTATCCGCAAGCGCAACAGCTTGGGCATAAGATGTAATTGCCAAGTTGGATTCAATAGCTTTTTGTAGGCAGAACATCAATAATCTTGTATCAAATGCCTGCAAGTCTTTATCAAAGTTAATAGCCGGATATTTTGATAAATGATCTAATAATATATCTACGTTTTCTTTTGTATGTTTTGTAGAAATACCAGTCACAACAACATTTTCTTGTTTAACAGCCTTTAAGCCATTCAACAATGCTACATACGGTTTATCTGGTCTTTGTACAAGCATCACCTTATTTTTAGGAGATGAAGCCAGTCTTAATGTCCATACACTCTTGCAGCTCACAACAATTTGCGTACAATTTTCATCATTCGCAAACAAATCGATTGTTGCTAATAATTTATCATACGTATCTTCTACTTCTTTACAATCATCAAATACCAAAGCTGAATATTCCATCTTTATACCTATCCTTTCAAATCTTCAGGTAAAGTTATTTTTTTATTTGTGAAACTTGATAATACCACTTTTACTCTCGCCTTAGAAAACCACTCTACAAGCTGAGCATCGTCTGTTGCCTGCACTTGTTTATTCCTTGCAAGTTGGTGACACTCCTTAATTAAATCCGTTTTAAAACATTGCGGTGTCTGTGCATGATATACAAGCTTTCTTTCTAATGATTCCTTTACATAACCATCCACAACAATCTTTGTCGTATCCACACTAGGTACCATTAATAAACAGGCATCCTCTGTTTCTAAAGAATGTTTCAAATCTAAAATCCACTTTTTTTCAACAAAAGGTCTAGCCCCATCATGAATCATAACATAATCTTGATCTACGATTTGTAATCCGTTGTATACACTATCTTGTCGTGTTTGTCCTCCTGTTACAACTTGGATTCGAGAATCATATAAATAGTTTTCAGTAACATAGTCCTTTTCATAATCCGCACAAACTAAAACAACCTGTTTACAATCTTCATCTGATAAAAAAACAGACAGACTCTTATTCAGTACAGTTTGTCCATTTTCAAAAGTATAAAATACTTTATTGTAATCTAAATTCGTTCGACTGCCTCTTCCAGCAGCTAAAACAATCACACTATAGTTCATGGATTCATTATATCAAATTTTCTTAACAATTGATAAAAAAATTGGAAGATTAAACTTCCAATTCAATTACCTCTTGTTCTTTCAAAGATTTCTTCATATCAATAAGCCTTTGGTTTCTTGAACCACGAAATGCCAATGTGATATCTTTTTCTTCTTCTTTAAATGGACCATCCACTAAAACATCCAATAACGACAACATTTCATCCGTTACTTCACAATGTTTTCGTCCACCATCCAACAAGTCTTGATCTAAAACAAAGCCTGTAAAAGACCAAATATTCTTTTCTGGTAATTCTTCACGAACACGACGAAGAAGTTTTACGAGTTCCCTTTGATTTTCCGGCTCAAAAGGCTCTCCACCAAGTAATGTCAAACCTGAAATATGGCTTGGTTTTAAAGCATCAATAATTTCATCTTCTGTTTCCTTTGTATAAGGCTTACCATAATCAAAGTTCCATGTTTCTGGCTGGAAACAATTTTTACAATGATTTGTACATCCCGATACAAATAGTGTCACACGCACCCCTTTACCGTTCGCAATATCGTTTTTCTTTATATTTCCGTAGTACATAAAACCTCCTAAAAAAGAGCTAGTGTTAACCTTCAACTTTAATTCTCGTTAAGTCCTTTCTTTTACATAAATATAACAACATAATCTACAATTGTAAATATGTTTTCTAAAAACAGAGCCCTGAGTGTGTATCAGAAATATTCAACTGCAAATGCTCTTATCTTATAAACACCAGACTTTACTATATCAATCTCGCCGTTTTCTCTCATAACACCAAGCGCTCTTGTAAATGCTCTGTATTTGATATCTTCTTTTCCCAGAAGTTCCTTAAGAGTAAATGTATCTCCAATTTTATATGTTTCACTGATATACTCTCGTATCACAGATTTTGCCGTTTTCTGCTTCAGCTTTTCCGAAGAGATATTCAATCTATAGATACCTATTCTTCTTGAAACAAGATATCCTCTTTTTTTCAGGATCATAAAGATTATCTTCAGTTGCTCAATATCAATATTTTCAATCTGCTGCTTTGTGATGTCGATGTCTTCATTCTCCTGATAATGAGTAAAAAGATAGACTGCAACCTTTGCATGCATAGAATCATAGCCATCCAGACTCACTTCGTTATACTTCGTCACTGGCAGTGCGTTTGTTGATACGCCACTTCCCAGGCTTTTCAGAAGGTTCTTCTTATCAATATTGAATACTTCACGCGTATCCATATCCAATAATTCCGCTTCATCATTATGAAAACCTAATAAGCTGTATTGCCCGGAAGTTCTTTCCTCCACGAAATGCAGCAGCCATTTATCCTTGCGTATTTTGCATACCGGACATCTGGGCTTCTTGTAAAACGCATGGATGCGTTCACTAAATTCATGCCCGCAAGTGTCATGTGTGATCACTACATCCTCAATGCCGCTTGTATAGGAAGAAAGCGTAAACGGACCATAGCTTCGCACCTTAGCTGCAACCTCATCAAACGGAGTTGTCTCGCAGGTACCGTTTTTGATATCGTCCGGAACCATCTTCAGTACCTGATACGGAGTATTCACAAAGCTTTCTCTCCTCCTGTAATCGAAGAATTCCATTTCCTCCTTCCACCCAGTAAGTTTTGCATTTGTTGTAAACCTGCCGTTCGATGAAATCTGGATCATCTTATCAAAGATTTCCCCTTCATCCTTTTCCATGCAACATGGACATGACCATCCAGATTCTATCCCGTATGCAGTTGCAACAAATGTTGTTCCACACGCTTTATGTTTCAGTTCAAGAATCACGCCTCTTTTATCGACAACCGTATATTCTTCTGGAACGATATACTTCCCCTGCTTTTCTACTGCTTTCCGGAAAGATTCAACGTCTCCGAACAGAGCGTATGCGCAACACATAAGAATATTGAAACGTTCTCCCAGAATGATATTCCTCATCATTGTAGATTCTTTATACATGCGAGAAGCTAATGCCTCTGGATTTTTAAAACCAAGTTTCGTCATAATACAAGATAGGGTATCCGCATTTTGTGGTTGAAAAATATGAATAAAGCTTAGCAAGCATTAACACAAGAAGTATAAATTCGTGTTAGTTGCTTGCTTTCTTTGTTTTATGAGCGTGGTTGAAAATTACTCATCATTTAAAGTGTCAGACCGCAATTTGAGGTTGAAAAAGTAAAGGCTTAAGGATACGATTGAATTACATTAGAGATAAGGTGGATGCATATGAATAAATATAATGTAGGTGATACCGTCTATTTCATAGCTAACGGATATCATATAAGAGAAGCTACGGTAATTAGGGCTGGTTCTGGCTTTTGCACGATAAAATTCAACGACGACGAAACTCCAGCAGGAACCAGAGTCAGAGAATCTAAGCTATTCCAGTCTAAGCAAGAAGCTGAAATTATAGTTGAAAAAACACATAACACACTGTTATACTAGGTTTAGTTGGATGAGCCGTAAATCATAACCCTTGTTAAATCATCCAACACTTCTAATTCCTAGAGCTGGCGTTTAACACTTTCTGCCAGCTCTTTTTTTTTACTCAGATATTATTTTGGTTATGTTTGTGATATAATTTAATTAATGAATGCGCATACATATATGCGATTATGGAGGGTTATGTATGAAAAGTGCTATTAAAAAGGTTATCGCAGCATGCGTTGTTTGCGGTGCAATGGTCACAGGTTTATCTGTACCTGTAACTACTAATGTGGAGGCAACAACAATTCAAGCAAAAAAGCAAAAGAAATCTACTTCAAAACTGGAAATTGTCGATAGTGGTTACTATGTACAACCAACGGATGAATACAGTGATACAGCTTATGTTTATTTCTGGGCAAAAATTAAGAATAATGACAAAAAGAAAAGCATTGATTTCCCAGTTATTACAGCTACAGCAAAAGATGAATCAGGAAATGTATTAGGTTCAAGTTCTCAAACTGGTATGTCTATTGCTCCTAAAGATACAGTTGTACTAACAAGTATGATGGATACAGGTGATACTCCTGCAACAACAGTGGAAATCAAAGCAAAAAAACCTAAATTCACATCAAGAAAAGCAATTAAATCTAATGTGTTTGAAACAACGAATATTACCGAAGTTCCTCAAGAGTATACATGTGCTAAATTAACAGGTGAAGTTACTTATAAGGGTAAAAAAGATTTAGACGGAATAGCTATTACAGCTATTTACAAATCTGGTGACAAATCAGTATTTGCTGAAACTACTTATTTAAACGATATAGAAGCTGGTTCTACAGAAGCATTTGAAATTAATCCATTATCAAATGAACTTCCTGACCACGATTCAGTAGAAGTTTACGTACAAAACTGGTAACATACAAAGCAAGATTTCTTTTAAAGATTCTTGCTTTTTTTAGTTCAATAAACGTCTTATGAAATACTTTTTCATAAGATCTAGTTCAATTCGATTTGTTTCTTAATTCTAAACAAGTTAGCTTCAGTTTGAGCTTCAACTTGTGCGCATGAAAAAAAGGATGAAAAAGCTGTTAATAAGGATTGAAAACATTTATAATATGCATAAGGTTAATACGTGATAAGGAGGTTTTGTGTCATGGGAATATTTAATACAGAGGATTGCCCGATTTGTGGAACTCCAACGGGTGCTATGTCAAAGAGTTCTGCCAAATACAACGGTGTCTATGTATGCAAGAATTGTGCGAAGAAACTGGCAGCGAATAAAATTCTACTTATAAAATTGAAGAAGTACCCTTTAGAAGAACTGCAACGAATTGTAGGTGCGGAGGATCAGAAGCAGGAAAAGCATCAAGAGGAAGTGGAAGCCTTTTCTGCCACAAAAAAGATAGGTAAATTCATCCAATTTGATGATGCAAATAAAAAAATTGCAATTCCAAAAACCAGTTTTACAGGCAAGATTTGTGACCTGCAGATTTTTGATTATTCAGCAATTTCCGAATATGAATTGCTTGAGGATGGCAATAGTATCGAGAAGGGCGGTATAGGAAGAGCCCTTGTTGGAGGTGCGTTATTTGGTGGAGTAGGTGCTGTGGTAGGTGCTTCTACAGGGCACAAGCATAAAGCTACCTGTTCGAAGCTTCAGATTAAAATTACCTTAAACGATATGAAAACACCGATAGTGTATGTTAATTTTATTGAGGCAGAAACAAAGAAGAATGGAGCTTTGTATAAGATGATTTATCCTATGGCCCAAGAGGCATTATCTGTCTTAAGTATTATAACGCAATCTCAGAAATCTGAGAGTTCTCCTCATGATGAAGTCTCTGCGGCTGACGAAATATTAAAATTTAAGAAGCTGCTTGATGAGGGCATTATCACACAAGAAGAGTTTGATTTGAAGAAGAAGCAATTGTTGGGATTATAATCTCTTTCAAAAATTGTGTATACTTATACTAGAGAAATCGGATAAAATATGACATAAAACATTAGGATTCCTTAAATGGAGTCCTTTTTTATACCCTTTCCTTCTAACAGTTCATTAAATGTCATGATTTTATACCTCCTAATATTCGACACCAATTCTCTTTAACATATATTCTGGTAATGCAGTATTAAATTGATCTGCTCCACCTTCATATATTCTTAGGGTACGAAAGAACTGATTACAAAAAAATAAATAAATTTTTCAATAAAATACAGTCAGTGACCTTTTCCAATGATCACTGGCTGAAATATGAGAAAAAATATATTACGTTATAAATCTGAATCTTTTATCAAATTAATATTCTTATTTTCGACGTAGTTTCTTGAATATTTCCTCTTTTCTCTTTTTATTTCTTAATTCATTAAGAAGCGCCTCTAAACTCTCATCTTCTGAACTGTGGCGAGAAATAACATGAAATCCAGCTCTCTCATCTGTTTCATATACAATCCAACCATTCTCGTTCGTGCATCCTATAACATTAGCTGCTTTAGGAATTTCTACTGAATCACCTATATTATATTTATTTAACCCTTCTGTCTTAACAATTCTATAAAACTCTTCTCTATTCACCGTTTAATCCTCCTATATTTCATGTATCATTCCTAGTTCCTTCAAGCTTTCAACAGACATAGGCAACTCAAGCTGAGTTCCTCCTCCGCTGCCAAACGCTTCCGCAATATCTCCATAATATGTTTTACCTGGCTCATGTGTATATTCTTCCGCTGGCCAATTATTTCTGTCATATTCTTTTTGGAATTCTCCACGCAGTAAATCATTTTCCTCAGCTGTTAACTCCGGATTATTGTACTCATTTATAGCATCTTGTAACTTGGAATGTTAAGCAATCTCATTTTAATAACCTCGCATTTTTTAAATACAAGTAGTATATGTCAGAAAATTGATTGACTCAGAAACGCTCCCCTTTGATAAATTTCTTATTCCACCTATTCACATTCTTCTCTACTACATTTTTTGGTTCATCAGCCAGACCTTCTATAACTGGTTCGTCTGTATATTCTATATCACTTAGATAAGACTTGAAATACAATGCAAGACCTTCTGCATCATAGACCTTATGAGTATCTGTAATTCCATATCCCCATAATTTAGCCATTACTTCATTTTCGATAAATGGAGCCGGTACATTGAATATAAGCGGAATATGAAGATGCCACGAATTATCATGAGCCTCACCCTGTGACTCGGCAACTGTGATGCGTTTGAACGTTTTCTGGCTATCAAACATTTTTTCACTCTTGTTCAAATAACGTTGTAATCTTCTAAGGAATATCTTTCCATCTTCATATACCTTGGTATGGTCTGTCATGGCATCTGCATAAGTCAGCGTCAGCCACCTGCAATAGCTTGGTTCTGTAGCATTACATTTAATTAAATCCATTAATCTATTGATGCTCTTACCTTTCTCTCTTTTATCTCACCAGTTTCCTTATCAAGATATTTATCCTTGAAAATATTCTGTGTCGGACATCGATTATTATGTCCAGCCATAAACTGGACTTCTCGGGTATTTCCAGCAGTTTTCAATTTTACCATACTGGTCTCGTATAGTTTAATGGAATCAGAGTTCACTTTTTTAATTTTCATAAAAACACGCACCTTTCACAACAAATTTTTTTGTTATGAAAAGTGCGTTTATATCGGTCAATTGGAACTTAATATGAAGTTTTGTTCTTTCGTATACCTGGGGGCAAATTTCGCTTTAAAATGTACTTATATGAAGACATAGTTTAGTTTAAAATCTTATGCTGAAACTTTACTTTTTTATACAATTTTTCCACCGCTTGTTCTTCATTTTCAAACGTCCACTCAGTTACCATCCCCCTCTCTGCATTCTGATAAACCGTCCATAATTTTGTATTATCATCAAAACAATACCCAATAGCAAAATCTGTGGTTGTGAGCTCATTTATGAATATTTTCCACATTCCGATTTTGTTTTTATATGATAATATCTGAGTAATTAATTCACTTTTATCCATTTTCAATTCTCCTTCAGTATACCTATTTTTTTTAAGATGTCTCCTCCAAAAGGTGTGACAACTTGCCCTGCTCCTCCAGTCATATCTCCCCATTCTGCAGCATTTCCCTTAATACCATAAGTAGCATCGACACTTTCTCCTAATTCCTTATTCGTTTTCGTTATAAAAGCATCATAATTATCACACAGTTCTTCAAATTCATCGATATCCCACTTAGTAATTCCTTCCTTTTGAAGCAGATCATTAAATAAGTCTATATCGCCATTTTTTATTGCATCAATTTTATCAAAATACGTTACATTATTAAATGTTCCTATATGATAAGCTGCCTCATTTTCCACATAAGGAATTGCTCTTTCACTATAACTATATTTTCCTGTTGACGGAACATCTGCAAAATTTGAACCACCCATATATCCATATCTATCCCACGTATCTGGTAATCCATCCGTTCTTGATATAGGCTTTATTGAGCTCTCATCAAAGCCTAATTTAGGTGGCCAATCATAAATAACATTTCCTTTTGTATCAAAACCTTTTACATATTGAATAACACTAGGTATATTTATATCCGTTTTATAATTCGAATTCGCAAATAACTTTTGTAACTCACTAATTTTTTCTGAATCTGTTAAATCTGTTCTAGTACCAATATTATTTACAGCTTTACTAAATTCATCGTAAGAATTTAATCCACCCTCACCATCATATCTAAACCCTGTATCTGGTAGCTGAGTATTTTCCTCCTCTCTACCGATTGGTGATATATCTTTATCATAATCCAGACCCATTTTATCAGGAGAATCTATATTAAGTGGAGGCCATGGATTATCATCAGTCCTCTCTGTCCAATCACTATTTTCTGGATTTTTTAGTGTTCTTGCATCTGACGGAGCATCATCACTTTGCTTTTTCTCCTCTGAACTCAAATCACTATGATTGAGTTTATCAACACATTCTTTGACTGCATCAACCTTTTCCTGATTTGACATACTTCCATCCGAATAAATACCGTTTAGTTCATTTCTAAATTCTCCTATGTCATGGTATCCTTCTGGACTCTCTACGCCTGCCTCGTATTTGCGATATGATTCCTGAACGTTATCTGGAAGTTCTGAAAGTTTAACTTCTTGAACGTTTGATTCATCTACTGTTGATACATCCGAAAGCGAATCATCTATCACATCATTACCTGGTGTTTCTTCTGTAGACCTTTCCATATCAACAGCATTCTGTTCTGGTTCATTTAATCGAGAATGATTGTCTGTTTCTTTATTCGATACATCTCCTTGATGTAAGTCATTATCTAATACCGAAAGCTCTGTCATATTCGGCTCACTACCATTTTCCTCAACACGCTGGTCGAGTTCCTTCTGGTCATGATATTCATCCTGACTCATATCACGGATTTCTGCTTCATATGCCTCTTTAGCATTAACAGCCTGATTTACATCGTTAATACCGAAACCATTGTTTTCTACCTCATTATAAACTGGATTGTTTATAGTTTCAAACTGTTCAGAAGTTTCGTCTTCAATTTTATCATTATTATCCAGTTGTGATGCTGCATCATCCTGTTCACTTATGTCTTCATTTCCGCTTATTTCATCAAGCTCCGCCTCATTATCCAGTGTGTCTAACCCATCTAAAACTTTGCCAAGCTCTTCGTGTTCCTTGTTTGCCTGTTCTATCTGTTCTCTATTGGCACGCTGGAGTTCCTGGTTTTGTACTTCTATCTCACGCGTATTATTTTCTATTCCCATGTCATATTCCTCGTATAATTACTCGTTTTTATCATTTTCTATCGGCATACCACATTCTGTACAGAATTTGCTTCCTTCCATGATTTCAGCGCCACAATTAGTACAGAATCTTTGTTTCGGCTTCTGAGAAGATTCTTTTGCTTCATTTTCTTCGCGTAAGTCTTCTCCGAAGTTTTGATTAATTACTTCAGTAGTTTCTGTAACTTTATCAGATGCAACTTTGATTGCATTTGATAATGGTTCAATCTGGGCAAAATCTACAGATGCAATCTTTTTACATTCCTTGACTAAAAGCACGGCAGCAATAACCATTATCAACATCGAGAAGAAATAGATTGTCATATCAGAACTATGATAGATGATCAATCCTATAAATTCAGATGATAATAAAGTTAAATAAATAGCAGACAACAACACATTAAGATTTAACAAGTGCATGTTTGGACGTTGTTTCCGAGTGTTGTGGTAATGAATTATTAAAATCGCAATAAGCATAATCAATAGGGAAAACACAATTGGAATCCCAAATAGGCTCACTGTCCTTTCTGTAATTTCAAAAAGATCTTCATAACGAGAGGTATATTCAAACCCTTTAGCTAATTTAAGTAAAGATATGTTAGTTTTAGCATATTCTGGCGGACCAGATAGACTAAAAAACGAGTCGCTTATCTTTCCCTCAGAACTACATACAGGCAAAACAATAAATGCAACTATTAAAAAAAGAGATAAGATAATAACTGGTTTTTTGCCTTTTTCATATAAATCAATATCTGCTTTTTTCGTTTTGCTGTTCCATATGATAGCACCGCTTTTTTCTGCAATAGAAAAGTTTAAAATAGTACAATAAATCAAAATAGTTATTACAACAACAGTAATAATAGTTGTATTTTTCCTCATCGCAAGAATATATTGATAAAAGCCCATGTAAACAAGGCAAATAATCACGTTGTTTTTTGCATATTGGCCTGAATTTTCCTGCTTTTCTAATACGTGATTTATGTACAATAAGAGTGGAGAAATAAAAACAAAAAGATACAAAATCAACAAAACAAAAAATAATACCCATTTCAAAATTCCTGGCAAAGGATAATTGGAAGGCAAGATACCGCCCATTGCGGTTACATGCATATGTAAAAATTTCCCATCATTTACATAAACTGGAAGAAACCACGAAATCCCTACTATTAGATAAAGAATAGTCTGTTTATCAATGTTTTTTCGCGGGTCAAACATTTTTCGATTGTTACTTATAAATTCAGCAGTTTCTTTTGCTTCCCCTATAATTCTACTAATCATATTCTCATTTTCCTTTCATTTTATCAGTCAGATATCTGCGTAAAATTTCTATAGCAGCATATCTTCCATGATATTCATTTAATTTATAAACAGCTTATTATAATCTAAAACGGCTTATTCATTTTTTCTATGAGCCTGCGTTCCACAGCTACATAATCAATCCCGTTCTGCTCCACATTCTGAGCATGAACCAGATATGGAATAATTGAATTATTGTATGCCGGAGGAAGTAAAATATATTTTTCAAGTTCTTTTCTAAAGCTGTTCTTCCACTCTCTTATCTCATGCTCATCAGGCTGATCATTTTTCTTTATTTTTGATTCCAGAGTTTTTATTAGATTTTTCGTGCAGGAAATGTTTAAAAGAGAAGTTGTAAAAAATTCAATATCTCTCCCTTTTTCGAGACGGGACAGCGTATATTTCATACAGCACTTCATTTCTTTTTTCTTCAATGAACCAATCTTAGTATTTTCAATTACGTCATACATATGCTCAAGGCTGATTTCTTTATCTCTGATGTACTGGTTCATCAGTTCTTCAATTACGTTTCCTCGAAGTATCCTTAATTCATCAAATAATACCGGATTTATCTTTTTCTCGTATTTGTTTGAGTATGCATCAATATGAGTAAGAACTGCTTCAAGCCAGTTGTTCTGCATTACAACTGCAATTCCTGTTGGAAGTTTGGACATTTCAGCAATCTGTTCATCGTTAAGACCGACAGCATTCCCGGCTGTCTGGCAGTCTGTCTTTTCTGGAAGACGCATAATAATCTTTGTATTTGTATTTTTTATCGCAGCAATATCTACTGCTGTTGGAGACTGGTCAACGATTACAAATCCTTCTCCATACGTACGCATTTCTGCAATACTGTTGCAGATCATTTCAACAGATTTCTTCACAACATTTCCACCTGCTGCAGAGGAATCGACTTTTTTCAGAAGGTTATGGGCTTCTTCAAGCACGGTAATGTGTCTAAGTTTTGAATTCGACTCATTTGCATTTGCCATTCGATATTCTGAAAGCTTCAGGACAAGAATTCCCATGATCAATGACTTTGTTTCCGTAGAACCAACACGGCTTAAATCTACTATTGTATTTTCATCAAAAAATGTGCTGTCCGGAATATCATAGGAATCACAGAAAATCTGGCCTGATATACCATTAGTCAGTGATGTTACTCTGGTTACCAGAGCGCCAGTATAATCCCCCTTGGTATCAGCAGAATAACTGGATTCATTGATTACTTTAGGTAAAACCTGCATTAAATCACTGAATGTTGGATATACAGGCTCTCCTTCACCTAAATAAATGGAATTTAAAAGATCCCAGCCTTTTTCGATATAGCTTTTTTCTACCGCGTCTTTTAAAATAGCAGGCATAGCGGCATACATTTCCCAGCACGCATTAAAAATCTCTATCAGTCTGTCCAGGTGTTCAAGAATATGAATCCCCGGATCAAAACGGAAAGGGTTTAATTTAAGCATCTGTCCTATCAGAGGGTTTGTTGTAAAAATGTTGATGTTTTCGACTGCACCAAAAACGTCTTTATATTCACCTTTTGCCGGTTCAACAATTAAAAATGGAATATCGTTTTCCATGAATTTTTCCAGCAGTCCATAAACCGTATTCGATTTACCTGACCCCGTAGAACCGGTAATAAAGCAGTGAGATGAAAAACTGTCCAAGTCTAATTTGACCTCTGTTTTTTCTGTCTCTCCCATATGGTGTATGCTTCCAATTCTGATCTTCTCTGATTCTTTCGTTCTGCTTTGTACAATAACATTTCTTCCAAACGAAGCCACGGAACTAATTGCAAGTCCTGATATTGACTTGTGTGGAACTCCCAAAAATAAAGGCAGTTCTTTACCACTGATATAATTCCCAGGAGTCACATACTGTCTGGCATACAGATTTTCCATTTCCTGTGGCGGTTCTATTTCTATGACTGGATGTCTGCCGCATGTTAAGTATTCCAGCACCTTCTTTGTATTACCTGATTTATTTTCCGAACTCCAGATATTAAAGTATGAGTTTTCAACATCCGTATCATCTCCAATCATCAGTGCCTTGAACGTACTTGCTGCCATTGCAGATGTTTCTATGCTTTCTGCCACGAAATATCCAGCACATTCCCAGATCCCGAATGCTTCACAGGATTTGATTCTCTCCAACTGCTCATCGATCTTGTCAAGCATATTGGTTATTGCTTTATTTTCCTGCTCGATTGTCATTGTGTTTGAAGAACCGGTTGAAGCTGTATCAGCATAAGAGGATCCATGCCCTGCAGTATCCGTAATTCCTTTGGAAGTTGTTTTCGAAAATGATGGACCACCGCTCAATCCAAGACTGGATCCACTTGAACTGCCGCCATTAAGACCAAAACCAAAAAGGTTTAGTCCTCCACTTGTGTTGGAACCACTATTCATACCAAAATTACCATTGGATGAGAACCCAATGGTTTTTGAGACACTTTCATTGACTGATGTTGAAAAATTATCAAACACGCTTTTTGAAACAGAAGAATTTTCATTCTCTCCATATGCAAGCGATACCTTTGCAAGTGGCGAAAGACTGGAATATAGTTCTTCAAGCCCTTTTTTACGTTCTTCCAGCTGTTCCTTATTTACCGGTTCTGCGATAAATAACGCATTATATATCTGTCCCTGCATGGTATCAATATACTTTTCAAGGCCCTGGACAAATTTTTCCTTGTCTTCATCTCTTGAAGCTGGCACGACTGTTATGCTGGAAACATTCTTGCACAGATCGTTATTTTCCGTACGACCGATATTGTCTATTATTCTTCGTATTTCAGATGCTTTGTTGATTCGAGCAAGTGTACTTCCCGGAAAATTGCCAATAAAACTTTTTTCAAGAACCTTATCGGCTATAGTTATATTATTTTTCTCTTTTACCCCAATATAAAAGGACGTTGAATCAGCTGTTCCTTCAACAAGCAGAAAAACTGTGCTGTTGATTTCCTGCAGAGCACTATACACAGATATCAGCTTGTCATTGATATTTTCGTTTTCATCATAGATAAGCTTGTCCAGTCTAAAAAGTCGAATCAGACGTTTTTCTTCTTCATAATCGGGAAGTTCCATCACTTCTGAATCGGACAAATCGATTAGATATTTTTTGTTTATAAACTTGTCTGCTATGGAAAGTCCGGTTCTTAACATAAGATCTCGTTCTTCCTTAATAGCGACTAAATCAATTTTATTATCCATATCTTTCCCTCTTGCTAAATAGTCATACCTACAATCACGAAAAGAACCGCAAGTATGGTCAGTACAGTATATGTGTTTTTGCATTTATTTTCTTCCAGGTGTTTTAACGCTAATGCCTTTAACATGTTATAGGCGCAAATACCAGCTGCTATATAAAACACGTATCCAAAAGGATTCATTAAAACTGTAATAAATCCTGATATTACAGATACCACAAATGCTAAAAGCCCTTTTCTGTAATATTCCATGCTGTCAGAAGTCCTTTTTGAAAATGTACTGGCAACTTCAACTTCGCATTTGCCGACAACTCCTGTTTTTACAGCCTTAAATTCAAATGTGCAGGAACCAACTTTATTTGCAGTTATTACAAAAGTACCGTCGCTTTTTGCTTCTAGTGATGCGACATCGGAATCTGAACACGTATATGTGATCCGGGAATCAGATACATTGCGTGGAGAAATTGCGATGCTGATCGATTTCTTTTCATTTACATCCAATTCAAGCCTATGCGGCTTTACAGTTATACTTTCTATGCAGATATCCGATACATGTACCGGTTTACTGTCAAATATCGTTTTTTCACCATTTATCACTGTATAGAAAATAACATTCGCTGTACCCGCGCTCTTTGGAGCCAATACATTATCTCTGATTTCTAGTACAGCTGTATTGTCTGAATCCATCTGAAATGGGACATCTGCAGTTTTATCTGGATACAAATAGACTTCTGGTTTGTATGTATCACGTATTTTAAGTTCTGGGATATCTGCTGCATAATAAACCGGTTCAACTGAAACGCATGATGTAAATAAAAGCTGATCCTGTTTATCAAGTATCGAGTAAGCTGAACTGATTTTATCTGCAATTGTTCTAATTTGTTTGATGACACTGAAGTAATCAACAATGCTGTTAAATATTTCAGTTTTTCGTATTGCTGGCACCTTCCAGATATATTGCTTTTTACCGTCAGCATTTTTCCCGATACATTCAGCCTTATTGCTTTCCGACGTACTGAGAATAATACGCGCAGTGCTTTTTCTGTATGCAGCCAGAGCAGAAATATCATCGTCAACAATACAAAAAGCTTTTTCAGGAGTATCGACCGCTACATACGCAGCATTACTTTCGACAAAGTCCTTGTTTTTGCAGAACACTTGCAGCTTATAAAACGGTTCTGTACTGATATTATATTTTTCTGCTAAGCCCTGAAGAGATCTTAACCTATCATTAGCATCTATATGATTATTATGGTTTTCTTTCCTTAATGAAAGGCATTTATAAGCGGCATCTTCGGATGCATAAACAGATATTATGCCTTCCAAAAATTCCTTTTCAAAATATTCCCCACAAACTGACAGATTGAAATCATCATATATTGCTGTCCCTATTTTTTCAGATATCTCATCCGCCCAATCCAAGAGCGATGAATTTTCATAATCCTGAAAATCTGTCTTTCCCGTCATCTTATTCCCATTACAGAAGAATATAAATTTCTCCTTGAATGGATCTGATTGTATTTTTGCCTGTTCCATCACTTAACGCTTCCTCCTTCTATCTGCTCTATTTTTTATTCATTTCTATTGCCACAATATGGGCAAAATTTCGCCCCGGCAGGAATTACTTCATTACAAGATGCACAAGTCTTTTTTGCATCCTGTGTTTTAAGAGACTCATTCACTATTGCAGTAACAGGTTCTTCTTTGTTGTCGGCTGTATCATCACAGCTGTCTTCTGCTGCATTTGTCACATTAATAAAAACTGGCGTCTGTTCGTTGTTTTCTTCATCTTCTGAATCAGATGAATTATCATTTTCATCCATGCTCTTCATTTTATAATCGCATCCCATTTTCTGTAGATTGCCAATTCGAGCGTCAATTTCTTTTCTTGGTCCCGAAAGTGTGTCCAGGTATTCACATAGCTCATTTCCATACCCAATATTAAAGCAGAATTCATCGGATAAAGATTCGTTTTTAAATACTTTTCCATTTAGAAAGTATACAAGTTTTCCAAAACCAATTCCCAGAACGGCTTTTTGAGCATTTACAGGAAGTGTAAAGAATGTATCTGTTATTCCCAGCGTATTTTCATTTAACGCTTTGATAATATCTACGGGTTTTTTATTGCTCAGGTTAACCTTCTTTTCGATATTCTGAGTATCGGTATATTTAACATAAACCCGAACACCTTCCGGAATCGTTGAATCGACTCTTCTTGCTGCTTCCTCAACTTCTTTTAACAGCGGTTTTAATACGCGAAGAAGTTCTTCTCTTGTTATTTCCTGATATCCAAATGTCATACGCTGACCAAGATTGGATACTGTTTCTGCTATTCCACTCAAATTGACTTGTTCAAGCTTTGATAATCCAATAGTTTTCAGTTTTTCATAGTCTACTTCTTTTAATTTGCCAAGGCTTGCTTCTTTTATCTTGTTTAAATCAACATCCTTCAACTTACCCAGGTTTACCTCTTTCACTTTATTAATACCAGCTTCTTTCAATCTGCTTAAGTCTATATTATTGTCTTTTGCTTTTGCGTCAATTTTTTCTCCCGCTTCTTTAACTACGTCCGAAATGTCGTCTAATAATTCTTTCCAGTCCATTTGCATATTCTCCTAATCATATTCTCCTAATATTAAAAAGTTATATCTATTTATAATATAATTATATTTTGTATTGGTTTCACTACCTAACCCTCATTTTAGCACAAGTAAAATAGTAATTACAGTAATTAAAGAAAAAGCAATTCTCTTTCAGATTTTCATCATACAAAAAAATGACACGCCCATCACAGACGTGTCTTCCACTAAATTTTCTTTCTAATATAGCAGCTCAGTTCATAAAACGTCGAACTTTTTGCCAAAAGCTTTCACACTATAAAATATGCAACAATAATTCGAAGTTGCAAATCCGTCAAGTCCTGTAAACTTTGGCAAATTCGAGATTAAAGCCCTTAGGCTGTATGAGAAAATAAAATTCACTGATTTTTCTGACATATTATAGGTACAACACCATTCAGGGATAATTTTATCCCTATATTTAGGGACAATTTGCAACATATAACGACAAAAAGCAGTCCTAAGATATCCTGTGAGTTAGTCTTTTTCAGACTTGTACTCTCGGACGATACGTTGAAACATCTTTTCACCGACAGAACGTCTGTCAGGAGTTTTATTTGTAAGTTTTGCTCTGGCGTTGTCAAACGAAATCAGCCCATTCACATAATCCTGAACCACATTTCGGCCATCTCGAGTGAGTGTCCAGTAGTGTACGTTCCGTGAAGGTCTGCCGGGTTTTCTTTTTTCAGAGTTAGGTTTTTGCGTATTACGGCGTTTCCTGTGAGCGGATATCTGATTTAAAACGCTGTTAAGTAAAACATAATCAGAGTGTTCATTATTGTCCTGATAGTTTATCGACGTAATCCGCAGATCTACCCCACTGGAGTGGCACGTACGGATAACCCCCTGTATTGCTGGAATTTCACTAGCAAGCACGTACAGATGGGATACATACACGATATCCCCTTTTTTAATAGGTCTATCTGCGGAAGGTTTATGTAGCTGTTCTTCCGTATCGGAATATATAAGCTCGGTCAGGTCTCTACTAAATCTAAATCCTGGTATTGCTTGAGGTTCGCCACCAAGCCAGTGGCGCCGGTCAGGCACAAGCTGTTCGGCAATTTTGCGTTGCTCATATATTTTTGCGTCTTTTGTATCTCGGAAAAACCACCAATTTTCCATAGGCGAACCTCCTTTCATGTGTTTTTGTAGTGGTTTGTAGCAGTAACCACTACATTATAACATGTAATGAGAGAGCGCAGTTAATAACCAAATAATATCAAACGCAATAATTGTATGTTTTTTAATTATAAGTTATTTATATGTAAGCAAGCATGTTTATGTGTATTTTCAGAACGCATCAATTGTAAAAAACAGGTGCAAAGTGCCAGGATTTTACGCGTGAAGAAGCAAATTACCATTCTGATTATGACATATACCTGATGAGTACAGAAAACCAAGAAAGGAGTATATATGCGTATTTCAAACAGATTTCCACCTCTCGACGATGAATTATCTATTTCATATGTTATGAGGCTTGCATTTGCAAATGGATTTCCAAATGAAGCTGATTTTCTTGGGGCTTTTGTCTCTACCGACAACGGTCTGCAGCATACAAATGACTTTTGTCTGAACACTAAGGCTCTGGCTGACAAAATCAACATTATGGATCCTATCGAACAATTAGCGCAGACAACTGTTATCCCTGCACTCTGGCCGCTGCTGCCTGCATCCATGCAGGACCGGCATATCAGAAAAGCATTTAACGGGTGTAAACGTTTTGGCAGTGACAAAGTAAATCTTTTAACTCCACAGCTTCATTACTGTCCCGAATGTATGAAACAGGACAATTACCTTCACCGCATACATAATGTACCGGGAATCTATTACTGTCCCTTTCACAAATCCATATTAAGAAACTTTCATGATAACTCTGAGGTTATCCCACTAGTTTCATACGAAGCTCAGGCAGCTTATCAGGAGCTCTTTATTGCTCTTCTTAAAAAGTGGATAAAGGCTGACTACAAAGCCTCCAAGCAGGCACTTGTAAAACGCGTCAGAGATATGACATCTGTTCCGATTTATGAATACCTTAGTGATATTCTTTCAGAATACGGTATTGATGATTATTCCGCTGCAAGGCTTTCTTCGTCACTTAACAGCTATATGCCCGGGGTTCCCATGCACATTCTCATAATGCTGTTCGGGACAGTCTTTCCTAGTGCAGACCTCCTGATGGATTATCTCGCAAAAGTCTCAGAGTCATACGATTTAGAAGAGGTCTCCCCTGAAGAATACGATCTTCTTAACAGAACTTCCTTTGGAGTAATCCACTTAAGGCACAAAGCATGCGGTCATTCATTCTACACCACAGAAAACAGCATCCGGGAAGGCTGGCTATGCCCGAAATGTGACGCACAATTATCTGACCAGGATTTCTTTGAACAGATTGTTGCACACAAAGGACGTGGCGAATATCGCATCAAAAAAGGATATCGTGGCCTCCGTTATAAGGTTGCATGAGAACACTCCTGCGGACAGCTGCTTGAAGTATCGGCTTCAAAATATCTCTATTACGGAGCGAAATGTGCGTGCACACACACATTATTGCTTTCAGATGCTGATAAACAGATTCGGAAAGCAGGCAATTTCAGGTTACTGTCTTTTTCTGGAACCGATAAAGATGCCACTATTCTTAGTGAGGACTGTGGACATACGTTTGTTTTTCATTACACAAAATTCATCCGGCATCCCTGCTGCAAAGCCTGCTCTCCGCGCTGTCCTGATGAAGACATGTTCCGCAAAGAACTCTATGACCTGGTTGGAAACGAGTATGAGCTTGTTGGCAGCTATACCACCCGTCTGGCGGAAACAATGTTTTTACACAAGACATGTGGAAGAACCTTTTCGATGCGGCCAAGCCATATCTTAACCGGTCATAGATGCCCCTGCTGCATCCGACAGTATCGTAAGTCTGAATTTGTGGAATTTGTTGATGCTTATACCTGCGGAAGGTATGAGGTAAAAAACTTTGTTGGAAAATCCAAGGCACTGATTCTTGATAAATCATCCGGGCAGGAAACGCTTGATGAGAGATGTTTTATCATCCAGGAGCTTACCCGTCCTACCCCATCGAGCAGATATCCTCATGAAAAACCACCTGATAAGCCTCTGTTGCTTGCATCTGACAGGGTATTAGCTGCTATACAGGAACTCTACCCTGATCCAGACAGTATGATCACCACTAGAGGAATACAGGTTTCTGGGTTATCCACAAAACAGATTGGCCGAATCATGGCAAATCAGCTGACTAAACTTAATGTTCTGGAACGCATCGGCCCCGGAACCTACAAATACAAAGAGAGGTAAATATAATGAACAGAATCAGTAATAAAACAAAAGAAAATCGTGGCTACGGGAAAGGTGAAGGTAAAAACTATAAGCCTTATATCCAGGCCCACGAGTTTAACTCACAGGGAACTGCCGTAACTCTTCGCGACTGGATTACCGGTCGCTCGGTAGAACTTCTCTCTCAGGGAGAAGCTGAATACTGGCATATTCTTAGATTTAACGATGATATTATCGACATTCGTGAACAGATTCCTCTTCCAAAAGAAGACACAACAGCTATTGCTGAAGAAATGGGCTGTGAGCCTGCCGGCAAGGGACGTACAACTATGACATCTGACTTCTTTATCGTGTATGCAGATCAGCATATGGAAGTTCACTCTTTCAAGAAAAACATGCGCAGTATTGAACGTCAGCGTACATTAGAACTTTTAAACATCGAGAAAACTTTCTGGGAAAGAAAGAACGTTTCTTTTCGAATGGTATTCGGTACAGACATCGATCATATTCTTGCCAGCAATATTCGCGTGTGCAGCTACTATTACGAAGAAAGTTCAGTTTTCGATGAGACATCGTGCCTGAAGCACCTGATCATCAGAAAGAAAATCGATGTAGACCTTACAAAAGAAAAACTTGGTATTCCTGTATTGAGGGATGTGTACAGAAAGGAGATTGCCGCATGGATGAAATCCAGAGAAATGTAAATAAAGGTTTGTGCAGAGGTTCTATCCTCAATGTAAGATCTGCCGACAGGCTCAAAACTGGCAGATACAGAGTCCTTAATATCAGGAATGGACTTGTTACTCTCTGCGAGATGGATGTATCTTCTTTTAAGCTCAATGTACAGGTTTTAACGTATCTTCAGGATATGCTTTACGATGGCATGATTGAAATTGAGTCTGAAGATAAACTCGTTTTTGATTATGAGAAGCTTTCTGAATATCAGAAAAATGTTTACACCCGTAATCTTTCCATCGTTAATGCTGTCGCAGATGCGTATGGACCGGATTATCTGGACCTAGCAACGCATAAACCGAAGCCGTTATTAAAAAAGTTTGAAGATGAGTATGGTTTGTCAAACTTTACTGTCCGACGAATTATTCGTCTTTATATTCAAAGTGGATTTAATAATTCTTCGCTTCTTGATCAAGCTCAATTCATGCAGAAAAAACAGGATAACTATTCTTGCTATACAAAGAAAACCGGAAGGAAATGTGAAAATGTTATAACAGGAAAATGTCTTACCTCTGAAGACATTGCTCATTTTGCAGAAGCTTTGGAAAAATATAAAAAAGGACGTAAAAAGACGTTTAAATCTGTTTTTCTCCTGATGAGTGATAAATATTATTCGGAAGAAATTACCTGTGATGATGGTACTCAGCTTATCAAACTGTTACCAGCTTCTGAGCGCCCTTCTTTCCGTCAGTTTACATACTATTGCAGCAAACATCTTTCAAAGGAGGAAAAGGACCGTATCAAAACAAGCGCCATGGAACAGCGAAACAATAAGCGGCTTCTGCTTTCAGACTCCAGATATAACGTCGAAGGCCCTGCCGACCGCGTTCAAATGGATGAGGTTGAAGTTGATATGTCTATTGTATCATCATTAGACCCCTCAATAACCGTCGGTCGGCCAATCGTATATGTTATGCATGATGTATTCGGTTCGAATATTCTCGCAATAGGAATCAGCTTTGACAACAACTCCGTTCTCGGAATGACGAACTGTTTCCTTAATCTTGCCCAAAACAAAGTGGAATACTGTGCCAGATACGGAATTACCATTTCAGAAGATATGTGGCCGTCCTGCTACCTTCCAGGTAGAATCCTTGTAGACCGTGGTGCTGAATACCGCAGTTATGAAGCTAAACGAATCTTTCGTGAGCTTAACATCCACCGCGAACTGGCCCCCGCAGGTTCTGGTTCCATGAAGGGTCTAGTAGAACAATGGTTTCACCAGATGCATTCCTCACAGAATCCTTCTCTTGAAAAACATGGGTTGATTGAGAAAAGACATGATTCCAAACATCATAAGGAGGCCTGTCTGACAATCGATGATTTTACAGTCATGCTGATCAACTTTGTGATTCATCATAACTGTTCGGTGCTCTCTGATTATCCATTAACTGCTGACATGATCTCTAAAAGAGTAAACCCGGTTCCAGTGGAGATTTTTAAATATGGTTGCGAAAAATATGGAACCCCAAAACCGATTTCCAATATTCCACAGTATTATTTCAGTCTCATGCTTCCACAGAGTGCAAAATACGATCGCCGTGGAATCCGCTGCAACGACCTATTCTATATCAACAAAAATGATCATGAACTTCTTGCTGACATGTATAATGCACACACTAAACGTATCGAGTTCCCTGTGCGTATTGATCCACGTGATGTAGGCTCTGTATACTATATCAGAAATAATCGTATCATGAGAGCATCATTGAATTCTGATAAGACGGGAAATGCAGATGTTGCAGGAATGACGTTAAGCGAATGGACATTGATTATCAAATCTCTTCGAGCAAGACGTCGAAACCTTGAGATCAATAAGCAGCAGTTTGATACTTATATCGAAAAAGTAAACGAACTGATTGTTAAAAATGCAAAGAAGGTTGTGACTAATCAGCCAACAACCCAGAATCTTTTAGAAAACCGGGCAAAAGAAAAACATCTCGAATCAAATAATCTTCGAATGTTTGACTATCTTAACCAGTATCTTGATGAGCAGTTTGGAGAAACTGTATCTGCATCCCTGTTAGAAGCCGAAATGCCTAATACTTACGAAGTGCTTGATTGTGATATAGATGATGAGAACACCAATATCGGTGGATTATCTTCAGATGCTTCTGAAATGATAGAAACTCGGGAAAATTCTGATGACTTTGACATCAATATTGCCGAAAACCCAGCCGCATACCTTGCAAAACTTCTTGCTGAAGGCTGGACCCCAGGAGGTGACAAATAAAAATGAAGTGTTTTAATGATACATATGAATACGCAGATGACGTAGATCCTAAAACCAATCAATATGGCATTGTGGATTTCAGCAAGATTGAGTATGTTGAAGCGCGATACGTTAAACATTTTGATCCGGAGAATAATGGCAATCCCTGTATCGAAGCACTGCCCAGACCTAGAATCCTTGAAGAATGTACCCTGGATTATTTCAAGCCTATCCTTGGGTATAACATGTCAGAAATACAGGCGCTTCCTTCCGGAGAGCGTATCTACAGACTCAATCAGCTCCGTAAACTCAGGCTCCCTATAGCGTTTGACTATATGCTGGAAGTGGAAATGCACAATGCATTGATTCGTTCCTATGAAAACAGATATCAGTTCTACGACCCAGAAATCCCGGTATGGATGGCCGTTGACCGAAGCAACGGAGTCAAGTTCCCGGCGCAGGCTAAAAATGATACTTGTGGAAAATATATTACCAACAAGACTTCCAGTGTCAGCGGTTGGTCTCTTCTCGGTGGATCCGGAACAGGAAAAAGTTCTGCCATAGATATCCTAAAATCTCACTATCCACAGGTAATAGAGCATCCTCTCACCAAGGGAAACCTGAAACAGATTGTATTTCTGCATGTTTCATGCCCTGCAAACTCAAACTTCAAGGTCCTCTATTCGACCATTGGACGCGAAATAGATAATGCCCTTAGTTACACGACCAGTGTATATCAGAATCTCCTGAGTAATTCAAAAGATCCTATAAGCACGGTTGTTCAGCTAATACAGAATTTCTGTATTGGAATTATCATCTTTGATGAGATTCAGGAAATCGACTTCGCCGGTACCAAATCAAATACCTTTGCAAGTTTAGTTACTATAGGAGAACTTTCAGGTGTAGCAATAGCTGTATCCGGTCTCGAATCTGCATACAGCAAAATGTTTAAGAAAGTCTATACAGCAAGGCGCGTCGGGAAGGTCATTTCTTCTAATCGCTACTGTTTTGATAAATCCAGTCTCAAAACCCTTATGAGCTTGATTTTCTCTTATCAGTGGTTTGATAAAAAGGTGTCACTCACTGATGAAATCGTTGACCGTTTTGAACTGTATACAGGTGGCCGTATTGATCAGCTGATTACGCTTTATTCATACATGAACTACGAGTATCTGATATCTCCAGAAAACAAACGGCCAGAAATAAACGGCAAATTTGTGGATCTTTGTATTGATAAATACTATGGGGATATGAGGAGGCTTCTTGCCGAAGCTACCATTTATCATAAGAAAAACGGTGATTTTGACGGGCGTATGCTTGAAGCTTTTGAAAAAGCAAAGCAGAACCTCAATGACCTTCTAGGAGACGATGAACAGGCAGATATGGCTGAGCATCTTTCTTCGCAGGAGACTTTACAGGCTATGAATTCATTTGCCAATACACAAAGCAATGTTGTTCAAAACGTGCAGAAACTGTTCCCACAGTTTGAGATATCTCAAATCATCGAAACGCTGAAAACTGTTTATAACGAACCTGGCAGCAGCTGTCTTGATGATTCGGTACTTTCAGGCCGTGTTATTCAAGTTCTTCTTGGAACAACGAATTCTTCTTCATTGGAAGATACTTCTAAGAAACCTAAAATAGCAAAAAAGAAACGTCCTGATGCAAATCTGCTTAAACAGAACTTATTAAATGTATATCACCAGCAATAAAAAAAGAGGTTCTACACTTAGATGTGTAGTTCCTCTTTTTTACGCTTTATTGTAAATCTCGTAATCTTACTTTGAAGTAAAACGAGATTTGGAGTTGTTTAACGAGATTTGGAGTTGTATATTAACAGCTAGAAACTAGCTCTTATAAGTGTAGTACTCTTTCTTTGATTTCTTGTGTTCTTCCTTG
>ENA-OWPL01000542-OWPL01000542.1-human-gut-metagenome-genome-assembly--contig:-NODE-542-length-26774-cov-32.429357_pt1 | contig 26774 bp, 41 predicted proteins | sample MGYA00248263_ERZ651844 | MGnify/ENA primary metagenome ERZ651844 (study PRJEB26924, sample SAMEA4378256) | human gut metagenome | biome: human gut; feature: human-associated habitat; material: faeces...
CCTGGGCTATGTGCTCCATTGGGCTTTCAGCCCGCCCTTGCTAAATCCGAAACTTATTAAACTCACTAAACTTATTAAACTCATTAAACTCACTTACTTCTTCGCCGCCTTATCGACGTTTCGCTCGAAGTCAGTCCAGAGGCGCTGCTCGATGCCAGCCGCTTCGGTCTGTTCGGTCATGGCGAGGAACTTATACGGACGCATACGCCCTGTGCTATGGCCTGAGCGGCTATAGTCGCGCCACTTTTTCTGAGCAAAACGGCCTTGGCGATATTGTGCGCTGCCCTTGCGGCGGCCCACGTTGCGCTGTTTCGTACCTTCCTCGGCAAATAGAAGTACAGGCTTCTGCTTGCCCTGGCGGTTGGTATGAATGCCTTTCTTCGCTCCGTGAGGCTTAACGCTCACCATAAAGCCCGTACCGTAGCGCTTGGGGTAGACGCGAGCGTAAACGCCCTTGTCCACCCCCGTCTTGGCCGAAAGGCCCGAAGTGCGTACCTTCGTCTGTGCTGCTTTCTTTAGGCGATTGGCCTCGCGCCTCATCGAGGCGGCTATGGCCTTGCGTTGCTCCTTAGGCGAGAGGCTGGCGTAAAGCTTTGCCAATTCGCGCTGAAAGGTCTGCAGTGCTTTCTCGTTGTCGTTGTCCATTAGCAACGGAGTTTGAAGGTGAGCGACTGAACGTAAGCGTCGTCCGTCCACGACTCAGCGGCATCAACTAAGAAGGACGAGCGGACGGTCAACCCTGCCGAGGTGGTAATGCTCACGTTGTCGAGTGCTTCGCGCACGGCCTCAGCCAAAGCCACAGAGCCATTGTAAGTGGCCGCATAGCAATCCACTACGATCGTGGCCGTGTCGGCACTCTGGGAGTGTTTGGCAACGGCCGTTTCGAGGGCCTCGCGATGATAGCAGACGTAAGGGAGTATGGCCTCATCTGTCACGACGGGGAAGACTCTCGTTACTTTCTTCTGCAATCTTTCGCTCAGCACCTCGTAAACGGCAGTGCCTGCGCTTAATACTGTTTTCATAAGCGGAGTATTGTCTTTAAGCATCACACGTTGACGCGCTGACAGAGGAGCGAAAGCATTCCCTTACTGCGGTTAGGCTCAATGGCCATAACGGTGTAGAGGTGTTCGCCCATGAGCTGCACGCGCCACCCCTCACCAATGGGGTGTACATCGCGAATGCGGAAGGTGACGGTGTAAGCGGCAAAGTGTTCGCCTACCTCTTCACTCCGAGCGCCCGCCCACTTGACGCGCTCGGCCCAAATCGTTCGGGTCGGGGTGTAAGTGGTTTGCTCTTCGCCGTATTCGTTCGTCGTCTGAACGGGGCGAAAGAGTTGTAAGTGATATCTCATTCCTCCCGCACGCATAGTCTTCTGTATTGTTTGATGATAGATGAAGCGCCCCACGGGATTTCACTGTACTGCTGCGGAGCATCGTTTTCGCGGTGGTCGTAAGCCGATCCTCCTACCAACAGAATAGCTTGCACCAAGGGAGCGGGCAGTGACCCACCGCCCATTAGCTTTAGCTCATCGAGTGTGCGGTTTGTAGCGCGCACCACTGAAGCCTCAGCGGCATCAAGGCATTGCTGTAGGTAGTCGTCGTCGTCGCTAAAATCATCTGCGCGAACGTGTTTTTTAAATAGGGATAGGGCTACTTCTGACATAATATGGATGTGTGCTTAGTCTCTAAAGATTACTATTTCCATGACTTATCATTACAAATGTGGCTCTTCGTGCGCTCCGTTACCCATCACCGAGAAGTTGAAAACCCCTCACCGAGAAGTCAGAAACCCATCACCGAGAGGTAGAGAGCGCATCGCTGAGCGCGTTGCTACGACATTGCGTACTGTGCTTGCTCTTGCAGTTGCTTGTTGAGCGTGCTTGAGGGGAGGAACGCGACGTGGAGCGAGCGAATGTGCTTCGCGCTTACATCGTCTTTGTTCATCTCGCCCCCATTTGAGCGCAATGTAGTGCGGAATGAGCCAAGTGAGCCAAGCTTTACCATACCGCCACTTTGTAACTTTTCGGCAATGGCCTCTTCAAAGGCACAAAGGGCCGTGAGTACGTCGGCATGGGTGAAGGTGGTTGCTTCGCTTATGCGTTCGCAAAGTTTGTCGCGCGTGATAGTACCGCTATAGCTGATAGCGGGGAAGTAACGCCACTTTTGGTCGCGTGAGTTCTTGATACTACGTGTTACTAATTTAATCATGCTTGGGGCGTTTTATCGGTTTTCTTCTTATTGGCTTTATATACATTCTTAAACTCAACGTTTTGGAGTAATAGCTTATTATTAATCCACGTCGAAGGCACGTAGCGCACGCGAGCTTTCTGAACGAGTGCTGAACTTACATCGTCTTTGATTTCGACACCTACTGACTTCGCAGTAAGGCGGAACGACCCAAGAGAGCCAAGTCGGACGGTGTAGCCTGAGAGCAGCGCGTGGAGGACTTGTCGTTCAAGTTCTTTGAGTACGCCCATAGCGTCGGCACGCGTGAGGGTACACTTCGCGCTGATTTCGGCCGCCAACTGTTCGAAGTTGGTAATGGCCGCGGGTAGGGGCGCGGGATAGTACATCTTCTCGCCCGTCTTAAAGTTCTTGCGAATGAGGGGTTTGTATAGATAGGTCATGGTAATAGTGTCTTTTTAGGTTAGGACTTTTTTAATGTGCAAATGTGCAAATGTGCGAATGGTCGCCTTTGTACGCTGAGTAAGTAAAACATTATTCAATCATTTGCACATTTGCACATTCGCACATTTGCACATTAACTCAGCATTTGCACATTCTCACATTTGCACATTGGCCGAGCGCTTACGCGCTGGCCACTTTGCCCAATGCAAAGGCTTCGGGGCGGAGCGTAGTCGTGCCGTAGTTGACGTTGAGGACGAAGTCTACTGCGTCCTTGCGGGCTTGGCTGTATGGGTCAATGATAAACGAGATGTCGCCAAACATGCCCATAGGCTGGTAGCGCCAGTCGCCAAGGCCAACGAAGCCTTCACCAATGTAGTGAGTGCAGAAGACGGGGAGGCCCGCAATGTGGTCGTTCTCACATACCATGATGCCAGAACCCGCGTCCTTCGGAGTGGCTTCGGCAATGGCCTTTTGCGCTTGTGTCATAACCCAGCACAAGTTGCTACCGTCAACGCCAGAGGCCAACACAGCTGCCTTCATCTTGTTGAAGTCGGCAAAGGTAGGAGTGGCACTCAGCGCGGTCGGATTAGCGGCCTTGGCTACGAATGGGCCTACTAACGTAGTAGCCGCGGTAGCCTTCGTGGTAGAGAACAAGATCTTGTTCAGCAACATGGCTACAGACTGAGGCATTACTTTCTTCACAATCGTTTCGATGATGCCCTCCGTCTGAATGATCGTCTGACGCGTTACAGGAATGGCCACGCCAATGCGCTGAGGTGAGGCGGTGAGCTTTGAGAGTTTAATCTTCGTGTCGGTGAGCGCAACGCCCTCGCCTTGGATTTGTGCCTCAACGGCCTCGTAGGTGGGCCATACGTAATCACCCGCCAAACCTGTAGGCATGGGGAGACCTACCTTGTCGAGGATTAAGCCCTCTACCAATGGGTCGAGAATGTCTTGTGTCTTGAGCGGAATGATGCCGCCCGAAGTGGCGTCGCTCACTAACATGAGGTCGTTCATGAAGACGATTTGTGTCTGTCGGCCAGCCTCCATGTTCTCACGCACCAATTTGTTGGCTTTAGCAATAAGGTTGGGGTTCTGCTGCGCTTGAGCGGCTTCAGCTTGCATACGCATGCGGAGCAACTCATTGTCGCGCACTAAGGCTTCGTACTCTGCGCTCTCAGCCTCAGTGCGTTCGCGCTTTTCCTGCTCGCAGAGGTCGGCAATGGCCGAGATGCGAGCGCAGTTCTTTTGGTATTTGTCAACGATTTGACGTACCGTGAGTTTGTTCATAATCGTAATGAATTAATTGTTTATTAAATGGTTAATGCTTTAAAGTGATTGCTTTGCCGCGCTGCGCATGGCCTTTACTTGTTCCTCGACGCGGAGGGCTGCAGCGTTGTCTGGTTGAGGGGTGGGAGTCAATCCGCGCAGATCGCGTGCGTTTACTTCCGTGTCGGGGTAAGCGGGCATGGGCGTGAGCGTAAAGTCGTAGATGCCAAGAATAACATGAATGGTGTAAAGCGTTTCAGCCTTTCCCGTCTCCTTGTTTTTGGTCGTCTCGCTCGTCACGTCGGGTTGGCGGTACGAACAAGAGAACATGAAGGAGCAGCCGTCGATGTCGCCCCGTCGTACGAGTTCGAGCGCGCGGTCGCCGTCGTCGGTGTTGGGCGCATCGAAGGAGAAGTGGACGCCCCGCTCGTCTACGTCGTACTGTAGCGTACCCTCTCCGCGCTTGCTGCGTGCGAGCAGTGTGGCAAAGTCGTGGTTCATGGTCATCTTGATGTCGCAGCCGTCGAGTAGGTCCTTCGTTATGGCTTCGGGGGCAATCTGTTCGCGCACGACTTCGTCCTCGTTCTCCCATAGCGGGGCAGAGGGCGTGTTGAACAGAATGGCGTATCCCTCAATGGTGCGGCTCTCGCCCTCGCCCTCGCTGCCTTGACGGCTGCGCACGTGGACGGTGCCTGAGGAGTGGAATTGTAATTGCTTATTCATAAGGTGTAAATGTGCTAATGTGGGAATGTGCTAATGTGTTAATGAGTGGCGCAGCCATTAGCATATTAACACATTAGCATATTAATAATGTGTGTTAGTTGTCGGTGGTTGAGTTTGCCCCCATTTCGTTCAGTCCCTTCAAGTTGGCGCTGACCAATGGGCGGTCGCCTCCCTCGACGGGTGGCATGTTCTCAGCACGTCGCCAGTCGTTGACGGTGTAGATACCTGCTGCGATCGTCTGCGTCTGATACTGCACGCGGCTCGCGAGGTCGCACGCATAGAGGCTGCGGCGGTCGAACTCAAAGCGGCGCTCACAACAGAGCGAAGGCTCGATGAGCTTGCGGTGGAGTTCGCTCTCTATCTTACGGAGTAGGGGGTTGAGCGTGTTGGATAGGAAAGCTACGTTGGCCATTTCGGCACTCTTGTAGTTGTTGCTCGTGTCGTCAAAGACGAATGAGGGGTGAACCCCGAAGAAGCGACACAACTCGCGTACCGTAAACTTTCGGCTTTCGAGGAATTGCATGTCGGTGCTGGAGAGCGAGAGTTGGTTGAACTTTACTTGCCCTGGTAGGCTGACAATCTTCTTCCCTTCGGAGAATGATTGGTCGAGGTCGGTGGCCGTCTTGGCCAATTCGTCGTCTTGATAGTCGCCAAATCCGCGCACGCTCGTGTCGTTGCCTACGATGCCGCGCACGTTGCCTCCATTGGCAAATCGGTTGAGCGTCTCATTGTCTCCTGTAGCGGCTATCTGCGTAGTAAGGCGCGCAAAGGTCAGGGTGCTGATGCCCTGTTGTCCGTCGATGGTGAGGTTTTTGAGGTGTATCACTTCTTCCTCAGCGAATGTGCCGCTTAGGCAGTTGGTCATGTCCATTACCGTGTAGGTGCGATTAATGGTGTCGTGACTCACGGTGCCAGGCTGGCAAAGCACAAGGCGATCTACCTCAAGCGTGGGCGAGTACTGCGGCACGATGTAGGCATTACCCGTCAGCAACATCTGCTGCACGGCTTGCGCCCAGAAGTCGAACGCGGAGTAAAGCTCGTTGGGCTGCACGCTCAGTAGATAGTGGAGGCGCGACTGGCGGTCGTCGACGAAGATGCCGCCCTTTAGCTTCATATAGCGGAGGGGCAAGTTGGCCACGCTCTCTGAAAGCAAACGCACGCAGCGATAGACGGTGCTAATGGCTAAGGGATCGCCCACCGCTGAGGTGAAAAGCGGCAAAGCCCCAGCGCGGGCGGTCCTACCCTCTGACGAGGAGTTAGCACCCTCGCTGCTGCGTTTTATCTTGAATAGTCTGCGTAATACGTTCATACCCTACGCGCAAAAGGTATGTAGGTGGTACCACCTTCGGGCGTTTTTCTTTGAAAAAAGTGAGGATTGCTTGGAATAATATAACATTATTGCTATATTTGCAGTGTCTAAAACAATGTTCTTTGAAATTATGAAGCAGAATGAATTTTATGCCCAATTGCGTTCTATTGGTTGCGTTTTGGTGAAACATGGAGCTAATCATGATATATGGTACAGTCCAATTACCAACAAAAAATGGCCAGTGCCACGTCATGGCAGCAAGGAGTTAGCCAAAGGCACAGAACGAAGAGCGCGCAAGGAGTTAGGATTATCTTTTGAATAATTCTTACTCCGCCCTTCGGGGCTTAAATCTGTAGATTGTTTCAAAGTATCAGTGGTTCAGACAAAGGGGTGCTACTTTTTAGTAGTATCCCCATTTTTCAATAGAAAGCGGTAAAACATTAATACGATATGAAAAAGGAGAAGGTTACAGTGACGGTCGAAAAGGACACTGACGGCCGTTTTGCTTGTTACGTTGATAAAGAGTTCGCGCACTTTGGCCTTGCTGGATATGGCGACACGGTAGCCGAGGCAAAGGCCGACTTATATGCGTGTTACAACGAGATGAAGGAGTTAGAAGAGGCAGAAGGGCGCAGCATGCCTGAATTGGAGTACACATTCAAGTATGATATACAATCCTTCTTCAACAACTTCCCTTACTTGAACATCTCTCGTGTGGCCGAAATGGCCCATATCAACCCAACTTTGATGCGCCAATATGCTTGTGGCGTGACCAAAGCTGGTGAAAAGCAATATGACAAACTGCAGGAGGCTGTAAAAAATATTTCGATGCAGTTAGCATCGGCTACATTTTAAAATAGCAAGCATTCAAAGAACGTTTTTAGACACATTTATTTTGCCACGCGCGCTTGCCGCGTGGCTTTTTATTGCTACCTTTGTAATTAACCCATAATTATAATATTTCATTAATCTATGATACCCCTCGTTGCGAAACGCGGAGTATCTTTTTTATCCCACTTTTTTCATTTTTCTATTTTTCGTATTAAAGTAAAAGCGCCCCACCATTGTTACATGGTGGGGCGCTTGATTGTTTTGCGCCCTCAGGTGGCGGGCGCGGTGTGTCAAATAACTATATGAAATACAAAGTACCTGAGTGGGGTTTGTTACATGCAAAAATACTAATATTCTCGTATTAACGGCAGAGGGGAACAACATAAAATATCGATATTCACTGATGTTTCGGAATTAGCAATGACGGGCTGAAAGCCCAATGCAGCACATAGCCCAGGGCAAGCGAAGCGACACCCTGGGTATCACGCGTTGGAGCAGTCGCGCCCTGTAAGGGCAAAAGCATTAAGACATTTCAAGACGAGTACAGACAAACCTTGTTATCATACGGTGTAGATACGACGTATGTGTTTAAGAATTAATGCTTTTGCCCTTACAGGGCGCGACTGCTCCATCACGCGATACCCAGGGTGTCGCTTCGCTTGCCCTGGGCTATGTGATACATTGGGCTTTCAGCCCGCCCTTGCTAAATCCGAACTTTGGTATTAATACGTTTTTTCTTACCGCTCATAATCTATAAACAGTCTCAAGCACATGAGCATCGTTATGAGTCCGTCAATCTTTTGATAGCGAGCGCGCTTAATGGGCTTAGAGTTGCCGAGGTTGTCGGTGTCGAGTCTGGCATTGCCAAAGCAGTAGGCGTTAATTGGGTTAGGATTGATGAAGATGTGGCCCGTCTTGCAGCCATGCTCAAAGGATTGGACGGGGGCGGTAAAGTTGCCGTACGTCTGTTTCACTCCGCGCAGTACGTCACGCGCGCCTGATGCGGCCAACATGTTGATAAGTTCTTGGCTCTTCCAAGGGTCGTAACCTATAGAGAGTATGCGCACGGAGCGGTTGACACGCAACACGTAGTCGACGATCGTGCGGTAATTGATGACAGGGCCTTGCGTCAGCGTGAGGTGGCCCTCGGCCGCCCACTTGCGGTAAAGGCGCTCGTTGGGGTGGCCCGCTAAAGCTTCGTCGGGGAAGAAGTAGGCCGTATGGAAGGTGAACGACTTCTCTTCGGGCGAGTAGAAGCCAGTCGTCACGGCCGAGAAGTCGTCGCTCTCGCTCAAGTCGATAGCCACCATTGCATCGGGGCGGCCCTTGATCGCGTCGAGCGTGAAGGGACGCATGATGTCGGTGGCGAGGGTGGCCGTTATCCATGAGCGCTGCTGCTGTTCGGCATAGACGTTGAGCAGCTTCGTGCGAAAGGCCAACATCGCCTCTGCACCGTCGCGACGTGCTGCACGATATTCGGCTTCGTAAAATTCGAGGCTAACGGTCACGCCCATGTGGGGGTGGACCTTGCGCCACGTTGAGGGTTGGTCCTCGGGGTCGTCAACGTCGGGTTCAAAGAGGTGGGCAAATACGCTATCATCGTCCACCTCGCCCAGTAGCAGACGTTTGTAGCCTTGCAACTTGGCGTAGAATGGGCCTTCAAACACGTCGCTCGCGGTGGTGATGATCACTGTAAGGGGGTTCTGTCGCACGCCCATAGAGGTAGTAAGCACGGTGAGTAGCTCATTGGTGCGCGCTTGGGAGTATTCGTCGATTAAGACGGTCGATGCGTTCAATCCGTCCTTGGTGCGGCTGTTGCCTGTCAGACACTGAGCAAAGGCCGTGCGGTCTTGGCGTCGGCTCTTGATGACGTCTTCGTTCACCGTATAGCGCAAGCCGCGCGGGTCGAGCCTACGCACGCAGCCGCGCAAGACGTTAAAACCTTTCTTTGCTTGGTCGTAAGAGTTGGCGCCAAAGTAGCACTCAGCATTGGCGTCGCCAAAGAAGAGGTCGTAAAGGGGGAAGGCAGCACCTGAGGTAGTCTTCGAAAACTTTCGGGGTACAAACAGACATACCTCACGCACGATGCGACGCCCCCGTTGCCAAAAGCCATATACGGCCGCAAACTGGAAGCACTGCACGGGCGTCAACTTGTAGTGCTGCATGCCTTCCTTGCCAGGGAAGTAGAGCGACTCGTAGAAGAGGTAGAAGCGGCGTACCTTGCGAGCGTCAAGCCCATAACGCTTCACCATACGCAGGAAACGCTCAACGGCCAACTGCTCCCAAAGGTTATGCTCGGTGGGGCTGTCGCGCACCATTGATACGTACACGTAGAGCCGAGGGTCGACCGCCTCAAGGTGGTACGACTCCAACGATTTAGCAGCGAGCGAACGCGATACGCGCTGTTTCTCCTCTCGATAGCGGTGGGCTTCTTCTTCGGTCATTCTAAATTAATTTAAATGTGCAAATGTGCAAATGTGCAAATGTGCAAATGTGCAAATGCGTGGTCAATGTGCAAATGTGCGAATGTGCAAATGTGCGAATGTGCAAATGTGCGAATGTGCAAATGTGCGAATGGTCGCCTTTGTACGCTGAGTATTTAAAACATCATTCAATCATTCGCACATTTGCACATTCGCACATTAAACTACTGTTCATTAATGAGCTTTTGGGTTAGGTCTATCAATGGGTCGGAACTCTGGTCAGTGGTCAACTCCTCAGTGGTGAGTTGTAACTGCTTCATCTGTCGCGTGACGGAGGCTTGTGCGTCGCGCTGAATTTTAAACACGGGGTGCGGCATCATCTTACGGCCGTAGCGTGTCTCCTCCCACACGACGGTGGTGTCGAGGCGGTCAATCTCATCAGTGGCGAGTTCGAGCGTGCGCATAGCTCCTGCCAACGATTGTATCTGCATTTCGAGGCTGGTGTTATAAGTACCCGACTTCTTGAGTGCCTTGGTGATGCGGGCATACCATTGTTTGGTGGTGCGTGCCATATTATCAATGTGTTAATGTGCAAATGTGCAAATGCGTGGTCAATGTGCAAATGTGCGAATGTGCAAATGTGCAAATTGTCGCCTTTGCACACTGAGTAATTAAAACATCATTCAATCATTCGCACATTTGCACATTTGCACATTCGCACATTTATTAATTATTGTTTAAGGGTGTTGAATTGCCCAAAGTTCCATAAATCGAAAAAAATGCTCGCGCAAAAAAAAGGGTTTGGGCGGGGTTTAACGCACCCCCACCCCCCCTTAAAAAAAACCGCCCCCCGTGTGAGCGTGAGCGCTGATGAGCGATGAGGGTAGGGAGAAGGCCGCGTTTCTTACTCCGTTTTTATTCGTTTTTTGTTCGTTTTCGGCCGTTTTTGGTACGTTTTCGGTCGTTTTTGAGTGCCTTACTCGTCGCCAAAGAAGCGTTTGTTAACGCTTTCGGCCTGCCGCGCCTTGCGTTCGGCATTTGCCTTACGGCCAGAGCGGCCCAACTCTGTGTGCGTCAGCACGTGGCAGTCGTGGCAGAGGGCGCGGAGGTTGTGTGCATCAAACATTAGCCGCTCCTTCTCCCTCGCGGTCGTACCCTCTTCGACTGGGCGCACGTGATGCACCTCAGTAGCAGCCGTCGTGCGGCCCTCAGCCTCACAACGTTGGCACAGAGGGTGAGCCGTGAGCACCATGCGCCTTAGCTCCAACCAATGGCGCGTGTGTATCATTCGCTTATAGTCTTTGTCTTTAGCCATAGTCTTACGAAATATTATTCAATCCTCCTACGGTGGTGGCGCACGGTAGGCATGGTGTTAGAAGGTGTGCGCATAGAGGTAGCCATGCGCTCAAAGGTGGCCGCGATGTAGTCCTCATCATCGTCAGTGGTGGAAGTAGCCTCAGCCTCAGCCACCATACGCGCATATACACGCAAAAGTACGACGCACATCTCGCACGTCGTACTAAAGCGATAAGTCTTGCGTATGCGCTCCAGCTCTCGATATAGCTCGGGCGGCACGCTGAGGTTGATTCGTCGTCGCGTCACTGTTATTTTTTTAATATGCTAATGTGCAAATGTGCAAATGGTCGCCTTTGTACGCTGAGTAATTAAAACATTATTCAATCATTTGCACATTCGCACATTCGCACATTCGCACATTCGCACATTTATACATCCCTCTCTTGTTTGGTCTTGCCTTCGGATCGTTCCCTCTCGCGATAGGCCTCAGCGCGGTCCTCAAAGTAGCCGCGCCACAGTCCTCGCTCGCGGCCTAACACGTAGGCCACATAATTACTCATCAAAACCAGTACTAAGATACAAATAAATTGTGTCATTATCAAGTGCCTTTACAACTTCAATTGTCGTTTAATCTCCTCCTCATTATGATGCGTGATCGCTTCATAGCGGCGGCCGTCGTCATAACCCTCGGCACGGCCCTTCTCGTAACCGTCACGATAGCCTTCCTTGTGGCCGCGCTCACGGCCCATCGTGTAGCCTTCTTTCCAACGCGATTGACGAAGGCGCGCCACTTCGTCGGCCATTGACTCTTCGGCTCGATAGAAGCCGAACTTATACGTGAGCCATAGCACGACATATACGGACGTGGCGTAAAAAAGAATAGTCAGTACGTCTTTTAACATGGGTATCATCGTTTATTGTTCTTTATTCAATTCGTCTAAAAGATTTTGAGCGCAAGCCTTCGCCCACCAAAGTTCCTTCTCGGAAGCCTTACTTGCTGAGAACTTCCTAATGGTCAGCCAGCCTAACAAAATTTGCCCTTGTACTGCATAATCCTTTGCGAATGTGGTCTCGGACTCTTTAATCCTGAATGCAGTCATTTCGAGCAATGTTGTTCCTTTTGTAGCCATAGTGAGTTACATCTTATTGTAAGTATTTTAATTGTTGTATGTCCTCCTGGCTTAGTGCGTTGGGCGAGAGTCTTAGGATCTTGTCTAAGTGAGCGCGCACGCAGCGAGGGTAACGCAGCCGCCCGTCAGGACGACGGCTGAGCCAAATGATGCGCGCGCCCGCCTCTGCTTCTTCGGGGCGCGCAAAGAGTGGATCAAGTGTAGTTCTCTTCATAGGAAAGCCATTCATCTTCATAGTGCAGCCATTTATCTTTAAAGTCAGCCATTACTCGGTAGTTGTAAGCTTTGTGCCTCTCCTGAAATAGGGCGAAAGTTCTTTTACACCCTAAAAAGGGGTATAACTCAATGTAAATAAAATCACACCTACCGCTAAAGCTCACCTCGATGATGCTTGCACGTGTGTTGAATTGCATCGTCTGTGTCTCACGTAGGTAGTTTAAGATGTCGGCCTTCGTCGTCTTCTCAATAGGTGTCATTTTATCACGCTTTGAAGTTGTTCGTAAATGTGGCGGTCGCTCTTCATGCGCAGCAGTGCGCGGCGTACCTTGTCGCGATACTCATCGTTGTCGCCTGTGCGGTCGGCTATGAGCAACACTATATCGGCATAGTAGTCGCTACACTCACATGCATCGTCGGCACACTCAATGCCGTAAAGCTCCTGTGCAAAGCTATCCCATGCGCGACGCGCACGGTGGGTAGCTTCGAGGGCATACTTTAGGCGCTGCTTCAGTCCTTGCTTCATGCCGAAGCCTAATCGCTCAACACGCGTCTCAGCGTTGAGCATAAGCGTACTCGTCACGTCGCCCATGAGGTAAGCCACGTTGGTAAGAATGCGCGTGGCTTCGGGTATCTGTTCACGGGGTACGAGTTCTTCTTTCTGTTTCATAGTGTGTAAGAGTTATAGATTGTGTAGGGTGCTTCATCGAAAGCACAAGAATTTAAAGCCATACTCCTTTGCTCTGCGCTCAGTGGATAGGTTGCGCCGTGTGTCGGGTGCGAAGTACCAGAGCATGGAGCGGCTCTGAGTGTAAGGAATGTAACCAAGTAGAGACAACGTTTGGCGTATCTTCCGCGTCTTCTTGCTATGCGCGGGGGCGAAGTAGAAGTTGTGGCGCGGTTCTTGGCCACTCAGGATGCGGAGTTCGTCCATGCGTCGTTGGCGGTGGAGGCGTCTCCCCCGCTCCTTGTAACGCTCCTTGTAGAGTTCGGGGTTTGCCTTCTTATCTATCACGTAGTAGGCGCGAGCGTGGAGCATAGCGTGTCGCAACGTCTCGCGCTTGTAAGTAGGGTCTTTCTTCACTTCATAGGAGTTGGCCAACTTATACACCATATCAATTCCACACCCCAACTCGTGGGCCATGTCCTTAGCGGGCGTAATGGGGAAGCGACTCCTAAACATTTGTTCGCCTTCGGGGGTAAGGCGGTACGCTCGCCTCCCCTCCTCTGTGTAAATGTACTTCGGGTTGTACATAGTATTCGGTACGTGTTGTAATGTTCGTTATGATTGTTGCGCGTTTTTTGTCTCCTTGTCGCGCAAGCGGATAAACCCTCTACGCTCACACTCGCGTAGCAGTTCGTAATCATCAGACGATACCATGCAGGGCGTTTCGCCATTGATGTTGACGTAACCACTCGGCATTCGAAACCGCTCACAGATGCGGAGCCGCGTTTCACGACGGCAGCGCCAGTATACCACTACGTAGATGAGTTGTGCCATAGTGCTTTATCCTTTTCGTTACTTTTTGTTTTATCTGAAACTTCCGTTTTTGAATACAACGACGTGCATCATTTCGTTCATACGGTCAACCAATCGCACGCCATACCTCTGCCGTAGCTCTTGCCCCGTTAGGTTGGTAGTGACAAGGGTGAAGAGGCCACGAGCGTAACGCGCCTCCAGTAGTTCGGTGATCGGTTCTATCACATTGCCGTAGTCTACCACCTCGGCAGGTTCTGTGCCTACATCGTCAATGGCTAACACGCCAACGCTCATGAGGTGAGCCTTCGACGTCTTGTAGGTGGCAGCCACGTGGCGAGCCTCAACGAAGCGTACCGTGTCGAGGTCGTACTGCAGGAACTCCGTTGGCAGCATACTTCGCGCCCTGAGCCATTCCACGGCATTCTGCAGGGCCAACGCCAAGGTGGTCTTACCATTGCCCGTTGTGCCACAGAATAGCAGCCCATTGGGTTGCGGCCCAGTAAGGTGGTGAGCCACTTCGCCTACGATGCGCGTCGTATCTTCGTCCATTTGCAGCGTGCGCCCTCTGCGCTCCACCTCCACCTCGTAGGCAGAGTAGAGCAGGCAATAAGCGTCTGCGACCGCCAGGGGAAGCCTAAAGACGTGTGCTGTAGTCCGCTGCCGAAGTAGCTGCGACATCAACTCCTTTGCGTCGGGCAAGGGAGCTGGCATTGCTATTTTTCGTGCCATGACAGTTGCGATTTTGTTGTTGTTGAATGCGAAGCCACGAAGTAAAGTGGCGTTTGAGGTCGGTGAGGTCGGTGTGCTGCGCCTTGTCGTTGACGCGACAGTCGAGCGCAAAGGCGTCAAGCCACTCGCGTAGCTCATCGTCGCCCAAGTGGTAACGCATACGCACCAACTCACACCATGAAGCCTCAGCCCTCAACGATGCTAACAATCCCGTAAACGAGGCTTCAACGTCTTCCGTCGTCGGTGGCGACGGTGGCGCTTTTTCTACATCGTCTTTTTCTTTACTTTCCTTTACTTTACTTTGTGTACTTTCTTGCACACTTTTGTGCAGAAATGGTGCTTTCTTGCACAAGTTTGTACATTTATCGGCTTTTTTACCGAAGATTGATACATCTTTAGTCGAACTTTCGACAGTTTCAGTCGAATTTTCGTCTAAAAGGTTGTACGCTTCTATCGACGCTGCACGCCTACTATCTACGCATATCTTTTTATATCGTTCTTGAATACCTCTACTCGTCAGTACACCTTCCTCGTCAAGCATACGCCTGTCTAACAACCCTAACGTAAGGCAGCTCTCTAAGACTTCTTGTATATACACCTCTCCATACCCCGTTTGTTCCGAAATGATGAAGGGCAACTCTTTATCCCACGTCATGAAATACCCACTCTTGTAAATATAGCATAGCAGGAGAGCATATACTGCGATAGCCTTACCACCGTTACGCCGAATTAACTTGCGTATCTTAATATCCTGAAAAAAGTCTACCTCAAAGGGGAAGTAGTCTAAGCCCGACTTCTTCTGTCGGCTCATAATTCGTGTGGTTTCGTGTAAGGTCAATAAGTAGCACAACACTGCGGCCCTCTTTGTTGCATTCCCCCCACCACTTATTGGGATGAGGCGGCCTCCTGTGTCATCGCCCGAGTTCGCATTGCAAGGATAGAAAGCTCATAGCGTCTTTCCCCCTCCTGTGTCATCCTCTTTCGTATTTGGACTGCGCATTGCAAGCTTCACACCTCACTCACTATATGTAAGCAATGGGGGAGCAACTCACACCGCAGCGTCGTGCTTTAATGGTTGATAGTGTACAAACGGCTTATTTATTCATGGTCGCTCAGTATCTCAACGATAGGGGTAAGGTTGATGCCTAACACCTCATACTCGCTAAACTCAGTGTCGCTCATACACTTGATGAATGTCTCGTAAGCATCAAGCATGTTAGGAGACAGAACCAAGTACTCACGCTTAACGATGCGCTCTTTGCCTGTCTTCTCGTTGACGAGAAGGCCTTCACAACGTACCTTATAGAACTTGTCGCCATTTAGAGAACTTACCCAAAAGGCTGCTATGTTGCGCTTCACGCAAGCCTCCACACCTACGTCTTCAACACCGTTATAAGCACATACTTTTTCAGTAGCACGCGACTCAGCCTCAGCGAAAGTGGCTGCACGCACTAACCACGTCTCCTTCATGTTGGTCTTCTCTCCTTTTTCGGTCACACCGTCATAGCTGACGCGTACCTCTACCCAAAATCTTTTGTTCATAATATTCCGTTTTCTGTAATAAAATGGTTGAGTGAGGAGTGTGGGAGTCGAACCCACTAATGTGCGATTGTTTCGAAGCTTATCCACTGCACGCCCAATAACCCAAAACCAACTTCATGCAGCAGACGACGATACCTCTCTTTGCCGCCTATCCGATTAACGGCCTATACTCCTCGTCTTTTCCATTACTATTCTCACGAACCGTAATGGAATACAATCTTAATAATCTAACTACCTTATTCACACGAATGCAACGCGGTCGGGAGTCGAACCCGACTAACGGCCTAAGCGCCTCAGCCTATTAGTGAGCGCGGTCTATCCGATTAACCACCTATCGCGTTATATTGACTATTCTATTCCTCACGAACCGAATAGTCCCACTCATTCTATGAAGAAATTAGAAGCCCATGGTCAGCGCGTGACGGGGCATACAATTAGAACTTTATAAATCATGAGTAAAACCATTTCACACCTTTCATTCACCCGCCTTGGCCCTTATCCAGCGCGCTATCTTGATTTTGATAGAGTTCTCACCCTTAGCACGCTCCGTATCGGCATAGCGGTCGTCACTATAAGGCGAAGCGCACGCCCAGCGGCTGCAATACGTCATCAAGGAGATGAGCGCGTCAGTCTCGTCGCCACTCTCCTTGTAAGCCGCCAAAATAGATGCAACACAATGGAGAGCATAGTCCATTCCTGCTTGCTCGTAGGTGTAGTCCCTTACAAGGTCAGGGAATTTGCAGCGCTTCTCAACACCGACGATGTAAAGCCTAAAGTCGATTAGCAATAGGTGCAAATCCTTGTTGTTGCGCTTTATTCTTTCCACGTATTCATGTACGTCTCCTTTATCCATATACTTACCAACATTTAAAAGTTATAACATACTAACGACCGTCGTAACGCTTACGCATCGCGCGCGTTTCCTCCTCGCGCTGCATCTTCAACTGGTCGTATACTTCGACCATGTGATGCTCGTCCCAGTCGTTTACTTCGTTAGTTTAATTATTAATGTATTAATTTGGGTTCCACTTTCGGCAAAGACTTTTTCACCTATTTCCTCCATATACCCATGTTGAGCCTCAAAGAATGCGCGAAACTTTTTACACTCGCTTTCGTTCGCTTGCAACCAATGGCAACTCGTTATAGCAGTTAGTACACCACCTTCAGCAAGTAAGTCGAACATGTGAAGAACGTGACGAATATCACTGTTCTTAGCAAATGGAGGATTGGCCACTATTGCCTTGTATGCCCCATCCGCGCATTGCAGAAAGTCTTCACCTTTATAGGTTGCATTCGCAAACTTCTTTAAGAACCCTCGATTCTCGGGCATTAATTCGTAGTAGTCAATATCCTTTTGGGGAAATTTACGCCAAATAGCTTTCATTAACCCCCCACGTCCTGCAGATGGCTCTAACACGATGGGAGCACACTCAATAGCGGTGTTCAGCGCTACCAATTTGTCAGCAAGTGCAGAAGGAGTTTCAAAGAACTGATACTCTTGTTGTAGTCGGCAACGTTCTCCTTTCCTTAAAATATCATATACCCTGTGCGCATCAAATGGGAATTTAAAACCTTGTGTTCTACCTCCCTCCCAACTCCCGCCTGCTTCGATAATGAATTGTTTTACCTTGGCATACGTTTCGGGCGGAAGCTGTATTTGTGGTAATCGTATAATGTTATCGTCATCAAGCGTCAATAGCTTAAGAATGTCCTCGGGCTTATACCCTTTAGGTTGCGCTTTTATGCGGCTCTTTTTCTTATTTACTTCGCTCTCAAGATCAATCCCGAACAATTCTCCAATTACAACGTTCAACTTTTTTTGTAGCTCATTAAAGTCTGCAAGAACTTTCATGAGAGCACACATTACATCGGTGTCTACGTGTCCGCTCTCGTCATATAGACTAATCTCTTTTAACTTATCAATAGTACACCCAAGTGAACTAATATCACCACCGAACGAATTGATCAAACTCTTTCCTTTGCTCATCTTTACTCTTCTGAATATATATTTGGGTTGTGTCGAGTCGTTGATGCCCTAATAGTTGAGATAATTGTGCGAGGTCACCCGATGCTTTTAAGTAGAACTTAGCGAACATGTGCCTAAAAGCGTGCGCGTGTAGTTTGTGCTTATCTATTCCGCATTTTGTGCCATACACCTTTAGCATTATTGAAAAGCCTCTCGTAGTAAGTAGGTCGCCACTCTTTGAGAGCATTACCAAACCGCTAAACCCATTCGCTTTAGCCTCATCGCAGATAGACCTGGGAAAGAACACGCGCCTTTGCTTTCGCCCTTTACTTATTATCAAAGCTTCACCGCTTACCACTTGTTCCCAACTTATTTTGCTTAGTTCGCTTATGCGCATACCTGTTACTCCTAAGAGCTTAACCATATAATAGAACCTCATTTTTCCATTGGATCTTAACCACGTTAGCAGAGCATTAAACTCTTCCTCGGTCGGCACATTTTCAAGGTCTAAGCTTCGGTCCGTCTTAAAACGCTTAATGTCAATGGGCTTTTTCCGCATCTTAGCATAAAGCCGCAGACCGCATAGGCGCAAGTTAATCGTGTTTGCCTTTAATCCTCGAGATCTTAGCGTGTTAACGTATGCCTTTACTTGCGTGTTGGTCATTTCATCAGCATAACAAAAGAAATCAGACAGAGCAAAGAGGTAACTCTTAATCGTATTCGGGCTAAAGTCATTTTGTTGTTGTAAATAGATCGCGTAATCATTCACCGCCCCTTCAACTTTTGAGGATCTACGAGTGAGAACTGGGCATGATCGTTTTTTCTTGTTCACTCTTCTTATCCCCACATATTCAAGCAATGGCTTAATATGCAGTTCATACGAGAATGGACTATTAACAATTTCAGCACTATGCAACCTTTGCCACTCCTTATAGCCTTTGAGCGAGATGTCGGGTGCATCTTCTAAGAAGCGAACCGCAAACAGAACCATTAGCCCCATTGTTTTATAATTGCACGTTTCTTTCGCTATGTGCAACACATACCCATTCAACACATCGGCTGCTTTATCTGTCATCGCTCCATCTACACTCCTCGTTCTTTTCTTTCCACTCGGTGTACTCCTTCACCATTTCAGCTTCGTCCCAATCGGGGTGTTCCTGGCTCATGGCGTAGTAAGTACCATTGTTCTTCATTTCGTTCAACACCGCGTCCTCGTAATCCATACGGCTGGCGTAATAAAACCCCGTCAGCACAACGGCTGCACAGGCCGCACACTTCGCCACCTTCAGCGCTTTATCTAAAATGTTCATATCGTTTTTAGTTTGTTTGTTGTTTTGTTGTTTTGTTGTTTTGTCGTTTCTTTCGCCATTCATCAACATCGCCATTCAGCACACCGCAACCGCTTGCAGCATTCAGCCCTCAGCCGTTCTACATGTGCCGCTGCACACACCCCAAGGGCCGCCTCCTGACGCTTCGCTCACAGCATTACCACTGTTCGCGCTTCTGCTTGGCTCTTTTGTCGTTTGAGTCTTGCTCTCGCTCTTGCGCTTGCAGCATCACCACTGCTCGCTCCAAATTCTTTTTAATTCCTGTCCAGTTATAAACATTCGTCCGTTCAAATTCCTAAACCCTACGTTCACGCGCCCGGCATATATCCAACGCCGCAAAGTGCAACGCGCAACGCCCAAAATCTTTGCCGCGTCGCTCATGCCATAGCGGCCCGAGTCGACAACCCTTGGTTCTTCTGTCGTCATAACTTTTTCGTATTATTTTGTATCACCACTCACGACCTTGCGAGTCACTTCGTAAAACTTCCGCCCACGTTCGTCAGTCACTACCCTACTCTTCCACTCTTCTTTGCCAGTCTGAGCATTCAATCTCTTCTTCGCCTGATACAGCCCTTGCGGAGACACGCTCTGAAAATCCAATCGGATACTATCACCCATCACCATTTTGCGCAACGTTGCCGTAACACTCGGAAGCCTTATTAATCCTTTTTTCATAGCCTTTTGCTTGTAAACATAACATCGATTCTTTACATTTTGGGGGACTAATGTCCCGCCAAAAGGACCTTTATAAGTCTTTCTTTTTCTTCTATAAGTTTCTTTAGATACTCGTTTTCTTTCTGCAAAAAAGCCACGTCGGAGGCAGCATCCGACGTCAAAAAAGACTCGCTTTTATCGATACTTTGGCTATTCACAAGCATTCCCTGTAGGTTGTTATGGTTTCCACTAACATTTACCGAAGTACTATTGTCCTCAGGTAAAAGCATGTCCCCCTCCCCTGTAAGCAGCCAATTACCATCAACTTGTGGGAAACGTTGCTTGATACGTACAAAATCTAAGGTATCTCGTGCCTTCCATGTGGATACTGTGCTCTGACGCACGTTTAAAAGTCTGGCAAATAGCGTTTGATTACCATGCGCATATTGCAGCACTAACTGTTCTAATTTTTCTTTATTATTCATTTTTATTGGTCTAAATGTCGCAAAATGCCTAAATAAACGCAAAAACGTTTGGTTTGTGTTTGCAATTTATTATATCTTCGCACTCGTAAACAATGTTTACCGAACGCAATAAATGTTGTTTAAACTGCAAATGTAAAGAATCGATGTTATGTTAAATAACGCATGTAAATACACACAAAGCACCCCACTAACGGCTTGCGTTAGTGGGGTGCTTTGCAATATGCGAACACCACCCCCCAAAATACGATGAAACCGACAAAAAAAAGCCCCCCACTCACGTGGGAGGCATGCAAAACAAAAAGCATAACGCTTTAATTTCTATTTTAAAGACAACAAAGCTTCACCTATATGGTGCAAACCTTCTACTATACGCGCACGCTGCTTTTCGCGTGGCACCTTCAACCCCGTAGCATAATGCGTCAGCAAAGCTTGATTAATGCCAGTAGCATGAGCAACGGCCGCAAATGTTGTGTACTGCAAACAACAACGCAACAAAGCGGCAGCACCTAAATCCACATCAAACTCATACACACCACACTTCAACCATTCAGGCAAGTCATCACCATCAGCCTCAACGCCTTCAACATGTTCGACAATAGCATCACGCAAATCGCTCATTAACTTTTCATAAGTCGAAGCCGTTACTAACACCATGCCACACAAACGAGCATCATCTGTCACCGCTGCAAAATTCTTATCACTCCAATCCACCTTTACCTTTATCTTTTCCATACTTTTAAAAGTCTTATATATTCTAAGGCTATGGAAAGGTTCAACCCCTTTCCATACCTTTTAATTTACTTTCTCCAACCAGCTTGTCGCCAAATGCTTAGAAGAAGAAAATCGTTAAGCGTTTCACTCATCTTACCTCTTACAGTTACTTTACCCTTCTTTGTGGGGTGCTTGAACTGTCGGTGGTCGCCATGATTGGCCTTAATTTCTACCCAGCCTTCCTTTTTCAGTAGCTGAATAACTTCTCTTACTTTCAATTTATTCATGCGCGTTCCTTTCTGTTTTGCATTACAAAGGTAATAAAATTTATACTTATAGCCAAATATTTTTTGCCATAAAGATATAAAAAACTTTACCCCCTTACATAATCAATCACGCGCCTAACGGCTTCATCTACCTTCTTAGCGTTTCGCCTTATATATATGTCGGCCATTGGATAGGGCGACTTGTGACCTAAAGCAGCATCTATCACTGCATCAGGCACGTCAAGTTCTGAGGCCAACGTTGCCCACGTGTGGCGCGCCCAGTACGAGGTGAGCTCTGGAAATAGCGCGTTATATACTTTTACCTTATCCTTCGTTCGTCCCTTACGCTTCACATACATATAACTCGAAGGCCCGACACTTTGCAGCCCGTCATTCACGTTACGAAGGAAGCCCTTCCACGCCTCAACGCCACCACTCAAACGCTCGCCAAAATAAAGCAAACGTTTCACCCCCTTATAACGCTCAATAATCTCCAGCGCTTCAGGTGGAACCGTCAGCCGACACACAACCCCCGTTTTGCTCCGCCTGTATTCAATCTCGCCACTCTCATTCAGCGGAGGCAACTCCATGAGGTCAATCATGTTAATGCCCGCCAAATAAAACGAAAGCATAAAAAGGTCGACATACCTCTTTTGCCACTCTTCGCAAGGGTAACGCATCAACCGCCTCAAATCCTCCAACCTTAGCGAGCGTTTCATCGTTTCCTCCTTCTTTATCTTAAATCGCCTAAAAGGATACATTTCGGCCGGTATCACCTCTTCATCTATTGCAGCATTAAACACGGCACGAATATTGCGAAAGTGAATTCCCCGCGTGTTCGTGCTGCAGGTGTCAGCCATCCAAACCTCAAAATCCTTCAGCCACCCCACCGTCACATCTTTAAAGCACAACTCCTCCAACTTACAAAACTTCCTCAACTTCTGTAAAGTCATTTTATACACGCCCGCCGTTCTTTCCTTCTTACACCGACTCACAAACGTTTCAGCAAACGGCAAAAAACGCGCTTCCTCCTGTTTCCCTTCTCCAACGGCCTCACCCCCATTCCCATTCAACTCCAGCCGATCGAGCAAAGCCGCCTTAATCTCGCTTGCCCTCATTGCTTGAACATCATTAAAGCACGCCACCTCTTCAACAGTCAATTGCACCTTTGCCATTTTCAGTCGCAGCAACTGCGTCAGCTGTGCCGCCATGGGCGCGCCCACCACCCTACCGTTCACGAACTCTCCCTCGCGCAACATCACCCCCGTGCTCAGCATTGCCGACGTTCCACGATTGTAAATAACGATACAAAGCCGCCCTTTCCCTTGTTCGTCCTTACGCCTTAAATCTAAATACCACTTTAATTTATATGCCATTACCTACATTTTTAACCCTTTTTGCTCACAAATAGCTCACAAACTGCTCACAAATAGCTCACAAAAACGATACAAAATAAGCCAAAAACGGCCAAAATGAGGCCAAAATGCGGTAAAATAAACGAGTAAAATAAAACGACTAAACCGCCAATCACCAAACCTAAACGTTTGATAATCAGCGGTTTAAAATCTGTCGGGGCGACGGGATTCGAACCCACGACCCCCTGCTCCCAAAGCAGGTGCGCTAACCGAACTGCGCTACGCCCCGTACTATTTAGAGATAATGTTTTATCTCAAAAGCGATGCAAAGGTATTACTTTTTTTTATACCAACCAAACCTTTTGCTAAAAATATTTCATTTTTGACAAATTGCAGAGCGCAGAATCAAGTTTCAAATTTTGATAAACTGCAATTAGGCAGATAAATTGTCAAACAGTTATGCGCCACGAACGCAAGCTAACCTGGGGGCGACGTGTCCCCGCGTCAGCATTTGTTAGTCAAGGCTCGATGCCTTGACTAACAAATACATGAATATCAATACTTCAAGTATTGCCAATTTGGGGTATCGAACCCCAAGTTGGCAATACCGACGCGGGGACGCGTCGCCCCCAGGTGAGCTTGCGTTCGTGCGCAACTAAGCCATAACTTCCCAATACTTTGTATTCTTCTATTTGTTCTTTACTCGCCTTGCACTATCTTTGTATAAGATAGGCTGCGGCTCGACAATCCAAATGAAAGTTTTTTGACTTTCATTTGGGTTGTACTCGCCTTGCACTATCTTTGCACTATCTTTGCACGTAAAAATGAACGCTATGCAGTGGCAACAACTTATATCATCACAACGACTGGGGAAAGAGAATACACCACGGCCGTTAGAAGAACGACGCACGGAGTTTCAACGCGACTACGACCGACTGATCTTTTCGGCCGCCTTCCGACGTATGCAGAATAAGACGCAGGTGTTTCCCCTACCAGGAAGTATATTTGTTCATAACCGCTTGACCCACAGTCTTGAAGTGGCAAGTGTGGGACGCTCATTGGGCACAGACGTGAGCCGTGAACTTATCGCCTTCCACCCCGAACTGGAGGCTACCGAACTCCCAGCCATCGGGGCCGTGGTGAGTGCCGCTTGTTTGGCACACGACATGGGAAATCCACCTTTCGGACACTCTGGCGAACGCGCCATTCGCACCTTCTTTAGTGAAGGGCCTGGACGCGAACTTCATCAATTGGTAAGCCCAGAGGGTGAGCGACTGACGCAGGCGGAGTGGAACGATATGACGCGTTTTGACGGCAATGCAAACACGTTTCGACTCTTGACCCACCACTTTAAAGGCCGTCGCCGAGGAGGCTTCGTAATGACGTATGCTACGTTGGCTTCGATCGTAAAGTACCCCTACGCCTCAGACGGGGCACAGCAAAAACCGAAGTTTGGCTTCTTTGAGGCAGAACGCACTACGTTCGAACACATAGCACAGTCGCTCGGACTCTTGTCCCACCGCGATGAGGAAGGAGTCATGCGCTATGCACGCCACCCATTGGTCTACCTTGTCGAGGCCGCCGACGACATCTGTTACGAGATTATGGACATCGAGGACGCACACAAACTTCGTCTACTCTCCGATGCGGAGACGATGGACCTCTTCTTGGCCTTCTTCGACGCTCAAGAGGCAGAGCAACTGCGTAGCCGCTATGCACACGATACCGATGCTGACGACCAAATCGTTTATTTCCGCTCGTGCGTTATCAATGCCCTCGAAAGGGCTTGTGTGCGCATATTTGTAGCACATGAAGAGGCCATCTTGCGGGGCGAGTTCGAGGGGAGCCTGATTGACCACTTGCCGCCCTTATTGGCCAAGGCTTACAAGCACTGCGCGGAGGTGGCGGCAACCAAGATTTATCGTTGCCATGAAGTAATTGATGTAGACTTGGCAGGTTATCATATCATCTATACGCTGTTAGAACTGATTACACAAGCCGTAATGGCACCTGAGAAGGCTTATTCGCAATTATTGTTAGCACAAGTGCCCACGCAGTATGAGGTGCACGCAGCGCGTGAAGGCGACCGACTCATGGCCGTACTCGACTATATCAGTGGCATGACCGACGTTTATGCTCTTGACCTTTATCGTAAAATTAATGGACACTCACTGCCCAGTGTATAACGAAGAAATTTCATGATATATTATATTATCAAACTAATTGGTAGCATTCCGTTCAGAATACTTTATGGATTGTCAGACGTACTATTTGTTCCTTTTTATTACCTTGTGAGATACCGTAGACACATTGTACGCAAAAACTTAACGGAGTCGTTTCCCAACAAGTCGCAACGCGAGATTGTTGAGATAGAAAAGCGTTTTTACCATTCATTTCTCGACGTGGCATTGGAGACCTGCAAACTGTTGACGCTCTCGAAGGAAGAGATGATGCGGCGTATGCGCTTTGTAAATGTAGAAGTGGTAAACGAACGCGTGGAGAGTGGACAATCCGTGGGGCTTTATTTAGGCCATTTTGGTAATTGGGAATGGATCTCGTCCTTGGGATTATGGCTCAAACCAGGTATTAACAAGGCACAAATCTATCACCAATTACAGAATAAGACGATGAGCCGTTTGATGACAGAACTGCGCGAACGCATGGGTGGAAATGATTGTGTTGAGATGCGCGATACGGTGCGCTATATGGTCGAGGCAAAACAAAAGGAGAAGCCTACCGTTATCGGTTTCATTGCCGACCAATCACCCAAGCGACGCGTAGCAAAATATTTTATCCCTTTCTTACATCACAATACGCCCGTACTGACGGGTACGGAGAAGACTATCAAACACTTTGACTATTGGCCCATATTTGGCCGTGTAAAACGCGTGAAGCGCGGCTATTATGAATGTGAATTTATGCCCCTGCTACGGTCGGACGAGGAAGAAAACGTAAAGCAGGTGCCTGACTTCGAACTCACCAATCGCTACTTCGCCCTACTTGAAGCGGAAATAACCGTTCATCCCGAACTCTACCTTTGGACGCACAATCGATTTAAGTATTGTAAATAAAATCTCTATATAATTGGGGGGCGGGTTTGTAACCCGCGGCAGCAGCATGTTTTGAACATCTACTTATAGTTCTCGCGCTAAGCGACTATAAGCAACATGCTGCTGCCGCGGGTTACAAACCCGCCCCCCAATTAGGCAGAGAGTCCCTTTATTTAAACACCACCCCATACGGGTGAACACCTGCTGACAAGCGGCGTAAGAAAGTACCGTTAGCATTGTAAACGTTGATGTAGCCCGGTGAAGTATAGTCGTTTCGGGCAGCATCAGAACATACATAAACGTCGCCCGTTGAAGGATTGATGTCGATAGCCGAAATGGCTACGGGCAGATTGTCTGAGGGAAGGAACGACTCAATGGCTACCGCTCCCGTCGTGGTGCTATAAACGGCGCTCGTAAGGGTCGTCGTAAAGTAAGTAGAGTTAATAACGTAAAGAGCGTCTTCAGCAGCCTGAGCACGTGAACCACGATTTTGAGCACCACGTGTCGCAATAAACGAACCATTACAGAACTTTGAAGCGACGCTCGTAGCGCGGTCAATCTTCCATACTTCGGGGGCCACGTCAACATAGTTACCCATGCATACCACAAACACGTTGCCGAAAGCGTCGGTCGTAATCTGACCAGGGTTAAGTCCTACAGCGATGTCTTTCTCCTTCGTAAACGTTTTTGCATCGATTACAGCCACCTTTTTGCCATTGGCATAGCTTGGGTAGTTCCAACCATCGCTAATCGAAACGTACACCTTACCCTCGTAGGCAGTAATGCCTAATGAAGCAGGGTTAGGACCCACCTCGATTTGAGATTTAGCGAAGTTAGTAGTGTCCACACGAGTTACGTAGCCGTCGTTGTTGTTGACGAATACATAGCCTTCGCTGCCGCATACAGCCTCAGGAGCATTCGTCTCGATTTTTGCCACAATCTTTAAGGTGTTGGCATCGGCCACCCAAACGAGGTTGTTGTCATACATCGGAATGTACATCTTCGAACCATAGATAATGGGTTTCTGAGCAGAAGAACCTAAGGCTTGGTTATTGGCCGCTTGGAACATACTGCTCACATTGGCAGTGCCGTTGACAGAGATAAAATCGATCGAGCTTGACAACTTAGCGCCTTGATTGCCTTGGTTGATGACGTACATACCCGCTTCGCCACGTACAGGATTGGGCGATGGCTGAGGATCATCGTTTTCACTACAAGCAGCAAAACCTGCTGAAAGAAGCAGCGCAAGGGCTGCAAATTTGATGTGTTTGAACATGATACAATGTATTTTATTAGAGTGTAAAAAATCAGTTTTTATTGAGGTCTCGTATTTAACAAGGGCGGGCTGAAAGCCCAATGGAGCACATAGCCCAGGGCAAGCGAA